>JAEEGJ010008960.1_pt1 | contig 27197 bp, 22 predicted proteins | sample 8958761 | NCBI WGS metagenome assembly JAEEGJ01 (sample SAMN16246546, study PRJNA631951) | gut metagenome | biome: gut microbiome; feature: rumen; material: RS-attached | host: Bos | place: Iran: Karaj | collected 2018-10 | reverse complement strand
TCAGCTACTTACCACTGTATTCAAAAACTTAGGATAGTCACAGGGGATGCCCGAGGCAGGCTGAGGTGCCAAAAGATGACAGTAAACAGAATGGGAAACTATCCCAAATCATTACTCTATCCAAAAATCGAAGGGAATCATCTCCTTGGCTGTGTCATAGGGGACAAATAGTGACTCTCCCGAATGCCATGATGTTCGAAGATAAGCACAAATCCCATCATCATACAAACTGAGAAGATAAATCTTCGGCATAGAGTATAGAATCCAATAGCCACCCCAATGACCATAGTGAACATAAAAGAGACTCCTAAGATAAGCTTCCCTTCTCTTGTTAATATTGGTCACCCAACTCCCATTTTTAGGAATACCACCTAGATATTGCGAAAGGAGTTTTTCAATCTCAGGTGTCATGTAAAGGAGGGGCTTATTGGAGTCAAAACCAGGGACATATGCAAAGCGTTCAAGGACCTGTTGTTTCTCCTCATAACCAGGTCTGAACTCATTAACATCATTTGGAGGATAACTACCTTGATATCGCCTAATCTCAATGCAACAGGGCATTGAGTAAAATAACGAGCTATCAGGCTGATTCCATTCAGAATATTCAGACATAATCCTATTGATGGCTTGGTTCACCACAGAATCCGTTGAGAAAGTCCGGAGCTCAAGAGACCAATCTTTCCAGTCTTGAATAAAAGCATCGATGTTCTTATTATTTAAACGGTGATACTTCTTATCCTTGACAAAGGTTGGTTCAACAGGAGGAGACAACAATAGCGTATCCTGCTGCCCTTGTTCTCCATATGATTTATTTGTGGAGGAACCAGAGCAAACAAATACAACCAAAGCAATTACAATTGTAGAAGTAAGCAAGCCATATGTCCTTTTACCCTTCATACTTACAAAGTTAGCATTTTTTTTCTATTCCTCCTCCCCACCCAGGATGACTTCATACGAAAATGGGAAGTACTTGGGAAGTAAAAACATAAAAAAAGCCAAGGCAAAAACCTTGGCATAACTCTGTAACTATTTGATTATCAAATCAGTATTCCTCCTCGTTCCACATGAAGTCTTCCTTTGTGGGATAGTCGGGCCAGATATCTTCTATGGACTCGTAGATTTCGCCGTCCTCGTCCAGCTCCTCAAGGTTCTCGATGACCTCTTCGGGGGCACCGGAGCGGTTGGCGTAGTCGATGAGTTCTTCGCGGGTTGCGGGCCATGGTGCATCGTCCAGGCTGCTAGCTAATTCGAGTGTCCAATACATAACTTTTCAATTTAGGGCGCAAAGATAGGTAAATAATCTTTATAACAAATTTTTTTTTTGTATTTTTGCGAACTTTTTTATCAACAGCAAATTAAGTACCATGGCATACAACAAATCTGAAGAATACGATCAGGCTGTAACAGAGGAGCTTGCAGGGCACGTAAAGGCCATTCTCAAACTCCTCGGAGAGGATCCGGAGCGTGAAGGCCTGCTCAAAACCCCGGAGCGAGTCGCGAAAGCGTGGCAGTTCCTTACCAAGGGCTACCAGGACGATGGAGAAATCATCGTCAAATCCGCCGTATTCAATGAGCCGTATAGCCAGATGGTACTTGTGAAGGACATCGAACTCTTTTCCATGTGCGAGCACCACATGATGCCCTTCATCGGCAAAGCTCACGTTGCATACATCCCCAACGGGGAAATCACCGGCCTCAGCAAGATCGCGCGCGTGGTGGAAACCTATGCCCGCCGCCTTCAGGTTCAGGAGAGGCTCACGGAGCAGATCCGCGACTGCATCCAGAACTCCCTCCACCCTCTTGGGGTTGCCGTTGTGATAGAAGCAATGCACACCTGCATGTCGATGCGAGGTGTGCAGAAATCAAATGCCATCACTACTACCAGCGCATTCTCCGGCATCTTTATGAAGAGCCAGAAAACGCGCAACGAGTTCCTTCAGTTAATCGGGAAGTAATACCTTTTCACTACGGGCGATGAAGTCGGCCAGTGCCTTGCCCTTGAGCATGCCGTTGGCGAGGAGGGCCAGGTCCACGATCTGGTGGAGCACGTCGCAGCCATCGGCATAGGTCTTGAGTTCGGCTTTGTGCTCGTCGGTCTTAACATCTCCAGCGGGTTTGCCAGCCAGAATGCGTGAAACCAGAGGGTTCTCCATGTTCACGGTGATGTTGTAGCTTTCCGGCATCGGCCCGTAGAAGCCTCCGCCTCCCAGGGCGCTCATTTCACGGTAACGGCGCATGAATTCGTTCTGGGTGATTAGGATGGGCGCGCCGTCGGCTCCCAGGTTCTCCCCTACCACGTAATAGTCCTTGCCCTCCGGGAGAACGGCCTTGAAGAGGTTCTCCAGGTCGTAGCGCTCGTCTTCCTTCATTTCCAGCTTCACGCGCTCTTCCTTCGGGATGAGTTTGTCGATGGCGTCTGAATCCACGCGGGCAAAACGCGTCTTTTCCAACTTCTGCTCCAGCAGGTTCACATAGTGCGAATCCAGCTCGCAGTCCATCAGGAGCACGTCGTAGCCCTTGTCCTTGGCCGCCTGGATGAAGGCGTACTGGTCGTCCGGCTGGGTGGCGTAGAGGTACACCAGGTTGCCGTCCTTGTCGGTCTGCATATCGGCCACCGCCGTCTTGTATTCGTCGAAGGAGAAATACTTCCCTTCGGTATTCTTCAGCAGCGCGAACTTGAGAGCCCTCTCGCAGAACTTCTCATCAGACAGCATTCCATATTCGATAAACAGCTTCAGATTGTCCCATTTCTGCTCCAGCTGGGCCCTCTCGTCCTTGAAAATACCCTCCAGGCGGTCGGCCACTTTCTTGGTGATATAGGTCGATATCTTCTTCACCGAAGCATCGCTCTGAAGATAGCTTCTGGAAACGTTCAGGGGAATATCCGGAGAGTCGATGACTCCGTGCAGCAGAGTCATGAAATCCGGGACGATATTGTCCACGTGGTCGGTCACGAACATCTGGTTGCAGTACAGCGAAATCTTGTTGCGCTCCACTGCAACGCGGTCCTTCAGCTTAGGGAAATACAGGATACCCGTGAGGTTGAACGGATAGTCCACGTTCAGGTGAATCCAGAACAGGGGATCTTCGTTCATGGGGTACAGGGCCTTGTAGAACTTGAGGTAGTCTTCGTCCTTGAGGTCGGCCGGGGCCTTTGCCCAGAGGGGCTCCAGGGAGTTGATAATCTTATCCTTATCAGTGTCGACGTATTTACCGTCCTTCCACTCCTGCTCCTTTCCGAAGACGATGGGAACCGGCATGAACTTGCAGTATTTGTCCAGCAGCGAGCCGATGCGCCCCTTCTGGGCGAATTCTGCGGAATCGTCGTCCAGATACAGCGTAATCACAGTGCCGCGGGTTGCCTTGTCGCTATCTTTCATCTCATATTCCGGCGAGCCGTCGCAGCTCCAAAGAACCGCCTTGGCCCCTTCCTTCCAGCTAAGCGTGTCGATGGTAACTTTCTTCGACACCATGAAAGCGCTGTAGAATCCCAGACCGAAGTGGCCGATGATGGAACCTATCTGGTCCTTGTATTTCTCCAGGAACTCCCCTGCCGATGAAAACGCGATCTGGTTGATGAAGCGGTCCACCTCGTCGGCCGTCATGCCAATGCCCTCGTCGATAATCTTGAGGGTTTTCTTCTTTTCATCAAGGTCGATGCGAACCTGCAGTTCGCCCAGCTCCTCCTTGAGGTCGCCGCTCGCTGCCAGAGCCTTCAGCTTCTGGGTTGCATCCACCGCGTTCGCCACAAGCTCGCGCAGGAATATCTCGTGATCACTGTACAGGAACTGCTTGATAACCGGGAATATGTTCTCGGTAGTTACGCCAATCTGGCCTTTAGTTGACTTTGACATATCATTAAACATTTTTAGATTTCTCCACGCGCTTCGCTTGGTCGAAATGACAAAACGAAACCGACCCTTTTTCGGGGCCGGTTTGCATTGGTCAAATTGTAAGCCAATCCAGTTATACTGACAAATTGGCAGAATTATTTGTACAGGAAGCGGCGGATGGACATCTTCGGGGTTTTCTCGAAGGGTTTGTCCATGATTTCCACTTTGGAGATCTGGCTGTAGGCGGGGAACTGGCGGTTTGCGCCCAGACGGATGTTTTCCGGAATTTCCGCCTTGGCTTCGCTGTCCAGAAGCGATTTGGCGATAGCCTGCTCGTCCAGGAACACAAGAGCTACAATCTTGCCGCCACGGTCCACCACCACGGATTCCATCACGTACGGCTGGTTGTTCACCACAGCTTCCAGTTCCTCCGGATAGATGTTCTGGCCGGAAGGGCCCAGAATCATGTTCTTGGAACGGCCGCGGATGAAGATATTGCCGTCTGCGTCGATGATGCCAAGGTCGCCGGTGCGGAGCCAGCCATCCTCCGTGAACGCGTTGGCGGTAGCCTCTTCATTCTTGTAATAGCCGATGGTGATGTTACCGCCGCGTGCCTGGATTTCGCCAACAACGTGCTGGGGATCATCGGAGTCGATGCGAACTTCGGCCACATCCACGGCTTTGCCGCAGCTGCCGGCTACATACTTGGTCCAGTGCTCATATGCAAGTAGAGGGCAGGCCTCCGTCATGCCGTAACCAACCAGGTAGGGGAACTTGATCCTCTTGAAGAGGCGCTCCACCTCGGGGTTCAGGGCTGCGCCGCCCATAATGAACTGCTGCACGTTGCCGCCGAATGCCTCGATGAGGCCTTTCTTCACCTTATTGTAAATGATGCTGTTGATACCGGGAACCTTGAGCAGGAACTTCACCGCGGGCTTGTCCAGGGTGGGTTTCACCTTGCTCTTGTAGATCTTCTCCATCACCAGGGGAACGGTGACCAGGAGATAAGGCTTCACCTCGGCGAATGCCTTGAGCAGGGACGACGGAGTGGGAGCCTTTGCCATCCAGTAGATGGAAGTGCCGTTGCACAGGGGATACAGGAACTCGATCACCAGGCCGTACATGTGGGCCATGGGCAGCATGGAAACCATCTTGTCGCCTGCAGGAACATTGCGCTGGGAATAATCCACGTTGGCGCTGAAGTTACGGTAGGTGAGCATAACACCCTTGGGGTCTCCGGTGGAGCCGGAGGTGTAGTTGATGGTGGAAAGGTCGTCCCAGTTGTTGGTGGGGAATACCACCTTGTCCGGGCCATAACCGTCCGGGAATTTCTCGTTGAAAAGGTCGTCCAGATCTTCAACCGCCTTGGCGATTTTCTCGTCGCGGCAGAGGAGCATTTTCCAGTTGTCTACGTCGAAGACCACCTTCAGCTGAGGCATCTTCTCCGGATCCATCTTAGCCCATTTATCGGCATTGGTGAAAAGGGCGATGCTTTCCGAGTGGTTCACAAGGCCCATCACGCTCTCCGGAGTAAAATCCGCAAGGATGGGGACGATGACGGTTTCGTATGTGTTCACGGCCAGGTAGGCAAAGCCCCAGCGGGCGCCGTTACGGGCGTTGAGGGCGATTTTGTCGCCTTTGCGGAAGCCGGCTTTTTCAAAGATTATGTGGAATCTCTCGATTTCGGTTGCCATCTGGGCGTATGTGAAGGAATCACCGCCGATGGTGTTGAGTGCAGGTTTGTTCCAGTATTTGCGGGTTGCATCCTGGAGGCGCTGCAGATAGTGAGGATATTCAGTTACCATTATAAAAAATGTGTTTAAGTTTTTCAGTACAGTCCACAAATATAGCAATTTTTCCGCAATTTGATGTATCTTTGCGGTGTTATTACGACGAACGGTATGAAACGCAAACCCATTGTAGCACTTATCTACGACTTCGACGGAACCCTCTCTCCCGGCAACATGCAGGAGTTCGGATTCATCCAGGCAATAGGCCAGACTCCGGAAGAATTCTGGTCCAAGAGCGACGGCATCGCCATCGGCCAGGACGCCTCCAACATCCTCGCCTACATGAAGTTGATGTACGACGAAGCACACCGCAAGGGCATCCGTCTCACCCGTGAGGATTTCATGAGGTTCGGGGCCGATATCAAGCTCTTCGACGGGGTTCGTGAATGGTTCCGCAACGTGAACGCATACGGCGCATCCAAAGGCGTGAAGGTGGAGCATTACATCAACTCCTCCGGCCTGAAGGAAATCATCGAAGGCTCTCCCATCGCCGGCGAGTTCAAGCACATCTTCGCTGGCAGCTATATATATAATGAAAGCGGGGAAGCAGTATGGCCCGGCATCGCCGTGGACTACACCGCCAAAACGCAGTTCCTCTTCAAGATCCAGAAGGGCATCTTCTCCTCGCGCGACTCTAAACGCGTGAACGAGAGTATTTCGGACGATGAAAAGCGCATCCCCTTCACCAACATGATCTACTTTGGCGACGGAGAAACGGATGTGCCTTCCATGAAGGTCGTGGGCATGTTCGGCGGCCACTCCATCGCCGTGTTCAACCCTGCCATCCCGCACAAGCGCGACGTCGCCCGCAAGCTCCTGCGCCAAGGCCGCGTTGGCTACATGACACCCGCCATCTACACCCGCGACAGCCGCACCTTCCGAATCGTGTGCACCATCATCGACAAAATCAAGACAGACTCCGAACTCCAGCGCCTCGGCCGCTACGTCTAGCCGCCCCCGCAAACTGTAGGAATACTAAAAATAATTTATTATTTTTGCAGTTTGAAAGCCACTGCGGCTTTCGGGTATATGTTGAACCAATATCCATTTTATGGTAAGAGATGAAAAAAATCCTGGTTGTTTGCGCAGCGATTTCGCTGTCCTGCTTCCTTGTGCGCGCACAAGAGGCTGAAGACACCGGCAGTGGAGCCGGGTTGTCGGTTGTGTCCAGACTTGATGCTGGATTATCTGTTGATAGACTCGAAGGCACTTATTTCAACTTCGGCAACACATCCCTCTACACAATATTCGAGGGTAACATCTTGGAAAACCTTTCATTTACGGTAATCAACCATTGGATTGGCGCAGACTGGGGCGAGCCCGGTTTCAAGTACGGCCTGCTGGTTCCCACCGGAGACCTTTACGCCAACACGATCAACTTCCCCTTCACCGGAAAATCCGGCTACAGCATCTTCGACGAAGCCCACATCGACTATAGCTTTGGAGACTGGGTATTATCGGCAGGTAAAATGCCCCTTCTGGTGGGCGGACTCGAATTCGAAGAATACGACTTCGACGTTAATTCCATCGCCACCAGCGCACTGTGGAACTCCTTCACAGTGTACCAGTACGGAGCAAGCATTTCCAGAAGCATTCAGGACGGGGCACACACCTTCACGGCGATGATTTCCACAAACCAGTGCAATAACTCCCCCGCTTTCGGCTTCAAGTGGAACGGTGACATGGACTGGTGGACCACCAGCTACAGCCTGATGCTGTCGGACCGTAACCGTCCTTACCACACGGGCAATTCCATTTCGGCAATCCTCAGCCTTGGCAACCGCCTCACCTACAGGAACTACTTCCTCAACATCGACTTCGTGAACCGCGCAGGAGACCCCCTGTACAATTTTTCCGATATCGACGGATACACTCTCCTTATGACCGTGGGAGTTAAGAGCTCCGAAACCCTCAACCTGTCGGCCCGCTACTGCCTTGAGAGATTCCACCAGAAAAACGGCGAGGACACATATTATCTGGACTATACACGTCCCAATGCCTCTGTTCAGGCAGAATGGTTCCCCATGGACGGCCTCAGGGTACAGGGATGCGCAGGTATCACCCAGGATAAGTTCTACGCCGTGGTTGGCGCCACCTACACCATCGACTTCAAACTCTGGTAGCCGATGGCGGAGAAAATCATCGAATTCAAGCACGTTTCCAAGTCGTTTGACGGCAAGAACGTGCTTAATGACATTAATCTGTACGTAAACAAGGGCGAGTTCATCACGCTGCTGGGCCCTTCCGGCTGCGGGAAAACCACCCTGCTGCGGATGATCGCCGGCTTCCTGGAGCCGGACGAAGGAGAACTCCTGCTGGACGGAAAGCCCCTCGCGGGCATTCCCCCGCATGAGCGCCCGCTGAACACCGTGTTCCAGCGCTATGCCCTCTTCCCTCACCTGGACGTGTACGACAATATCGCCTTCGGCCTCAAGCTGAAGAAAGTTCCCCAGGACGAAATCGACAAGCGCGTCCGCCGCGTTCTGAAACTCGTCGCCATGAGCGACTACGAAGACCGCGACGTGGAAACCCTCTCCGGCGGCCAGCAGCAGCGTATCGCAATCGCCCGCGCCATCGTGAACCAGCCCAAGGTGCTGCTCCTTGACGAGCCCCTTGCCGCCCTGGACCTGAAGATGCGCAAAGACATGCAGATCGAGCTGAAGGAAATGCACCGCAAACTTGGCATCACCTTCATCTACGTTACGCACGACCAGGAAGAGGCCCTCACTCTGTCGGACACCATCGTGGTGCTGAACGAGGGCCGCATCCAGCAGATCGGCACTCCCACAGATATCTACAACGAGCCCGTGAACTGCTTTGTGGCGGATTTCATCGGCGAAAGCAATATCCTCAAGGGCCGCATGATCAGGGACCGCCGCGTGGCCTTCATCAAGCACGAATTCGACTGCGTGGACGAAGGCTTCGGCGAGGATGTGCGAGTGGACGTGGTGGTACGTCCGGAAGACATCTACTTCACCACTGACCCGGCAAAGTGCCAGTTCAAAGCCAAGGTGAACACCTGCACCTTCAAAGGCGTTCACTACGAAATGTGGGTGGATACGGATACCGGCTACGAACTTATGATCCAGGACTATGACCCTTATCCCGTGGGCACGGAAGTTATGCTCTACATAGACCCGGACGACATCCAGGTGATGAAAACGGAGCGCACCTGCAACACCCTTTACGGCACGGTTAAAGACGAAAATACCATCACCCTCCTGGACGAAGACTTCCCTCTGGAGAGCAGCTTCGACCCCGGCACGGAGGTGAAGGTGGAAATCCCCTTCGAGTGCGTAGACCTCATGGACAACCTGGACGACGGAGTCATCGACGGCGAAGTTCACTCCATCCTGTTCATGGGCAACCACTACCACCTCACCATCAAGACGGATGACGGAGATCTCATCTGGGTGGATACCAACGACATCTGGGACAAAGGCGACCTTGTGGGCATCCAGTTCAAGGCCAAAAAGGGCGGCAAGAGCATAAAGATAACGCCGAAAGATGAGTAAAAGGAGTAACTGGAGCATACCCTACGCGGTATTTTTGGTACTCTTCGTAGTGCTTCCGCTGGTCCTGGTGCTGCTGTACGCATTCCAGGACGGCAGCGGGCATCTGACTCTATCCAACATCGGCAAGTTCTTCAGAGACCGCGATGCGCTTTCCACCTTCGCGGTGTCGGTTGAAGTGGCCCTGGAAAACACGGCCATCTGCATCCTTCTGGGCTACCCCGCCGCGTGGATTCTTTCCAACAAGAAATACAATCGTAGCGCCGTAACGATTATCCTTTTCATTATGCCGATGTGGATAAACGCCCTCATGAGAACCCTGGCTACGGCCCAGCTCTTCACCATGCTGGGAATCCAGCTTGGCAAAGGGACGCTCCTTTTCGGTATGGTGTACGACTATCTGCCGTTCATGATATACCCCATCTACAACATCCTGAACAAGATGGACAAGTCCTACGCGGAAGCCGCGGTGGACCTGGGCGCAACCCCCTGGAAAGCATTCTGGAAGGTTACAGTCCCTCTGTCCATGCCGGGCGTGATGAGCGGCGTCCTGATGGTGTTCATGCCCACTGTTTCCACCTTCGCGATATCGGAGTTCCTCACCAATAACAAGATCAAGCTCTTCGGTACCATTATCCAGGAGAACATCAATTCATCGGCCTGGAACTACGGTGCGGCGCTGGCCTTCATCATGCTCATTATCATTGGAATAACATCCCTGTTCCAGAAGGACAAGGATCAGGCGGAGGGGGCGCTTATATGATGAAGAAGGTATTTGCAAAAGTGTACATCTGGATCCTTCTGGTGATTCTGTACACGCCGCTGGTGTTCATCGCAGTGTGCTCCTTCACGGAGAGCAAGGTGCTGGGCAGCTGGAGCGGATTCTCCACGAAACTGTACCGGAATCTTCTCACCGGCAACATGCAGGGCGAGGCATCGCTCCTGGCAGCGGTTGAGAACACCCTCCTCATTGCCATCGCCGCGGCAATCCTGTCCACGCTGCTGGGCACGATAGCCGCCATCGGCATACACAACCTGAAGGGAAAATATCGCAAGGCTATTGTTTTCACGAACAACATCCCCATGATCAACCCGGATATCATCACCGGTGTGTCGCTGTTCCTTCTGTTCGTGTTCCTGCACATAAGCCAGGGATACCTCACGGTTATCCTGGCGCATGTCACCTTCGGAACTCCTTATGTGGTTCTGAGCGTGATGCCGCGCCTGCAGCAGATGAACCCGAACATATACGAAGCCGCGCTGGATCTGGGCGCAACCCCTGGGCAGGCACTCCGCAAGGTACTCATCCCCGAACTCAGGCCCGGAATGATATCGGGATTCATCCTGGCGTTCACCATGTCGCTGGACGATTTTGCCGTGACGTTCTTCACCCGCGGCACCATCGGCCTGGACACACTCTCTACCTATATATATACAGACGCACGTAAAGGTGGTCTCACTCCCGAGCTGCGTCCGCTGATGACGCTGATATTCGTGATTATCCTGGCTCTGCTGGTGATAATAAACGTACGGAAAGAGAAACAAGCCAAGAAATTACAATCAATACAAAAATGAACAAAACCCTAATCTGCCTTGCCGCAGCCGCCCTCATCGTGGGTAGCTGCGCACAGGATCGCAGCCAGATCCTGAAAGTGTACAACTGGAGCGATTACATCGACGAGAGCGTAATCCCCGAGTTCGAGCAGTGGTATGAGGAGCAGACCGGCGAAAAGGTGCAGGTGATCTACCAGACCTTCGACATCAACGAGACCATGCTCTCCAAGATCGAGAAAGGCCATGAGGATTACGACGTCGTGTGCCCGTCGGACTACATCATCGAAAGGATGCTCCGCAGCGACCTCCTCCTCCCTCTGGACCGCGATTTCGGCGATACGCCCAACTACATCGACGAAAACCTCTCCCCCTACATCCGTGACTGCTTCAACAAGATTGAAGGAAACGGCAAGAATGCCAACGACTATTCCGTGGGCTACATGTGGGGCACAACCGGCATCCTGTACAACGCAAAGTACGTAACCGACGAGGAAGCCCTCACATGGGACATCGTACGCAATCCCAAGTTCAAGGGACGCATCTTCATCAAGGACTCCGCACGCGACGTGTACTCCCAGATCATCCTCAAGATTCACGAGGAAGATATTGCCGCAGGACGCATCTCTGCCGACGATCTGATGAATTATACCTCCGACGAGGACATCGCCGCCGTGGAGGCATATCTTTCCGAAGCCAGGGAATATGTGGCAGGCTGGGAGGCCGATTTCGGCAAGGACCAGATGGTGCAGGAAACCGGCTGGGTTAACCTTAACTGGAGCGGCGACTCCGTTTGGGCAATTGACGAAGCCGCAGAGCAGGGCGTGGAACTTCGCTACGCTCTTCCCCGCGAAGGCTTCACCGTATGGTTCGACGGCTGGGTAATCCCCAAATACGCCCAGAACATCAAGGCCGCCAAATACTGGATCAACTTCCTCTCCCGTCCGGACATTGTCGTGCGCAATGTAGACGCATGCGGCTATGTGTCCGTGAGCGGAACTCCCGAGGTCCTGGAAGCCTTTGTCGACGAAGAGTGCGATCCTCTGGACCTCACCTACTTCTTCGGTGCAGGCTATGACAGCATACGCGTTAGCTCCGTCCTCTATCCCGACAAGGCCGATATCGACCGCGCCACCCAGGAGCACGACTGGGCCGACAACACCGTTAAGCTCATCGAAATGTGGGGCCGCGTGAAGGGCGACAACGCCAGCGCTACTACCTACATCATTATCGGTATCGCAGTTGTTGCAGGCATCGCCGCAGTGGTTGTGGCAAACGGCAATAAGAAACGCCGCAAGGCTTCAAGGAAAAGAAGAAAATAAAAAAAAGAATCAGCGGCCCTTCCGGGTCGCTGATTTTTTTTTGTCTGAGAATGTCTCTTACTTCACACGGATGGTGACGCAACGATTCTTTGCAGGGGTGTCGAAGACATTGTTCTTGTCGCCGTCTGCAACGATCTCGATGTTGTCTTCGCTGAGGCCGTACTTCTTGACAAGGATGTTCTTCACGTAGTCTGCGCGCTTCTCAGAGAGTTTCTGATTGATGCGTGCGGTACCAGTCTGCTTGTCTGCGGAACCGGTGACAACCACGGAGCTGTTGCTGTCCAGAACGCTCTGGGCAAAGAACTCGAGGTGTGCAAGTTCACGATTGGAGAGGGTGGCCTCGCCGCAATCGAAGTAGAATACACCGGGAGCGCCCTTAGCGGAATCCGTAGCTACGAATTCGCCGTCTACGTACTCATAAGTCTGGCCGTTGGCGAGGTTACGATATTTCTCGTTCTCTGCCTCGAGAGCTGCGACTTTGTCCTTGAGTTCTGCGTTCTCCTTCTCCAGTTCTGCAACCTTCTCCTCAAGAGCGTTGTAATCCTCGAGAGTGAAAGGAACAGGGATGATGGTAGGAGTAATGCTGTCGTGACGGTCGAAGCCGGTCTTGTTGAAGTGATAGGAAACACCGATGGTGAGGGACATGGGGATGGAGATCTGTGCAGGTGCGCCAGCGTTGCTGTCGTTCCAGCCATAGCCTTCCTTGTCCGGTACGAGGACTCCACGTCCGTCGAAATTGATGTTCCACCTTTCACCGAGCCAGCTGGGATGCCACTTTGCGATGAGACCACCGCCAAGTGCCCATGCGGGATTACCGTTCATCAGGTTGAAGCCTGTGCGGAAGTAAGGAATCCAGCTCCAAACGCGGGTTTCCTTGTAGCCGTCGATGGTTGTGGTGATATCCCAGAGGAGATCGAGTGAGAAGTTGTGCTGGAAAGCGGAGAAACCAGCCTCGGTGAGACCCCAGTAACCTACTCGGGCACCCACGGCGGGGGTGAACCATTTACCAGCATAGAGATCCAGAGCGAGACCGGGCATGATGATATAATCAACAGTACCGGTGTTACCGGTGTTGATACCGGTGTTCACTCCGATGCCAGCACCTATAAAGGTGTTGTCCCAGAAGCCATTAGTCTCGTAAGGACCACGGACAACGTTACCGTCTGCATCACGGTTGGCGTTCTCCTGTGCGGTGGCGCTTACAGAGAGCAGGAGTCCTGCTGCAGCAAGAGCTCCGAAGAAAATTTTGATACCTTTCATAATGCAATTATGTTTTTTATTTGCTTTTTTTCTTGCACCTAGGCACGCCGGTGCCTATTTATCAGTGCAAATTTAGGTATTTTTTTTAACAAAGCAAACTTTCTTTGAAAAATGTGGACTATATTTGCACAAAGTTTTTCCCGCAAAATATGAAATTCGAACTCGAATCTTCCTACAAGCCCTCCGGTGACCAGCCTCAAGCCATTGATTCATTGTGCGATGCACTTCGCCAGGGAGTGAAGGGCGTAACCCTTCTGGGGGTAACCGGAAGCGGGAAAACTTTTACCATGGCAAACGTTATCCAGCGCCTCCAGAGGCCCGCTTTGATACTCAGCCACAACAAAACCCTGGCAGCCCAGCTTTACGGGGAGTTCAAGGCCTTCTTCCCCCACAACGCCGTGGAGTATTTCGTTTCCTATTACGATTACTACCAGCCGGAGGCCTACATCCCGGTCACGGACACCTATATCGAGAAAGACCTCAGCATCAACGACAAGATCGACGAACTGCGCGTGAGCGCGGCATCGGCCCTGATGTCGGGAAGGCGGGATGTGATTGTGGTGAGCTCGGTGAGCTGCCTCTACGGCATCGGCAATCCGGACGATTTCCATGACCAGACGGTAACGGTGCGGCGCGGAGAGGCCATGTCCATGACTCGCCTCCTCTACCGCATTGTGGACGCCTTGTATTACCGCACCGAAAACGACTTCAAACGAGGTTCCTTCCGTGTCCGGGGGGATACCGTGGATATCTTCCTGGGCGGGGCCGATTATGCCGCGCGCATAGAATTCTTCGGCGACGAGGTGGAATCCGTCTCCCTCATCGACCCTCTCACCGGGGCCACGCTGGAGGAGCTGGAAAAAATCGACCTGTATCCCGCGAAGAACTTCGTTACCTCCAAGGAAAAGGGCGCAAAGGCAGTGAGCCAGATTCAGGACGACCTGGTGAAACAGGTGGCCTGGTTCGAGGAGCAGGAGCGCTTCCTCGAGGCCAAACGCCTCAAGCAGAGGGTGGAATATGACATGGAGATGATAAAGGAGATGGGCTACTGCCCCGGAGTGGAGAACTATTCCCGCTACTTCGATGGCCGCAAACCCGGCCAGAGGCCCTTCACGCTGATGGACTATTTCCCGGACGACATGATCGTGTTTATCGACGAGAGCCACGTTACCCTCCCCCAGATTCACGCAATGTACGGCGGGGATCATTCCCGCAAGGCAACGCTCATCGAATACGGCTTCCGGCTGCCTGCAGCGGCCGATAACCGCCCCCTCACCTTCGACGAGTTCGAAAGCATCTGCGGCCAAACGGTGTACGTGAGCGCAACACCGTCGGAATACGAACTCCAAAAGAGCGAAGGCCTTGTGGTAGAGCAGATTGTGAGGCCCACGGGGCTGCTGGACCCGCCCATCGAGGTGCGTCCAACCGAGAATCAGGTGGACGACTTGATGGAAGAGATCCGCATCCGCGCGGAAAAGGACGAGCGTGTTCTGGTGACAACCCTCACAAAGCGCATGGCGGAGGAACTGGACAGCTATTTCTCCCGCAACGGCATCCGCTGCCGCTATATCCATTCCGACGTGGACACCGCCGAGCGCGTGGAAATCATCGAAGACTTCAAGAACGGCCTCTTCGACGTTCTCATCGGCGTTAATCTCCTCCGCGAAGGCCTGGACATCCCCACCGTATCGCTGGTGGCCATTCTGGATGCCGATAAGGAAGGCTTCCTGCGGAGCGGACGCGCTCTCACCCAAACGGCCGGGCGCGCCGCGCGTAACGTGAACGGCCTGGTGATCATGTACGGGGATACCATTACCCAGTCCATGGACGAAACAATACGCGAGACCAACCGCCGGCGCCAGAAACAGCAGGAATACAACACCCTGCACGGAATCACGCCCACGCAGGTTTCCGTGCGCAGCAACGTGCTCATGAGTGAACTAGCGCGCACTAAGGAAGATACCGGCCACATAAGCGGCTTCACCATGGGCGGCAGCGTGAGCGCGCCGGATTCCGTGTCCGAACCCGAGTTCGTGCCCAACCCCTCGGCCCTTGGCAAAGGCCACATCTCGGTTGGCCTGGGGCACGATTCCAAGCGCGAGAGCGCATCGGCCTATGTAGATGGATTTATTACTGCCGACCTTGCCGCGGTGCTGCAGGATCCCGTTATCCGCTCAATGTCGCGCCCGCAGGTGGAAAAGGCCGCGGAGGAAGCCAAGCGCAAGATGCAGAAAGCCGCCGCCGATCTGGACTTCGGCTCTGCAGCGCGCTACAGGGACGAAATGTGGGCCCTGCAGCAGTATCTCAAGGTCTGGAAAGACTAGGAACGAACTACCTTTATCACGCCTTTCAGGATGCGGATCTGGGACACCACCTTGTCCAGTTCCGCAGTTGAAGGAACCAGCAGTTTCATGGAGATTTCGAAAGTGCCGTTGCGGCGGTTCTCAGTTACGTTGAAACTGCGCACAGACACCTTGAACGCGCCTGCTACCTCCATAACGCGGTTCACCACCGGGCTTTCGGACTCCGCCACTATCTTCAGCGTGGCCTGGAATCCGCCGCCTGAAGGCGTTTCCGCCCAGCGCACTTTCTGAATCCTGTACGGGAACATGGTGAGAAGGCGTGAGGCGTTGGGGCAGGTGATGCGGTGGATCTTGATGCCCTCTCCGCGCGTTACGAAGCCGAATACATCGTCCCCGAACACGGGATGGCAGCAGCGGGCCATCTTGTAGTCCAGGCCCTTCACGTCCTTGGCGTTGAGAACCAGGATGTCGTCCTTGGACTCCATCTGGATGCTCCTTGTCTTGGCCTCTTCCGCCGCCTGGGCAGCCTCCACGGCCTCCTGATGACGCTTCTCTTCCCCAAGGATGTACTCCTTTATCTGATTAACGTCCAAAGTGCCGTTACCAACGGCGGCATAGAAGGTATTTAACGTGCTGTAGCCAAGCTTCTTGCGAAGCTCCGTGAGCATCTCGTCCGGCAGTTCCAGCTTCCAGTTCTTGAGGCGGCGGGAAAGGAGTTCCTTGCCGTCGGCCGCGGTGGCAAGTTCCTGCATGGACAGGGCCTGCTTGATCTTGGAACGGGCCTTGGAAGAAACCACCCAGCCCAGCCAGTCCTGATTGGGCTTCTGGTTCTTGGAGGTGAGGATTTCCACAACGTCGCCCGTTGAGAGCTTCTCCTTGATGGAAACAGCCTTGCCGTTCACCTTTGCGCCCACGCAGCGTGAGCCTATGCCCGTATGTATTCCGAAGGCGAAATCCAGCACAGAGGCACCCTCCGGCAGGATTCTGAGTTCCCCGCTGGGGGTGAAGACGAATATCTCCTTGGAAGGCGGCTGCGGCAGTTCCTCCGGGGAATCCGTATCCGGATGCTCAAGTGCATAACGCACCGCGCTGAGCCAATTGTCCAGACTCTCTTCCCGCTTGATTCCCTTGTACGACCAGTGCGAGGCAAAGCCGTTCTCGGCAATATCGTCCATCCTCTTGGTGCGGATCTGCACCTCGATGTATGCCCCTTCCCTATTCTTCACCGTGATGTGCAGGCTCTCGTAGCCGTTGGTCTTGGGATTGGTTATCCAGTCCCTAAGGCGCTTGGTGTCCTGCTCGTACTCCTCCGTAACGAATCCGAACACCTTCCAGCAGAGTTCCTTCTCCAGGGTGATGTCCGGTTCGCAGTCGATGATGAAGCGGATGGCGAACACGTCGAAAACTCCCTCGAAAGGCACTTTCTGCTTCATCATCTTGCACCAGATGGAATACGCGGCCTTGGTGCGGATTTTCAGTTTGTACTGAATTCCGGCGGCGTCCAGCTTGCCCTTGAGCGGCTGGATGAACTCCATCATAAGCTTCTCGCGGTCCCTCTGGGTAGCCTTGAGTTTATTGGTTATAAGCCGATACTGCTCCGGCTCCGCGTAGCTCAGGTAGATGTCTTCCATCTCCCGCTTCATGTTGTACAGCCCCAGCTGGTGCGCCAGCGGGATATACAGCATAAGGGTTTCCAGAACCTTGTTTTCACGGGACGATTTGGGGAATATCGCGAGGCTTCGCATCACCTCCAGCCTGTCCGCCAGCTTGAGCACTGTAACGCGCGGATCCTTGGAGTACTGGATGATGAGCTTCTTGTAATTCTCCGCTTCCAGGCGGGTGTCCTTGGGTTTGATGGTGGATATCTTGTCCAGTCCGTCCACCATGGTGTAGATGCTCTCGTCCAGCTTCAGCGAGCGGATATCCACCTCCTTGAACCTTCCGGCTTCGTGAAGGTACACCGCCGCAACGCACTCCGGAGGCAGGCCGATTTCGGATGCCACGATCCTGGCCACCGCGTCCGGATGCTTGATGAACGGGCTTCCGTCGCTGCGCTGCACATCCCTGAGCGCCTCCACGGCGAAATCCCGGCACAGCTGAATGAGCTGTTGCCCTTGCTCGTTATATTCCTCAAACATCATTTCTTGTTCCTGAGTGTTAACGCTTGCTGGAACGCGCGGGCGTTCGCCTGGTGCTCTTCATAGGAGGCCGCAAAGCGGTGCGAGCCGTTGAAAGAGGGATCTGCACAGAAATACAGGTAGTTGTGCTTTTCCGGGTTCAGGACAGCCTCCAGGCATGATTTCGGCGGGCACGATATGGGGCCCGGAGGGAGGCCTTCGTAGCGGTACGTATTGTACGGATTGTCTACTTCCAGATGGCGCTTCAGTATGCGCTTCAGCGAATAGCCGAAGCAGTAGTTCACCGTGGGATCCGCCTGAAGTTTCATGCCGATGCGGAGGCGGTTCAGGTACACGCCTGCGATAATGGGCTGCTCCGGGAGATAGTGGCTTTCGCCGTCCACGATGGAGGCAAGCGTTACCACCTCATCCGGCGTGAGATTCTGGCGCTTGGCCTGCTTAAGACGCTCCTGTGTCCACCAGGAATCGTGCTCCGCGGCCATCCTGTCGAAGATATCCCGCACGGAAGCCGTCCACTTGATCTGATAGGTATCCTGCAGGATAAGGCAGAAGACATGGCTGGTATCCACGCCGTATTTTTTCAGGGAATCGTTGCTCTTCATGAAGGCGAGCACATCCTTCGAATCCACCAGCATCTGCGCGCCTATCTTGCGGGCAAGCGCCCTGGTGCTTCGGATGGAGCCGGAAAGCGTGAGGTTCACCGGGGTTTGCCAGCCGCCTCCGAGCATGCGCGCAACGTACATGCTGGCGCAACCCGGGTCGATGGTGTAGTGGCCCGGCTGAACCGCCTCCAGCTTACCCACGGTGCGGTGCAGGGACTCCGAGTTCCGGCACCTTCCACCCGCCATAAGCGAGTCCATCACCTCCTGCACGCTTGTTCCGGGCTTCACGTACAGCTCGAAGCGCGTACGGAAGTTGGGCATGCGCCTGTCGTACCCGGCCTGGTACAGGAGTATCCCGCCAAGCACCATAAGGCCCAGCAGGAAGGTGATTATGATAGCGTTGCGTTTCATTTGGCGCGTCGTTTGGGTCTCTGCAGATAAACCACCGTGCCGGGTTTAAGCTGCTCATTGGACTTCACACCGTTGAACTTCAGGATCTCGAAGAGGAAGAGGTGGTACTGTTTTGCGATACTCTTGTACGTCTCCCCTTCATAGGAAATGATGTACGGCACGCCGTCCGGAGTATACATCTCCCTTGAAAGTGAGAACACGTTTTTCTCATCAGGAGCCATCTGTTTGTTCGGCTGCTGCTGAGGCTGGGTTTGTCCCGCTTGCGGCTGTTCCGTCTGCGGCGTCTCCGGCTGCTCAACTCCCGCAGGCTCCTCGTTCTCACTGCCGGCGAAGTCCAGTTCATACAACTGGTAGCGCTCAATGATGGAAATGAGCTTTGAAGGATACTCCGGGTCCGTTGCGTAACCAGCCTTCTTTAGGCCGATGGCCCATCCCTTATAGTCCGTGGGATAAAGGTCGAAAAGGAATGCGTAGCGCTGCTGGTAGCGAAGGAAATCCGAATGGTCGCGGAAACTCTCCTCCACGCTGTCGTACACGCGGAAGCACTCGTCGGGTTTGTCGTCATCGGCCTTCATCGTCTTTCCCATCCAGGTGCTGCCGCACTTGATGCCGAAATGGTTGTTACCCTCCGTAGCGAGCCTGCTCCGCCCTGCACCCGACTCCAGCAGTCCCTGCGCCAGCGTAATACTTGCCGGCACCCCGCTGCGTATCATCTCGTCGATTGCAATCTGCGAATACTGCGCGATATAGCGCTCCTGCGGCGTCCCCGTATCCTGCGAGAAAACCGTCAGCGCGGCCAGTGCAGCCGCTACAAAAGCAACAATCCTTTTCACGGGAAACAAAGATAAGAAAAAAAAACGAGTTTACACCCAGACAATCACTTGGCCGCCAGGGCCGGGACTCAACCGATTTCGAAAACATCGCCGTCTTCGGCGGCGTAGGTTTCCGGGAAGATGGTGCGGCACTCCTCCTGATAAAGGAGGTGGTTTGTATTGCGGGACGAATAGTGGCCGATGATGAGTTTCGAGGCCCCCGCATCACGGGCCAATGCGGCCGCCTGCAGCGTTGTGGTGTGGAAACGGGCCGATGCCTTATCCTCGTGCTCCGCCAGGAACGTTGTCTCGTGATAGATGACAGAAACGCCCTTCAAAACCTCCACTTCTCCCGGGAATACCGCCGTGTCCGACACATAGGCGTAGCTGCGGGGCGAGAAGCGCTTGTACGCAGCCACCGCCGCGGGAATAACGCTTCCGTCCTCACGCACCACGTCCTCTCCCCTTTTCAGCGTGCCGATTTCCGTGAGCGTGAGCCCGTACTCCTCGATGCACTCCTTACGCACATTCCACTGGGGCTCCTTCTCCGCGAAGATGTAGCCGTAGGTTTCCACCCCGTGGCGGAGAGGAAATGCCGTCACCCGCAGGGACTTCGTTTCCATGATAACCTCCGGGAACTGCGTATCCACCTTGTGGAACACAATCTCGAACGGAAGCCATTCATTATAGGAAAGGAAAAACTTGATATGCGGATGCAGGTTCTGCGGCCCGTAGATGTGCAGGGGCATAGTGCGCCCGCCCATGCCGAGCGTGGACAACAGCCCCTGCAGGCCGTAGATATGGTCTCCGTGAATGTGGCTGATGAACACGCTGTCCACCTTCTGCATGGACACGCCGTAGCTCACCATGCCCCGCTGGGCACCTTCACCGCAGTCCACCAAAAACAAGCGCCCGTGCACGGAAAGTGCCTGGGCGCTCTGGTTCCTGTCCCTTACCGGCATGGCCGAAGCCGTGCCCAGCATGGTTACAGTGAATGTTGCGGGATTACTCACCCTTGTCGAGTTTATCCTTCAGGGCAGCAAGAGCGGAGATGTCGCCGAGAGTGGTCTTCTCCACGCTGGTCTGTACCTTCTTGATAGCCTTCTTGGCGGTTTCTGCCTCAGTGGCCTCGCGGGCGACCTTTGCCTCCTGATAAGTGCGGAGGTGCGATACGCGCACGGTGCGGGTGCTGCGGCGGAGCTCAACCACCTTGAACGGGAGGGTTTCGCCTGCGACTGCGGTTTTACCGTCTTCCTTCACAAGTTCGCGGTTGAAGCAAAGGGCGGTGGTGCCATCCTCGAAGGTGATGGTTGCACCCTTGTCGTTCACGCTTGCGACGGTGGCGTTAACCACGGTGCCAACAGGATATTTAGCCTCGAGTTCATCCCAAGGGTTGGGAACGAGCTGCTTGTGACCGAGGGAAAGCTTGTGGCTGTTCTCGTCGAAGTCCAGGATCACAACGTCGATGACGTCGCCGCTCTGAACCATCTCGGCGGGATGCTTGATCTTGTTCCAGCTGAGGTCGGAGATGTGGATGAGACCTTCCACACCATCCTCCAGTTCTGCGAACACACCGAAGTTGGTGATGTTGCGGACGGTGGCCTTGTGCTGTGAACCCACGGGATATTTCTCGCGGATGCTGTCCCAAGGATTCTCGGTGAGCTGCTTCAGGCCGAGGGACATCTTGCGGCCCTCGCGGTCCAGGGTGAGAACAACTGCCTCTACCTCGTCGCCCATCTTCAGGAATTCCTGAGCGCTGTGCAGACGGGGGCTCCAGCTCATTTCGCTCACGTGTACCAGGCCTTCTACGCCGGGCTCTACCTCGATGAATGCGCCGTAGTCTGCGATAGCAACCACTTTACCCTTCACGGTGTCGCCAACCTTAAGGTCGGGAGAAAGGGCCTCCCAAGGATGGGGAGTGAGCTGCTTGAGACCGAGGGCGATGCGCTTCTGCTGCTCGTTGAAATCCAGAACCACCACGTTGATGTGCTGGTCCAGTGAAACAACCTCTTCCGGATGATTGATGCGGCCCCAGCTGAGGTCTGTGATGTGGATGAGACCGTCCACACCGCCAAGGTCTACGAACACGCCGTAGTTGGTGATGTTCTTGACGGTGCCTTCCAGCACCTGGCCCTTCTCCAGACGGGAGATGAGCTCGCTGCGGCGCTGCTCCTGCTCTGCCTCGAGGAGAGCCTTGTGGGAAACAACCACATTGCGGAATTCCTGGTTGATCTTGACGATCTTGAAATCCATGGTTGTATCCACGAATGCATCGTAATCGCGGATGGGTTTGATATCGATCTGGGAACCGGGGAGGAAGGCCTCGATGCCGAATACGTCCACGATCATGCCGCCCTTGGTGCGGGTCTTGACATAACCCTTGACGATTTCGTCCTTGTTGTAGGCGTCGTTAACCATATCCCAGCTCTTGAGCTGACGGGCTTTCCTGTGGGACAGGACAAGCTGGCCCTTACGGTCTTCCGCGCTCTCGATGAGAACGTCTACCTTGTCGCCTACCTTGAGGTCCGGATTGTAACGGAATTCGGGGGCGGAGATAACACCTTCGCTCTTTGCGCCGATGTTCACCACAACCTCGCGCTTGTTGATGGAGGTAACGGTACCTTCCACAACTTCGTTTTCAACCACCTTGGAGAGGGTGAGGTCGTACTTTGCAAGCACGTCTTCGCGGCTGGCGGGGGCTGCGCCCTGCTCAAATGCGTCCCAGTCGAACTGATCGGGATCCACGCTTGCGTTCATGCGGCCGGCCTTCTTCGGAGCGGGAGCGGCCTCCACAACGGGAGCCTCTTCCACTGCGGGAGCAGCCTCTGCTACGGGAGCTTCCTCAACTGCGGGAGCTTCTTCCACTGCAGGAGCCTCTGCCACGGGGGCGGTTTCTTCAATGACGGGAGCCTCTACTACTGCCTGGGGCTCTTCCACCACGTTCTTTGTTGATTTTGCCATAGTTTTGATTTGTAATAAAAACTAGTAGTTAAACATTATTTTTTGTGCCTTCCGGGGTAAAAAAATTGCACGCCCGGAAAAAAGCGTGCAAAAATAGGTAAAATCCTTTAATTTTCCAAAACTTTCTACAGCATCTTTTTCTTGCGGAAAACAAACCAGATAGCCACGTCGATGAGCAGCATCAGGACCAGAATGATAACCCAGTTCCAGAATGATGCGTTGGGGGTATCTGCCGCAATCATGGGAAGACGCACGTTCATGCCGTAGAAACCCACGACAAGGGTGGGCGGCATGAGGAATACGGACACGATGGTGAACACCTTCATAATCTTGTTCTGGTCCAGGTTGATAAGACCAAGGACGGTGTCCTGCAGGTATTCCAGCCTCTCGAAGCAGAAGTTGGAGTGGTTGATCAGGGACGATATGTCCTGCAGCAGCACGGAGAGCCTTGTATCCAGGGCGCTGGGGACCAGGGTGCTCTTCATCAGGTTGGAGATGAGGCGCTGTTTATCCACCACGTTCTCGCGGACCACCATGGTGTTTTCCTGCAGCTGGGATATGTCGATGAGGAGTTCGTCGTCGATGTCTTCGCGGCCCTCGATGCGCTTGGCGTACTGGGAGATTTCCTTGGAAAGGAGCTCGATCATATCGGCATCCAGGTCCACACGCTGATCCAGAATGGTAGCGAAAACGCTGAACCCGGAGGGATACAGGCGCGGATTCACCTGCATCCTGCGCTGAAGCTCGGTGAACGAGCGCAGGGGCACCTCGCGGAGCGTTACCAGCACGTTGTCCTTCAGGGTGAAGGATACGGGCTGCATCATGTATTCATCGGCCCCCGGGGTGAGGAAGTTGGTGTTGGCGAAAATGGCGTCGTCCGTCTCGAAATAACGGGAGGAGCTTTCGATTTCCTCCGCCTGCGCGCGGCTCTGGATTTCCATCTCCAGGAAGGCCTCCACGGCCCTTTTTTCATCCCCGCTGGGTTCTACGAGGTCTACCCACACTACGTCTGCGACGAGCATGGATTTGAGGTCCTTCTCCGAGCAGGAGACCGTGATCCTCCCATTGTCCTTGTAGAAGATGCTGATCATCGGGGTGCGCTATTCCGGCGCAAAAATAAAGAAAAAATTTGGTAATCCAACCTCTTTTACCTTACTTTGTGACAATTTGACTGTTCAGGTATGAAGATTATCATCGAAGGAGCCGGCGAAGTCGGCTCCCATCTGGCCAAAATGTTAAGCCGCGAAGGCGGTGAAGTCACTGTCATTGACGACGATCCCGGCCGCATCGGCAAACTCAATCTCACTGCCGATGTCGTAGCCATCACCGGCGAACCTTCGTCCATCAGCGTACTGAAGGACGCAGGGGCCGCAAGTGCGGATCTGTTCATCGCCGTGAACCCCCACATGCCCCAGAGCGTGAACATAATAAGCGCCCTGCTGGCAAAGCAGCTTGGCACCAAGCGCGTAATCGCTCGCGTTGACGATGCGGAATACCTGGCTCCGGAGAACAAGCTTATGTTCAAGGACATCGGCCTGGACACCCTTTTCTGCCCGGAGAAAACAGCGGCCGATGAAATCATCGACCTCCTTCGCCACACCGCGGCCAACGACTCGCTGGACTTCGCCCGCGGCCGCCTGCAACTGTCCGTATTCAAAATCGACGACGAGTCTCCCCTCCTGGACATGAAGGTGGCGGAGTTCACATCGGCAATGGCGGAAAAGGACCCCATGGCACAGTTCCGCATCATCGCCATCTCCCGCCACGGGGAAACCATCATCCCCAAGTTCGACACCCGCTTCAAGTACATGGACAACCTGTACATCATCGCTCGGCGGGAGGGAATGGTGTCGCTCACCAAGTTCCTGGGCAAGGAGAATCTGGCCGTCGGTAGCGTGATGATTCTCGGCGGCAGCCGCATCGGCGAAATGGTGGCCGCCCAGCTGTCCCGCAGCCAGATGAAGGAAGTTAAGATTGTGGATTACGACATGGCCCGCTGCCGCGAACTGTCGGATGCCCTCCCGGACAACATATCCGTCGCCCACGGCGATGCCCGCAATTCAGACTTCCTCGTGGAAGAGAACATCAAGGAGTTCGACGCCGTTGTGGCCGTAACCGGCAACGACGAAGCGAATATCCTCTGCTGCGTGGTGGCAAAGAAATTCGGCGTTGCCCGCGCCATCGCCCAGGTGGAAAACATGGAATACGTGCGCCTGGCGGAGGAAATGGGCGTGGATGCCGTTATCAACAAGAAGATCATCACCGCCGGCCGCATCTTCAAGTTCACCCTTTCAGACAAAGTGCGTTTCGTCCGCTACATGAGCGGCACGGAAGCGGAAGTTCTGGAATACACCGTATCCCCGGAGGCCAAGATCACCCGCGCCCCCCTCAAAGACACAGACTTCCCCGCAAACGCCATCATCGGCGGCGTCATCCGCGGCAGCGACAGCTTCATCGCCGTGGGCAACACCCACATCGAGCCCTACGACCGCGTGGCCGTGTTTGCCCTCCCGGATGCCGTAAAAGAAGTAGACAAGTTTTTCAAGTAGGTTACAAAACGCCGAAGCGGTAGATGGTGCTGCTGGTGTACGTTTCACCCGGCTGCAGTATGGACGGAGTGAACGACGGGTTGTTCACCGCGTCGGGCCAACGCTGCGCTTCCAGGACGATTGAGCTGCGGAAGCCAAGCTCGTTCCCGTTGGCGCCAAACTCGCCGCCCAGAAAGAAGTTGCCGGTATACACCTGCAGGCCCGGCTGGTCGGTGAGCACTTCCACGCTCCTTCCGGAAACGGGATCGTACACGCTGGCGATGAGTTCCACCCCGCCCGTCTCCTTGTCGATGCACCAGTTGTGGTCGTAGCCGTGGGCGTTGCGGATCTGCTCGTCATCGGCCCCGATATTCAGGCCGATTGCGTGGGCCTCACGGAAGTCGAACGGCGTTCCCTCCACGGGCGCGATTTCACCCGTGGGGATGCTCAGGGAGTCTATGGGAATATAGTGCGACGCCTTTATGCACATGTCGTAATCCTCCACGTTTCCAACTCCTTCCCCACGAAGGCAGAAGAAGGGATGATGCGTAAGATTCACGGGAGTGGCTTTGTCCGTGGAGGCAGTGAAGTCCACATGGAACGCGCCCTCACTGTCCAGGGCGTACGTCATGGTGATGTCCAGGTTGCCCGGGAATCCCTCTACGCCATCGGCATGAATGAAGTGCATCACAATGGATGTGTCGCTGTTTGAAACAACGTCCCAAACTACGTTGTCTATGCCCTTGAAGCCGCCGTGGAGCTTATTACCGTTATTATTGAGAGTAGTATGGTACTCCACCCCGTCGAGTTCGAACGTGCCTTTGCATATGCGATTTCCAACCGGCCCCACGCTGGCGCCCAGGAAGCGCTCGCCCGGAGGCGTGATATAGTCCTGGATATTGTCGTGTGCCACCACAATGCTGGTGAGTTTCCCCTCCCGGTCCGGGGTGAAGAGCGACACTACCCTGCCCCCGAAATTCGTCACCTGAAGGGTTGTGGTGCCGTTCGAGAGAGTGTAGAGCTGAACCGGCTTGCCGTCAACATCGGCCTTGAAAGATGCCTCGTCGAAAAGGGCCGGTCCCTTGGGGCTGCACCCCGCCATCATAGTGATCGCCGCCAGCGCAGCGAAAAGCGTCTTTTTCATAGTTAAAGTTTTTGACGAGCGCTAATTTAGCGTTTAATCGTGAATAATACAAACGCGGCTTGTGAAATAGCACAATAATTGCATGTATTATGGGCAGTTAAATCACTGTATATGAATAGAATCGTTATCGCGCTCGCCTTCTTCTTCATGGCCTGCGGCGTATCATTTGCCCAAAGCGATTACTACCAGAGAAAGGCTGCGGAATACACCCGCGAAGCCGAATACTACCAGCGCAAGGCGGAATCCTACCGCCGCGAAGCCCAGTACTATCTGGACAAAGCCGCCGGCTACGAACGCGAAGCCGTCTACTACCTGAACCGCGGCGACACCTCCCGCGCCCAAACCCAGCAGCGCTACGCAGCCGACGCCCGCGACCGCGCCAACCTCCAACTCCAATGGGCCCGCGACGCCGACGACAAAGCCGCCATGTACCTCCGCTGGGCCTCCGACGCCCTCTCCCGGCACTGACGCTTCCGGCAGGGCGCTCCTCGGTGCGACAGGTTCGCCGGCCAGAGCGCATCAACCACGGCAAACCACCCAACCACCCTCACACTTCACTGACTCATCCAGGAAAAGGGGCCAGATCCGGGATGAACTGTGCAAAATGCCCATTTCATCCAGAAATACTGCCATAATCCTGGATGAGATTTAAAACACTACCGCACAAGGCCTACACACATAAGGAAAAATATTTCGCAAACCGTTCAAGCCATGGCTTTTCCGTTTTGCTTGGTTTATTGACTGAATTCTTCAGGGGTGGGCCTTCGGCCACGCAGAAATCTCATCGCAATGATTCCAAACGCTCATCTCACGCTCGAACCAAATGGGGCGGCATATTCTTATCAGCGACTCTTTTGCCGGGCTGAACGCCCAAGCCCTTTTCCAAACCATGCAGATTTTTCTGTTTTTTAATAAAAGTAAAAAAAGTATTTATGTTTCTTAACAAGGTGTGACGAAAAAATCTATATTATTGCGGTCCGGTTCGCCTCTTGAGGCGGGCCCGGCATTCTTCACGGTGAAGGATGCAGTA
>JAEEGJ010008958.1_pt1 | contig 27198 bp, 26 predicted proteins | sample 8958761 | NCBI WGS metagenome assembly JAEEGJ01 (sample SAMN16246546, study PRJNA631951) | gut metagenome | biome: gut microbiome; feature: rumen; material: RS-attached | host: Bos | place: Iran: Karaj | collected 2018-10 | reverse complement strand
CGAGTTTTATATTTGGAAAAATAACGATTTCTTCGTTTCAAGCAATCCAACTTATACGTTAGAGGTGAAAAAAGACTGTGATTTGAAGGCATATTTCAGGTTATATGACAACCTTGATGAAGCAACAACGGAGATGCCTTTCTATCCAAATCCCACAAAAGGTTTGATTCATATTGACTTGCCCGAGGTTCAGTTTGTGGAAGTATTCGATATTTTGGGCAAATTCATTTTTGTATCAGAAAAAGCCACCATCGACCTATCGGGCTTGCCTTCAGGTGTATATGTTGTAAAAATAACGCTTTCCGATGGTCAAATTAAGATAGGAAGGGTTTTGAAGGAATAATTACCCAATCTGGCTCCAGTCAAAAGTCTGTGCAAACAATTCCTTGTAATGTTCGCGAAGCATCCGGTTTTCTGGCTTGATGAGCTTCGGATCGTCGGCCAAAAGCTTGATGGCCGCATCGCGGACTTGCGGGATTAATGGACCGTCTTTCTGCAAGTCACCAATGAGCATTTCGATCTGTCCAGATTGCCGGGTGCCGCCCGTCTCGCCGGGACCGCGCAACTCCAAATCCACTTCGGCGATTTCGAAGCCGTCATTGGTGCTGCACATGGTTTTCATGCGGGTCTTGCCGTCAGCGGTCAACTTGTGATCTGTGACGAGGATGCAATAGGACTGGTCGGCACCACGGCCTACACGACCTCTCAACTGGTGCAGTTGCGACAAGCCGAAGCGGTTGGCGTTCTCGATAATCATCACCGTGGCATTGGGGATGTTCACGCCCACCTCGATAACGGTTGTGGCCACCATGATTTGCGCATTCCTATTAATAAAGCGTTGCATCTCGAAATCCTTGTCCTCGGCAGTCAGCCGGCCGTGGCAGACGCAGAGTTTGTACTGCGGTTCTGGAAAGTCGTGCAGCAAGGCCTCATAGCCCTCCTGAAGCGCAATCATATCCGTGTTCTCCGACTCCTTGATGCAGGGATAGACCACATAAATCTGCCTACCAAGCGCTATCTGCTGCTTCATGAACATCATGATGCGGTAGCGGTCGTCGCTGTAGACATGATAAGTCTGCACGGGCTTTCTGCCAGGAGGCAACTCGTTGATTTTGGAGACATCGAGGTCGCCGTATTGTGTCATGGCGAGGGTGCGCGGGATTGGCGTGGCGGTCATCACCAAGGTATGCGGTGGAATCTCGGTCTTCTCGTAGAATTTTGACCTTTGCTCCACACCAAAACGGTGCTGCTCATCGATGATGGCGAGGCCCAAATTCTTGAACACCACCTTGCTCTCAATCAGCGCGTGGGTGCCGACCACAATTTGCATAGTACCATCGGCCAAGCCTGCATAAATTTTCCTTCGATCCGCGATTTTGGTGGAACCCGTCAGCAGAGCGAAGTTGATATTCATGTCCTTCAGTTGCTCCTGGAGCGTGGCAAAATGCTGTGTGGCCAAGATTTCCGTAGGTGCCATGAGGCAGGCTTGGAAGCCGTTGTCCAAGGCCAGGAGCATCACCATGAGGGCGACGATGGTCTTGCCGCTACCTACATCGCCTTGCAGCAAGCGGTTCATTTGGTGCCCCGAACCCAAGTCCTTTCGGATTTCCTTGATGACACGCTTTTGGGCGTTGGTCAGCGGGAAAGGCAGATGGTTTTTGTAAAAATCGTTGAAATAGTCGCCCACTACACCGAAAACATGACCCTTGATGGCTTGCTCGCGGTGCATCTTGTTGCGCAACATCTTGAGTTGGAAGAAGAAATGCTCCTCGTATTTCAGTCGGCGTGTGGCTTGCTGGATTTCGATGTTGTTTGCAGGCAGGTGTATCTCATAATAGGCGTAGCGGCGCGGAATCAGTTGCTCTTGCTCAATGAGGGCCTTCGGTAGTGTCTCGGGAATGTATTCGTAGACCTGTTGCAGGATGAGTTTCTGCAATTTGGCGATGGTACGTGTGCCGAGGCCGTGGTCCTTCATCTTCTCGGTGGTGTTGTAGACACCTTGCAAACCTTCGCCGATGAGCGGGTCCTTGGGGTCGTATTCCTCTATTTCGGGGTGGACGAAGTTGAAGTTGTGATTGAACTCGCTGGCCTTGCCGAAAAGCACATATTTTACGCCAGGTTTAAAGCGGTTCTTGATCCATTTCAGTCCTCGGAACCATACCACTTCGATGCTGCCCGTCTCGTCGCTGAACAGCCCCGTGGCGCGTGTGGCCCTCGGTGCGCCAATCATCTTGATATTAGAGATGGTGCCGACCAACTGATAATACACGGAATCATCGTTGATGTAAGCCACCTTTTGGATCTGGCTGCGGTCGATGTAACGGAACGGAAACTGGTTGAGCATGTCCTGATAGGTGGACACGCCCAACTCCTTCTTCAGGACTTCGGCTTTCTTCGGCCCGACACCCTTCAGATAGGCGATATTCGTTTGCAGCAGGTTCGTTTCCATGCCACATCAACTAAACACTTATCGAATCCAAATACAAAGTATCTGGGCAAAGATCAGCACCATTGGGCCATTGGATGCTTCCCAAGAATACTTTTACCCTGCGGAAAAACGATTCATCGGATAGAGGAGCAAAAATCCCCTTCCCAATATATGGGGAAACATCAAAGCGTTTCTTTTCGCCATTAGAAAATTCCAACAGCAAAACATAGTTGCTTTCAGCTTTTACCGATTTGACGCGAGGATTCATTTTGCTTATTTTAAAGGTTCGATTTGGAAGACATTGGTGCCATTGGAAGCCAACTCCCAATCCGCCATCAGTTCGTCCTTATGAATCTCCAACCATGCCTGTACAAGTTTATTCTTTCCAGCAGGGAGTTCTCCTTCAATAATCTCTCCATCAGGTATTCTCATCACAGCTTCTTTGTCCTGACATTTGACATGAATATGAGGAAAATGATGCTGACGATTGTCGAAATAATACATGGAAATAATGATTCCATAGAACATTGTCAATACAGCCATAGTTGGATTTAATTTCTGCAAAGATAGCAAAATTTCAGAAAACGAGAGGGTTTTGCCAAATTATTGTTTCTGTTGTGCCGCCGCCCGGCTTTGGTTGACAATCCAAACGCCGGTGAAAACCAGTATCATCGCTATACCCTTCTTCCAAGTGAAGTGATCCAAACCAATGACGATGCTGATGATGGTGGCGATGATGGGCTGCACATAGTTGTACATGCTGACCAGTGTGGGGCGCAGGCGTTTCTGCCCGACGGGGATGAGGAAATACGCGACAAAAGTGGCGAAAAACACCACAAAAGCGATTTGCCACGCCACACTGCTCTCAATATGTCCGAAAGGAATGTGTATCAGGTTTTTGACATTGAAGGGAACGGTCACCAGCATGGTGAACAGGAACATCCACTTCATGAAAGTGACCACATTGTATTTCGAGATGAGTGGGCGGAAGATGCCGAGATAGAGGGCGAAGGTCAGGCCGTTGACCACCACGAGTACGATGCCCAAGGGTTTGGTCTCGGAAGCGCTACCGCCCAGTCCCACCGAGTTGAAAACCAAGATCAAAACGCCTGCCAGACTCACCAAAATGCCGCCCACTTTCTTGAAGGTGATGGGCTCCTTCAAGACGATGGCCGCCACAATCATGGTCAGGATGGGGGTGCAGGTGTTGGTGATGCTCGTGTCGATAGAGGTCGTCATGGTGATGGCCTTCAGGAAACTCCATTGGGTGAGAAACAGTCCCAACATGGAGGCTATGAAGATCTTCCACAGGTCGTTCAGCGGAACTTTTTCTTTGGGCATAAAGAGCGACAAGAGCCAAAACAGCAGCGTGGCGCCCGCCGCACGAAAGCATAGCAAGTCCATGGGGGTCATCACATGCGCGTTGGAGATATTCTTGCAGCAAACGATGTTGAACCCGAAGATGCAGTAGGCGCCGAAACAAGCGAGATGCCCCGTAAGCGTTGACTTATTTATTCCCATAGACCGGTTTCTAAGAAGCCGCAAAATTACGGATTAAAACCCTCACTTTGACACTTTTTGGATTTTTGCTACTTTTGCGCCATGATGAACCCGCCTTTCGTTGACATACACACCCATACGGCAAAAACTAGTGACGACCTGATTCAGATTGTCAATCTTGACAATCAACGGGACGTTCCAGAATTAGGCTTCTACAGTTATGGCATCCATCCTTGGGCGTTGGATGATGCTGAATTTCAATCAGAAAAAGCATTGCAAACTCTTGAAGAGAAACTGAAATTGCCACAAGTCATAGCCCTTGGTGAAGCAGGTTTGGACAAGATGCACAAGGCGAGTTTTGAACGACAAATCGAACTCTTTGAGCGGCAAATCGAGCTCTCGGAAGCCTTGCAAAAGCCCATGATTCTTCATGATGTGAAAAGCCATAACGAAATCATCACCCTGCGGAAGAAGCACAAAGCTGTACAGCCTTGGATTGTCCATGGCTTCAGTGGCACCGAGCAAGATGTGCGGCAACTCATCGGGCAGGGGATTTGTCTTTCCGTTGGCGAGAGTCTGTTGTATCCCGAAAGAAAGATTCATAAGTCGTTTAAATTCATCGATTTGGATTATCTATTCCTTGAAACCGACATGGCGGAAATCGGCGTTGAAAAGGTCTATGAGGTTGCGGCAAAACTATTAGGAACCGACATAGTTACTTTACAAAAACAAATCTTTACTAACTTTGCACGCATAATTCGTTAATCACAAAACCAACAAAACATGCAAAACCCAAAAGAGAAGCGTGAGCGGCGCGCAACCGCGTCGCCGCTGGAAAGCGGGCCAGTTGGCCGCTTTCCCTCCCTTGAAAAACAAGTTTTGATGGTTTTGTAGGTTTTGTGACAAAAAAGCCAACTATGGCCTGAAGTCCCGCGTCAGCACAACAATTAAACAATTAAACAGTCAACAATTAAACATGATAAAGATCCTCTTCATCTGTCACGGCAACATCTGCCGCAGTCCCATGGCCGAGTTTGTCATGAAACATCTCGTCGCAGAGGCGGGTTTGAGTGACCAATATGAGATACAATCTGCGGCGACCTCAACCGAGGAAATCGGCAATCCCGTCTATCCGCCGGCGCGGCACAAGTTGGCGGAGCACAGCATCGGCTGCGAGGGTAAGACCGCCCGCCAGATGACACGGCACGACTATGCCTATTACGACTACATCATCGCCATGGACCGCAACAATCTCCGCAACCTGAAGTGGATGTTCGGCGAAGATACTGACCACAAAATCAGTCTGTTAATGGACTACACCCACAGACCCGGTGATGTGGCCGACCCTTGGTACACAGGTGATTTTGAGGCCACTTGGATAGATGTGTTGGAAGGTTGCAAAGGACTATTGGCCTATTTGGAGAAAGCTCGACAATAAACCTATGAAAAACTTTTGCCATACAGTTTTTCTCTTGTTATGTTTTGGTCTCCTGGCCTCTTGCGGTAGCAATACCCAAAGCCGGACCGGAGAACCAGTGACCACCGAAGTGCAAGACACCGTTCCCGTAGAGGAAGCGGTCGCTCCGGTCGCCTTCCAAGCCGAAGACACCCTGTGTTATCATGGCTATATATTCGCCTCCCAACCCATTCTCGAGGAAGTGAGAGCCCGGATGCAAGGCAAGTCGATGAAGGACAAGGCCAACATAGGCTATGACGACCTCCGTTATCTCACCCTCTATTATTACGACTTCGACAATCACATCCAGCAAGGCGAGATGGTGTGCAACAAGGCCATCGCCCATGACCTGCTCTGTATCTTCAAGACATTGTTTATGGAGGCCTATCCCATCTACAGCATCCGGCTGGTGGACGACTTCGACGCTTCCGACGAGGCTTCCATGCAAGCCAACAACAGCTCCTGTTTCAACTACCGCACCATAGCTGGTTCCTGGAGACTATCCCGTCATGCTTCTGGGATGGCCGTCGACATCAATCCCTTGCAGAACCCATGTGTCAGAGGCACACGCATCCGCCCTTCTACGGCCACCGACTTTGTGGACCGAAACAAGGACTTCCCACACAAAATCGACGACAACGACCTTTGCAAAAAGACGTTTGAGTCGTATGGCTTCCGTTGGGGCGGCCGCTGGCGCAGCGTGAAGGACTACCAGCATTTCGAGAAAAGAAAATGATTGTCATCTACTGACGGAATTTGTTTTTCAAGAATTCAGCAAAGGGAATGTGAAAATACCGTCGCATCAATTCTAAAAAAGCGACGGAACGGGGCTTATCATTTATCCCTCACCAACCGTACACCTCGGCCACCGTGGCGATAGGTGATGCAGTCGAGAAAGAGGGTGTCGTAAGTGCAATACATGCCTAGAGCGTTGGTACTGTCGAGATGTGACGACGACCAATAGAAGCCATACCACCCTACAACACTCATTCTCGTACCGTCCCTAATGCCTGATGCAGGCAGAAAGACTGCTCCATGGGCCTCAATGATGTCGGTCCAGTTAGTCAAATCGACGCTGTTGCTCTCGATATGTTGGATGGGCGAGTTGACACCCTCGAACTGGAATAATGTGCTGTCCCAGTCGTCGGGGAAGATGATCATGCCAAACACACCATCCACTACGGCTTTCACATAACGATAGCCCGACGGGGTTTCGCGTTCATTCAGCAGATAACGGAACTCATCGCTCGTCGGTGTGCGCCACAAGTGCTCGCGGTTGCCACCGTTGCTGATGGCATTGTAGCCCCAGTCGGCACGACCCGTCGAGTCGCCTAAGTTGTACGCCGGATTGCCATAGGCATAACAATTCGAGGGTCTCATTGGACGCGAAAAAGGCTGATAGTGGCTTGCCCCATGCGGGTAGCCACTGGTAGCCCAACTGAAAAGGTCAATCCACCCATCGTATTCAGCCCCAATGTTCTCATTAGCAGTACCAACATAATCAAACTGGTGCTCGGCAAAACGCCATGTTTTGGTGGACGGTTTGTATTGCAAATTGCCTTTCGAAAAATACACCTGGTCGCCCAAATCGTTAATGGTGAACAGGCCGCTGATAGCACCTATGGGCACTCCAGAAGGTGTAGTGGCAGGCGCCAAGTGACCTGTCTTCACACACCATACCACGGCTCCAATGGCCATCAATACTACCAAAGTCAATAGCAAACGCCTGACCTTGTCGCTTCGTTCGCTTTTGAGCATGGCTTTTTCTAGCTCAGCAATACTCTGAAATCGGTCTTTAGGTTCCTCCTCCAGGCAGCGTTTGATAACCGAATCCTTGGCCAACTTGAAGTGTTGCAGTACCTTTCCTAAAGCGTATATGTCGGTGGCAGGCGAGAGGGGTTTAGTCCGAGCTGCCATCTGTTCAGGAGCACAATAGTCACGAGTGTAGCCCAAGTCGTTGACGAAGCTTTCGCTCCATCCAAATCCGAGATCGATGAGCTTAACATGGTGTCCTTTATTAGTGATGAGGATGTTGCGCGGTTTCAAGTCGAGGTGCAACAAGCCCTTTTCATGGACGTATGCTATGGCGGAGAACAACTCGTCCAGAAACCGTTTCCGGTTGTTTTTATCATTTAGATAATCTGGGTGCTGGGCCACGAACTCTTTGAGGTTTTCTCCATCCACATAGTCCATGCGGATAAAAGGGCCCTTTTCATCGTTGTCGTAGGCAAAGTAACGCACGATGTTTGGGTGCTCCAAATCGATGCCAAGCTCAAACTCCTTGCGGAAAAGGCCCATGTAGGCCTCAGATTGACGATGTTGTGGCTTGGGTCGTTTGACGCAATAGATGCGGTTGTCCTTGATGAGCTTATAGCAATCCGAGGTGCCACCACTGTCGAAAAGCACTTCCTCTTGGCCTTGTTGGTCGGCTTGAATAAAGTCGGAATCCAGCATCATAGGGTCTCCTTTATGAAGAGTTCAGTCAATCCGTTCTGTTTTCCTGCCACATAACCCAATTCGTTCCCGGCGGCATCACGTACTATCTCACCGTTCCTAATGACTTGCATCACTTGCAAAGGATATTGCAGCCGAAAACTTTGAATGAGCACTTCGTCATTGGTCTGCAGTTTGCCGTTGAGACTCTGGGTCACGAGAAAGCGGTTCTCGCCTATGCATCGCAGCACGATGTGTCGGTCGGGAAACCATGAGGCTTCCACCAAAGATCCCTCGCGGATTTCGTCGGCAAAAAAAGCCTTTTCCATCCAGTCGCTTTCTACGGGTTGCATACCCGTCAATACTTCCCATGACGGAAAACCTATATAATGGGCTACAGCGTCAAGAGTGGTCTTTCGGGGTGCGATGGGTGATTTAGCGTAACCCAGCAAGCGTTTCAAGGTGTTGACTCCCAACCTGTCAGCCACGGGAAATGACGCCGACAACACTTCGAAATCCTTGGAATTGCTGAAATCAAGTCCCGACTTTCTTCGGATCATTTCTATGATGGAGAGCGACAACATGAGTTATGTGAATTTATTGCAAAATTAAACATTTATCCTTTGTATAAAACTATTGCAAAAAGAAATGGATGAAATGGATGAAAAAGAAGCATTGATGAGAAGCTATTTTTGCTGCCAAAGTTGAAAAACATGGAAAATACAGAAATCGGTCTTCACATCGGTCATCTCATCCAAGAGCAACTGCGCAAGGACAAGCGTAGTGTGGGATGGCTGGCGCGTGAAATCCATTGTACCCGCAACAACGTATACAAAATTTTCAGCAAAGCCTCTCTTGATAGCGACCTGATTCTGACCATTTCCAAGGCCTTACAGTTTAATTTCTTTCAATACTACACGGCCGAGTTTCTTGAAAGCATGAAAAACCGGTTAGGCGAAGAGGCATGACCGAGTTTGTTTTATCCATTCCATCCATTTTCAATTTAGATTATCCATTTTGGATATAGTTTCTGTATTCATTATGGATTATATAACATTGATATTCAATTAATTGTATTGAAAACATGGCGGTTGTTTGTATATTTGCAGCGATAAAAACAAGATAATATGGCTCTAATAGACGTAGTAAAATGTGAACTACATGATTATGAATTGTGCGTGAAATTCCCATCAAATGATTTGAGAATTGGCTCTCAACTGGTCGTGTATCCCTCTCAAACCGCTTTTTTTGTAAAGGGTGGTCAAATCTTTGACGAATTCGAAGCTGGAACTTATACTTTGAAAACGAGTAATATTCCATTGCTAAACAATATCGTCAATATTCCTTTTGGAGGTGACTCTCCTTTTCAAGCTGAAGTTTGGTTCGTCAATTTAACGAGCAAATTGGATATCAAATGGGGAACAAATTCCGAAATCCAATTGGAAGACCCGAAATATAACATTATTGTGCCAGTTCGAGCATTCGGACAATATGGTATGAGAATAATCAATCCGAGGCAATTCCTAAAAACCTTGATGGGTAACATGACGTCTTTTGAAGTATATAAAGTCAATCAATATTTCAAGGGGAAAATGCTGTCGCAGTTGAGTTCTTTGATTGCCAAGAAAATTGCTCAAGACAACATCTCTATCTTGGAAATTAACTCCCATTTGGTTGACATGTCAGAATTTTGCAATGAAGAGATTAACAAGGTCTTCACGAGATACGGAATTGAATTACAAGAGTTCAGTATCATGTCGATCAATGTTCCTGAAGATGATACAAGCTTAATCAAATTGAAAGAAGCGAAGGATTTGGCTGCTCGTCTTAAAATCGCAGGAAAGGATATATACCAAATGGAAAGGAGTTTCGATGTCCTCGACACTGCTGCAAACAACAAAGGAGTAGGAGGACAAATGATAGGTATGGGTACTGGAATGGGAGTTGGAATGGGTGTGGGGTCTGCCGTCGGCAATATGACATCTCGATTTCTTAACACCAATCCGCAAATACCTGCGCACGCATATCAGCCTCCTGTATACCAAGAGCCGACTTATTTCATAATAATCAATGGTCAACAAATTGCAGGGCAAACCATACAAAACATTAGAGACATGGTTGCGCAAGGTATTATGAATGGTGAAACCATGGTATGGAAAAGCGGGATGGCACAATGGGCAGAAGCAGCAACGATTACCGAATTGGCTCCCCTATTTATCCAACAAGCACCTCCACCTCCTATGCCTAATCAAGAATTACAATATTTTGTATTTCTCAATGGCCAACAAGTTGGTGGTCAGACCATCCAAAGAATAAGAGAATTGATAAATAATGGAGATATCAATGGAGACACGATGGTTTGGAGAACAGGCATGGCACAATGGACAAAAGTTTCAGAAGTTAATGAATTGGCCAATTTGCTCCCTCCACAAGTTCCTCCCATGTTTCCTCCTCAAATTTAATATACCATGAAATATATACATTTAATTATCGGTGGAATTTGCCTGGTTTTCAATTTACTAGTGTGCCTAGTTTTTGATGCAGTTGGCAACCATGTTTTGGTTATTACAAGCCTTGTTGTTATCACTACAGCAGTAATAAACCACATTTGTGGAACACTTGACATCAAAGATGGGTATAAAGTGGCTTTGCCGTTTTTCTTCACATTCAATGGCTTGGTAGAATACGGACTATCCTTTTTCGTAGATGAATCTTTGAATAATAACAGTTTCCTCGTGGCAATAATTGCTTTGTTTGTTATTCAGCTTAGTGTACTAATAGTTTCATCCTTGGTGTCGAAAGTAGATACTCAGCAAAAACCTCAACAATAAAAAATCACCTTAAACAAAATAAATCATTATGGCATATAAATGTAACACCTGTGGCGCAACAGTGCCTAATAATGCAACCATCTGCCCTTATTGTGGCAACGCGATTGCCCCAATAACATCCAGCAATAATCTGCATCAGGAGGAAGACCAACCATCAAGTGGTTTGAATATCCTATCGTTTATTGTTCCAATAGCGGGATGGATAATGTACTTCGTTTTTAAGAGCAAAACACCCAAAAAAGCCAAGTCTTGCGCAAAATGGGCGTGGATTGGTTTTGGTGTTTCTGTTATTCTCCAATTATTTTCAATTATCTATTTAGAGGATTATTAAAGTGTTTTTCAACCTTCTCCATGGAAAACATTATTAATTATGAATCTGGGGAATGTTGAAACCGCTTCGCTTTATTAATACATATTACCATCTAATTATATTAATCTAATCAAGAAAAAGCATGACAAAAAAATGTTACATATGCGGCGCAACAGTGCCCGACGACAGAACAGTGTGCCCTTATTGCGGCAATAACGTTGCACCTGTATTGAATAATAATTGGGAAACCGAATATGTGGAAGATGCGCCAACCGGTAATGTAAAATGTGACACATGTGGCGCGACAGTGCCCAACAACGCTATCGTGTGCCCTTATTGTGGCAATGCGGTCACCCCTCCGAGGGCAAGCGAAGAAATGTATTATGAAGACGAAGAAGCCAGAGCGAATGCTGAAGACGTTCCTTCTGGAGGGTTGAATTTACTATCCTTTTTGGTTCCAATTGCTGGATGGATTATGTTTTTTTCTATGAGAGACAAAACTCCTATTAGGGCTAAAGCGTGTAATACGGCGGCATGGGCCGGTTTTATCGTTGCGGTTGTCGTTGAAATGATTATCGCATTTATTTAAGGTAATCCTTTTTACCTTATATCCGATGGGCATTCTAAAATGAACCGATAATAATACAAATAAAATGGCATACATTAAATGCAAAAAATGCGGTTGTCATATGTCCGACAAGTCGGAGGCGTGTCCTTTGTGCGGAGAGCCTGTTGGCGAGGAACCTGTAAGCAATTCCGTTGAAGGGATCAGCAACGGACAGCATTTGGACTCGCTATCTTCAACTTCTCCCAATACGTTTATACCACCAGTTGTCTTGTCTGAAAAAAAACCAATAAAAAAACTGGTCGTCAAGCAGCCTTCAAAGGCAACATAGATTGGACTTGTCTTAAGCAAAGCAGGGCTGGCTTTGGCAGCAATTCTTATTGCTTTCTTTGTCGTTAGAGGAAAGAAACAACAAAAAGAAATGCTTGTGGTTGAACAGGAGGTTTTCCAAAATGTGGAAGAAATGCCAGCCTTCCCTGGTGGCGAAGCTAAATTGATGGAGTATATTTCTACTAATATTAATTACCCACAAAGAGCCCGTAAGTTAGGCATTCAAGGCCGGGTATTCGTCGGCTTCGTTGTCGAACCCGATGGCTCCGTCTCAAACGTGAAGCTGCTCCGTGGCATCGACAGCGACTGCGATGAAGAGGCTATGCGCGTCATCAAATCCTTGCCGAAGTGGAAACCGGGCAAGCAACATGGCAAACCTGTTCGGGTGTATTACCAACTGCCGATTTTTTTTAAGCCAAATTGACAAAAGTATGGCTGTTCTTGATTACGGTTTAATTATCTAACAAATTGTTGAATTGAAATGTTGACAAACTTTTGATATCTTTAATCATGGCGTATATTAATTGTAAAAAATGTGGCTGTCAGATGTCCGACAAGTCGGAAGCATGTCCAGTTTGTGGGACTCCCGTGGATATTAATCCAAATTTAAAGCCTACTGAAGAACATGTTAACGAGAGCCAAGAAGCCTCCCTATCTCTTCAAGAAAGCACCCTTCAACCCGTAACGGAAAAAGAAAGGGGGAAGAAGAAAGCGTTAATCATAGGTATCATCACGGCTGTCGTTCTCGTTGGGGCCATTATTATTGCCAGTTTAATAACTTCAAAAAAACAAAGAAACGGACAAGCTGAATCGGAAATGGTCAACCCGGCAACGGAACAAACAGTCACACCCGAGCAACCCAAATATCCTATCGTCACCAAAAGAGGATGCGTGCCTTTTGTTATTGGTGCTTCAATCCATGCTATTCCACTTCATGGTGATTATTACGATAACGTTGTTTTCGAACAAATTTATGTTGTTAATGAAAATGATGAATTTATAACTGAATATAAGGAATCCGAATGGAAAGAGTACTGTGATTCTTATGGTCAAGAGGAAGATGTTGAAGTTGTTTCGTATCATGGTCAGTGTTTAGTATTAAATGGAAACGACACAATACTAATTGCCTCATACTATCAAGATGACATCATTACCGATTTGTGTATTTACTCAGAAGAGCTAAAACTTGAGAATGGTATACATGTTGGGATGTCGTCAGAAGCCATGGCTTCAACATACAACGCCAGTTTTCTTTCATCCGATTTGTTTGAGGGGGTATGCCACATGTGGTATTCTATAAATGGATTACCCGACGAAATAACTTTGATAGCAAAGCTTATTGGTGATATTTTTGACAACAATTGGCCAGCTGAACCAAAACGAGGAGTAAAGCTTTACGAAACGGATTACGGACCAGTCTTTAAAATCCCTATTAGCGAAGTTAAAGATAGTTATGTGAAGACCATAGTAGTCGACAAAGAAGTCAATCTATTTTACCACCCACAAAACAATGATTCAGCAGAGAATACAAATAAGAGTTATGTAGTTATTGATGCTTCTCAACTTAGGCTCCGACTTGGGCCCTCCCTAAACTCGGACACTTATAAATGGCCAGACGGCACCAATCGCCATCCATATATTGGCGAACGATTCCTTTATTTAGGTGAGTCGGGAGATTTTTACCAAATTGATTTCAAAGGAGAAAAACTATGGGTTTCGAAACAGCATTCCCACGTAGAGAATGTTTCTAATTGACACAAAGAAAACCAATCTTGGTTGACAGCGTTTACTTATAGCTCCTCTAATTTAGGAACCATTAGTACTAGCGGGAGCATTGTGAGCCATAAGCTTCACTTTCTTCCAATACTATTCACGAGCTTTCCTTGATAATATAAAAGCGCGTATTGGAGAAGAGACAGAAGAATAAAACACTTACTTCCTAAACGGCTCCATCACCCGCTCAAAAATCCCATTCATATAGGCCAAGGCCATGCCGTAGTTACTGATCGGGATGCCTTGGTTGACAAACAGATTGGTGCGGTTGAGCAGTTGCTTGCGCGTGCTCATGCAGCCACCGCATTGGATGGCCATGGCGTATTTTTCGGGGTTGGCAATGGGCGACAGACCCGCCACATACTCGAAACGGATGTCTTTTCCTGTGTATTTCAGGATCATGCGGGGTAACTTCACGCGGCCGATGTCTTCGCAGGTGCTGTGGTGGGTGCACGACTCAAGCAACAAGACCGTGTCGCCGTCTTTCAGTTGTGAGAGATAAGGCGTGCCTTTCACATAGTTGTCGAAGTCGCCACGTAGACGGGCCATGACGATGCTGAAGCTGGTCAAAGGAATGTCTTGAGGGACAATTTTGTTCACATAGCCAAATACTTGGCTGTCGGTGACAATCAAGGCGGGCTTGGGCATGGTTTCGAGGTATTGCAGCAATCGGGTCTCCTTTAAGACGACGCAGATGCACTCGTTGTCGAGCACATCACGGATGGCCATCACCTGGGGCAGGATGAGGCGGCCTTCTGGGGCTTCGGAGTCGACGGGGCAGACCAAAACGACCACCTCATTGGGCTTTATGATACCTCCCAACAGCGAAACCCTCTGATAGGCACTCTCTGGAATGGTGTTTTTGAGCATTTCAATCAGCGGGGAGATGTCTTTGTCTTTTATGATGCTATAGTTCAGTACTTTGGTGTCGTAGTTCTTTTCAATCATCGCCTTCACTACGGCAAGGAGCGACTCCTGGTCGGATTTGTTGTGGACGACGAAAAACGGCACCGCCCTTTCTTTCATGCGGGCGATGAGTTGCTTTTCGGGGTCACCGAAGTTGTTCTCTGTGATGACCAAAATGGCGCAGTCGATTTCCTCCAGCACCTTCATCGTCTTCTCCACGCGCTGCTGGCCTAATTCTCCCACATCGTCGATGCCCGCCGTGTCGATGAGTACACACGGACCGATGCCAAATATCTCAAGACTTTTCTTGACAGGGTCGGTAGTGGTGCCCGCCGTATCGCTCACGATGGCGATGTTTTGTCCAGTAAGCAGGTTGATGAGGCTACTTTTTCCGCAGTTTCTGCGCCCGAAAATGCCAATATGAGGCTTCAAATCCTTTGCCATTTTTCGTTGTTTTTCGATTTTGATGCAAAAATAATAAAAAGTTGTTGAAAATTGTGAAAATCTTAATCAGTTGATAATAAATAATATATCCGACAGCAAACGACAACAAACGACTACAGTCGACTACAAACGTTTGTTCAACGGCTTACTCTTGACAAGTGTTGTTACTTTGCATCGTCAAACCGATGGTTCGACAAGCTCACCAATCGGTTAACGACACAACTTAAAAACAACTTATTCATTAATTACTAAACACACACAATCATGAGTACAATGAGAAATTCGGTCATGCTGATTGGCCGCCCGGGTGCAGAACCTGAAACGAGAACCTTCAACGACAACCGCATCGTCACGCGCTTCAACCTTGCCGTGAACGAAACACGCCGCAACGCCAACCACCAGCAGGTGAAAGACACCCAATGGTTCACTGTGGTGGCATGGGACAAGACCGCCGAACGCGTCGCGCAGGTGGTGAAAAAAGGAAAGCAGATTGCCATCGACGGCGCTTTGCGCAACAACGAATGGACCGACAAGAACGGCCAACGCCACTTGTCGACGGAGATCCATCTGAACAACTTCATCCTCCTGGATTGGGGCAAAGAACAAAACAACTAATCACCTTTTATTAATAACACTTAAACACACACAACTATGAGTACAATGAGAAATTCGGTCATGCTGATTGGTCGCCCGGGTGCAGACCCTGAGATGAAAACCTTTAACAACAGCAAGAAAGCACGCTTCAGCCTTGCCGTAACCGAGAACAAGAAGAACGCCAATGGAGAGTGGGTGAACGACACCCAGTGGTTCCCCATCATTGCATGGGGTGCCATAGCCGACCGCGTTGAAAAGAACGTGAAGAAAGGCAAGCGGATTGCCATTGACGGCAGCCTCCGCAACAACGAATGGACCGACGACAAAGGTCAACGACATTCCGTCACGGAAGTCTGGGTCAACGACTTGTTCCTGATCGATTGGGAAAAGGAATAATGACAACGAGGGGCGACCAGGTCGCCCCTCGTTTTTTTATCCAGTCACCATAAAGACCCTCGGATCTTTCCACTTGGAATGGCGCAGCATCTCGTTAGTGAAGTGCGTTCGGCTGCCCACTTGATCCAAAAGTTCCTTCGCCTTGTCGAATTGTCGCAACTCGCGATAAATCTCTGGCACCTCGAGGTCTATCTGTTCCTCGGGGTGCTTTTCCAATAGGGCCAACAGACGATTGAGGTTGTCGGTGAAGTCTTTATGGTTCTTGATGAACAGCTTCTCACCCTCCAGAATCAACTTGCGGTTGCAGTGCCACACCCCGAAACTCATGAATCCGTTGAGCAGGTATTTCAGGCGCACATGCTGGTGGTTACGGTGCAGGTCGTTATAGGCCCACCAAAGGAAGCGGCGCAGGTAGATTTCCTTCTTCGGGTCGTAGTGGCTTTTCTTCAGGAAGGTCTTGTAGTGGTTGACCAAAGCCATCTTCCCCTTGTTGTCGGAGAAGCTGATGCCGAAGAAGCGCCAAGTGTTCCAAGAATAAATCTCGGCATCGGGTTTTTCGTAGGTGATGAAAGGCTCCTCTGGATGCTCAACCCAAAAGCTGTGGCCGCATGAGGGGCACATCAGCATCTTTTGCGGTGTGGTGATCAAGTTGTCGTTCAGCACCTTGCCATCCGAATACAAGATAGCCTCATTCACCATCTCGGCTTTCAGGTTGCGACCTTCGAGCCAAGCTTGGCAATGCGGGCATTGGAAATAGTATGAATCGTATTTCAGCATCTTGTTCTCGGAATTATGGCGCCAAAAGTAAGATTAATTTTTATTTCCTGCCGAAATCGGCCGGAAAATATTTAGTTTATTTCCTGCCGAAATCGGCGGGAATTTCACCCCAAATTTCTGTTTTCCACTTCATAATGGGTACCTCGATGGCGTTCTCATTCAACCATTTCTCGGCACGGCCGATGAGCTCGAAGAGGTAGGCGTTTTTGGCGTTGGGTTGCAACTTGGTCTTGCATTTCTTCTGTTTGATCCACAGCTGGGCGTTGTAGGAGTCGCTGTAAATGGGATATGCCATGCGTTTCTGTTTCATCCAAGCCAAAGCGTGGACAATGGCAAGGAACTCACCGATATTGTTGGTGCCGTTTTCGAAGACGGGACTCTTGAAGAGCTGCACCGTTGTGGCAGGTTGCGTACCGAAATCCACAAACAGGCCTTGGTATTCCATCTTGCCAGGATTGCCCGAGCAAGCTGCATCAACGGCTACGGCGGGGCTGACGGGTTTTTCCTTAACAATCGTCAAATCGACTTGAGGCGTGGCTGTTTTGTCGAAGCCCGTGAAGCCTTTCTCAAAGGCAGCATCGGCACTGGCCTTGTCGGGGAAGCCCTTGTACAATGCTCCCGCAAATCCCTCTATCTCCTTTTTGCAGTCGTCCCAACGGCTGTAAACCCCGGGATTACGACCTTTCCAAACGACATAAAATTTGTTCTTTGCCATGGGCGCAAAAATAGGAAATATTTGGCGAAAAACCGGAATTGGTGAAAAAACACTATTTTTGCCCCACACAAAAACATTTTCTAATGAAGAAACTCTATCTCATCACCCTGTTAAGCCTCGTGCTGTGTTTTTCCTGCACGAAGAAGGCTGAAACCGACCCCGAAGTCATCGCCATGCGAGGACTGGTGAACCGCGTTGTGCCGGAGTATTCACAAAATATCGTCCTCGAACGGCTTGAAAACGACACTGTCGATCGCTTTGAAATTGAGACAAAAGGTGAGGACCTCGTCATCCGTGGCAACAACGCCAACAGTATGGCTGTCGGCCTCAACCACTATCTGAAATACTACTGCAAGGCACAATACTCTTGGTTCAAGGAAGAGGCGCTGCAGATCCCTGCCACGATGCCAGCTGTGCCCGAGAAGGTCAGCCTGAGTGCCCGTGTGCCCGACCGTTTCTTCCTCAACTACTGCACCTTCGGTTACACCTTGCCTTGGTGGAACTGGTCGCAGTGGGAGCATTTCATCGACTGGATGGCGCTCAACGGCATCAACCTGCCGCTGGCCATCACGGGACAGGAGAGCGTGTGGTATGAGGTGTGGAGCGACTTCGGCCTTACCGATGAGGAGATCCGCAGCTACTTCACGGGTCCGGCGCATCTGCCTTGGCACCGCATGCAGAACATCGACCGCTGGGGTGGACCCCTACCCATGTCGTGGCTCGAGAACCAAAAGGAACTCCAAAAACAAATCGTCGCCCGTGAACGTGAACTGAACATGAAACCCGTGTTACCAGGCTTTGCTGGTCATGTGCCGCCTTGCATCACAAGGCTTTATCCTGAGGCTCCTTTGGCCTCTTTGGGTGACTGGGCAGGCTTCGACAGCATCTGTTGGTGCAAGTTCCTAGACCCCCTCGACCCATTGTATACGGAGATCCAGAAGAAATTTATCGACAAACAGACCGAGTTCTACGGCACCGACCATATCTATGGCATCGACATCTTCAACGAGCTCATCCCGCCCAGCTGGGAGCCTGACTACCTTGCACGCGTGAGCCGTCAGGTCTACGAATCGCTTGAGGCCGCCGACCCCGAGGCCAAATGGCTTGAGATGGCATGGCTGTTCTGGAACGAACGTCAGTACTGGGAAGTCGACAACCGTATCGAGGCCTACATCACCTCCATGCCGAAAGACAGACACATCATGCTCGATTATTACTGCGAGCGACAACCCGTGTGGGAGCGTACCAATTCCTATTATGGCGTACCTTACATCTGGTGCTATCTCGGCAACTTTGGCGGCAACTCCATGCTGGCCGGTAACCTCGACACAGTGAATGTCAGGATCGAACGCGCCTTCGACAAAGGTGGCGACAACTTCGTCGGCATTGGCTCCACACTTGAGGGCTTCGACTGCAATCCCTTCATGTATGAATATGTCTTTGAGAAGGCTTGGGACAACCCGCTCACCAAGGATGTGGATGCTTGGGTCAAATGCCTCGCTGACCAACGTGGCGGTAAAGAGGATTCGAATATGAGGTCTGCTTGGACCTTGCTGGCCGACAGCGTATATAATAAGGTGTCGTCGCCAGGCCAGACCGTCCGCATCAACCAAAGGCCGACCATGGGCGACATTGATAAATATCGCCAATATTATGTGGCCCCGACCTATAAATACAACAACATCACCTTGTTGGATGCCTTGGATGACCTTCTGGCTGCTGACTGCAACACCCGCACGCGCCATTTCGATGCCGTCAACATCACGAGGCAGTTGCTGGGCAACTATTTCAGTGACCTCTATGTTGATTATGTGAAAGCCTATCGTGAAGGTTACTATGAGAAATTACATCAAATTGAGCAGACGATGACCAATATCCTCGACGACACCGATGCCATCTTGGCCACGGAGAGTGCCTTCCTTGTGGGTCGTTGGATCCGTGATGCGAGGGCCATCGGCACCACCGAGGAAGACAAGGACTACTTCGAGAGCAACGCCCGTAATATCATCACCACTTGGGGCGAGGAAGACGCTTTGCTGAACGAATATGCCAGCCGTGCCTGGGCGGGTCTCACCGCGACCTATTACGCTTACCGCTGGAAGGAGTTCTTCAAGGACGTGGATGCCGCCATCGATGCGAAGAAACCCTTTGATGAGAAGGCCTATCACGAGCGTATCTGCAAATACGAAGGCCAATGGTGGCGCGAACGCCTCGGCACCTTCAGCGCCGAGCCGGAAGGCGATGGCGTGGCTTTGGCCAAGGAGATTGCCGACAAATACCGTGAAGAACTTGAAGCTCGATACAGAAAATAAAGGAGTCCCGTAGGGACGACGGACATTAACCAGAGGTTTCAACCCCTGTCATAACAAACAGCTATGAACATCACAGAAAAAGATAAAGAATACATGCGCGAGGCCATCCGCCTCGCCGACGAAAGCGTGAAAAACGGTGGCGGTCCCTTCGGGGCCGTCATCGTGAAAGACGGAGAAATCATCGCCGGCAGCTCGAACAGCGTCACCCGCGACAACGACCCCACCGCCCATGCCGAGGTGAACACCATCCGCCAGGCCTGTCGCAAATTGGGCACCTTCGACCTCTCTGACTGTGTCATCTACACCTCATGCGAGCCTTGCCCGATGTGCCTCGGCGCCATCTATTGGGCGCATATCAAGCGCATCTACTACGGCAACACGAAAAAGGATGCCGCCGCCATCGACTTCGCCGACGACTTCATCTACAAGGAATTGGAACAGCATGTCGAAGAACGCTCCGTGCCGTTCATCCCTTTGCTACGCGAAGAGGCCCTCGAAACCTTCCGCGCTTGGGAGGAAAAACAGGACAAGGTAGAATATTGAGATTTGAAAAAGATTTGCGGCAGATTTGTTTCCAAAACAAAAAAAGCAGTAATTTTGCCGCCGCAAAACCAAGCCGCATTATCGCTGAGATGAAGACAACGCGTTGACATCAAGGCTACTGCGGGAATCATAATCATCTGATCCGGAGGACATTCAAATGGAAAGGAGAATAGGCTCAGTCCTTATTTATGTGGGAAACCGTGAAGCCGCGCCACAAGTCAACGCGGTGCTATCCCGTCACGCAGGCATCATCATCTGCCGCCAAGGCTTTCCCAGAGGCACTTACAGTATCATTTCCGTCATTTTCGAAGGCACCACTGATGAGATTGGTTCCCTCACGGGCCAGTTGGGCCGTATCGAAGGCATCGAGGTGAAGTCGGCGTTATTAAAAGGACACGAGACTACGTGACGACAAAATGTCTCGAAGTCTCGAAGTCCCACGTCCCGAAGTCAAAAACTGAACAACTGAACAACTTAAAACTAAAAACTGATATGCAATTCCATCCCGAAAAATGTCGTATCCCCGACGAGCCCAACCGCCCGTTTATCTCCTCGGAAGAGATTTGGGACTACATCAACAACACCAAGAGCACCCCTGAGCGTGTGCGCGAAATCATCCAAAAGTCGTTGGATAAGAACCGCCTGACGATGGAGGAGACTGCTGTCCTCGTCAACACCACCGACCCTGAGCTGGTGGAAGAGATCAAGGAAGGCGCCCGCGAGCTGAAACGCCGCATTTATGGCAACCGTATCGTGTTGTTTGCCCCCTTGTATGTGGGCAACTACTGCGTCAACAACTGCGTGTATTGCGGTTTCCGTTCCTCCAACAAAGAACAAGTCCGCACCACTTTGACCGATGAAGAGCTCATCCGCAACGTGGAAGCTCTGGAAGACGACGGCCAGAAGCGTCTTATCCTCGTCTATGGCGAGTCGCCGAAATACTCGCCTGAGTACATCGCCCACACCGTGAAGGTGACCTACGCCACCAAGAAAGGTAAGGGCAGCATCCGTCGTGTCAACATCAATGCCGCTCCTTTGGATGTGGAAGGCTTCCGCATCGTGAAAGAGGCGGGCATCGGCACCTACCAGATCTTCCAGGAGACTTACTGCCCCGAGATCTATAACGAATATCACCCCATTAATACCAAGAAGGGCGACTACAACTACCGCCTCACCTCGATGGACCGCGCCCAGCAGGCCGGCATCGACGATAACGGCCTTGGCATCCTCTTCGGTTTGTATGACTGGCGTTATGAGGTGTTGGCCATGATCCGTCATACCAATCACTTGGAGGCTTGCTTCAACGTGGGTCCGCACACCATCTCGTTCCCGCGTATCAAAGACGCTTCGGGCTTGAACATCGACAAGAAGTATTTCGTTGACGACGACACCTTCGAGAAGATCATCGCCATCTTCCGTCTGGCTGTGCCTTACACTGGCATGATCCTGACCGCCCGTGAGGACGCCGCTTTCCGCGCCAAGGCCATCGAATACGGCATCTCGCAAATCGACGGCGGCACCAACCTGCAGATTGGCGACTACAAATACCACCATGAGGAAGAGGAGAAGAACAGCGACAAGCAGGAGGACCAGAACCTGCACCGCGAACAGTTCAAGATCGGCGACGACCGCTCCTTGGGCGACATCATCGACAAGCTCCTCGACCACGACTTCATCCCGAGCTTCTGTACGGCCTGCTACCGTCTGGGTCGCACGGGCGAACACTTCATGGAATTCAGCGTGCCGGGCTTCATCAAGCGCTACTGCACGCCGAATGCTATCCTCACTTTGAGCGAATACTTGGTGGACTACGCCACGCCCGAAGTCGCAGCCAAGGGCTGGAAGTGCATCGAGAACAACTTCAAGAACGTCGATCCGAAGTTCTTGGACGAGTTGAAGAGCCGCATCGAGCGCATCAAGAAGGGAGAGAGAGACCTGTATTTCTAAAAAGCAAGGTCCCTGAGCCTGCGGTCCCTGAGACCAATCGAAGGGTCGAAGGGCCGGTTCAAACAAGAAGGGCCTTTTGACAAGCTCAAGGACCCTTAAACCCTCCATTTAACATTATTAGATAGTGAAAAAGCCTCTGCTTATGGCAGGGGTTTTTTCTTTGTTTGACCTCATTTTCGCTCAATGATTGCCAAAAAAAGTAAGGACATTAGTTTTTGAGGTTGACTATTATATTATTGATTTTCAGTATAATCCGATAAGGACAATCCAAAAAAGTAGGGACATAGCCCCCTGGGGAGCCTCATGCCTCTTGACAAACGTTTTTTTGCTATATTTTTGCGATGACAAAAACGAAAAAGTCATGAAGACGTTTTTACACTCTTTGATCTTAACAGCCATCACTTGCCTCGCGCTGGCTTCCTGCGACAGCCCAACCAAGCGCCTTGAGCAAGCCCAAACCCTCAATAATGAAGGCGTGCAACTGCGCGAGCAACGCCGCTCCGAAGAGGCCGCCGAGAAGTTCCTGCAAGGGCTGGCGCTCGTGCAGCGTTCTGACAAGACAGCGGAAACAGTCCAATTGGAAGGCCAACTTTATGACAACCTCGGTGCCATGTACCTCAAACACGGCCTTTTCGAGGATGCCTTCAAGCAACACCAACAGGCACTGAATTGTTTTAAACAGACCGCCGACTCCACTGGCATGATGAACGCCTACCGCAACAGCGGTCGGGCAATGCGGGCACAAGAGCAATACACACAAGCCAAGCAATACTATGACTCGGCTTTCCGCGTTGCCACTTTCATCAACGACCAAGCTATGCTTGCTGACCTATATCTCGAGATGGGCCGCGACTACTACATGGAGACGGGCAACTTCGCCAAAGGCATCGAGAGCGTCAACCAAGCCTTGGAAATCGGCCTCGACGACAACGACACCGACATCGCCCACATGACCTTGGGCATCCTATATTATTACTCGCGCGAAAACGAGAAGGCAAAGTCCTACTTGAACCAAGCCCTCCGCAGCGAGCGTGCCGGGCTGAAAATGTCTGTCTATCAAACGCTTTATGCCATCGCATACAGCGAAGGCGACTATCAGCAGGCGGTGAAATACCACACGCTTTTTTCTGATAACCTGGTGCAAGCCGATGCGGAGCACTCCAGCGAGACCATGCAAAGAATCAAGGCGGAATACGAGTTGAAAGCCCAGCAGAGCGAGTTGGAGAGCCTGCACCGCACCCGCGACCTGAAACTCTACTTGATTATCGCCTTAGCTGTCATTGCCTTGCTCGTCATCCTCCTGATTGTGAGGAAGAAAATCAGCGACCACAAGTTGGAGATGGAGCACTTCGGGCGGCAGGTGGAGCGCGACCAGAACCGCATCCACGAGTTGGTGAGCGACATGGAGAACCTTATCCGCACCAACGACGAACTGCGCCGCAGCCAGCAGTCGCTTCCACCGAAGGATTTGATGTCGATCCAGAAAATCTTGACGCGAAATAAGATCATGACCACCGCGCAAGCCCTCACGGAAGAAGTGAACAACGACTCGCTCAACTTCGAGCTGACCGACAACGACTGGAACGACTTCATCAGCCTGACGGACTTGGTCTTCGACGGATTCTCACAGCGGCTGTTGCAACTCTACCCCAAACTCAGCAAGTGGGACGTGCGCATCTGCTGCCTCTCCAAGAACGGCTTCTCCAACCAAGTGATTTCCATCCTGTTGGACACCCAGACCGACTCTTACTACAAACGCAAAACCCGCATAAAACAGATGAAAATGGACCTCGGAGATGATAACCGCACCTTTGAGGAAATCGTGAATGCTGTGTAGCTTCTGGCTTTTGGCCTCTGGCTTCTGGCAGATTCCCCACAGAGCTTCATTGCGGGCGCAGACCCGCAATCTCATGAACAAAGGGGGACTGCCAAAGGCCAAGAGCCAGTAGCCAGTAGCAGAAAAAACGAAATCAAATAATTAACAATCAAATAATTAGACCTATGAAAAGATTAGTATTAACATTAGCGATTATGGTTGTCTTTGCCCTTGGTGGCATGGCGCAGAACATTTGGAAGCCCATCAATGGCACAGGAATATTGGGTGCCAGTCCCGATGGAAGCATCTTTGCCTATGGTGAATATGGCACATTGGCTCGTTCACAAGACGATGGCGAGTCGTGGCAGATTGTATTAGGTCAGGAAACAGGTTTTACTGGTCATATTAATTCGTCATGCTTTGCGGTTAGCCCTGAAGGAAGAATCTGTGTCTTTAATGATAACCAGCAGACTGTAGTGTATTCCGACGATGGCGGCGACACATGGCAGCAAACCACGACAATTTCCTCATGTGCAATGCCTGATAAAGCAGGTCTTTGCGTCCCAACCAACGACATTATGGTGGTTTGGGCTGAAAACGGGGAAATCTCCTATACCCTTGACGGCGGTATGACATGGGAAGGGTGGATTCTTGATTTTCTCGAAAACTCTGAATCCGTCAGCGATCTTTTGGTCAATGAAAACGGCGATGTGTATGTCAGCGTCGACTATTACATTATGAATATCGTCGGCATTTATCATTCTACTTTGTCAGGCATACAAAATTGGGAACTCGTTGCCTTTGAAGGTATTAGCATTAAGGATATGGCTTTCGACCCCGAGGGCAATGTGGTGGCTTGTGGCTATAATGCCGATGGAAGTAGTGCTGGTTTCCAGCATATTCCGGGCTTCTATCTGTTTGATGGAACGAGTTTGGCCATTAGCGATGAAGGAGTTGTGTACACGCCTCACTTCATGGGACTTCAGGCTGTTCTTTCCTATTCCATCGACCATGGCGAGCATTTCACCGAGATAGGAGAGCATCTTCCCCTTGTTGATATAGCTCCAGGCGGCGAAAATCCTCGCCTTTTCAAAGGGTATGACAACCATCTGTATTTCGACGGCGGCGGGGAGTATTGGAAGAGTGTTTTTAATGCCGACGAAATCATTCCTCACGCTCCAACTCCTTATTATCCTTTGGTCCAAGAGGCAAACAACCGCCAGAAATGGAACGTGGTTTACATGGCTTCTATGAACTATCCTAATGATTACTTTACTGAAACCCAAAGTATTAGAGATAACATTACCTTGGATGGAGTGGACTATAAACTTGTTTGGAAGGAAGATGTGTATGATTCCAAAAGAATTGCAGGTGCGGTTCGCGAAGAGGACAAGAGGGTGTATTTCCGAAGAAAAATAGAACAGAACTATCAAGAAGAAGTCCTGCTATATGACTTTAATCTTACGGTAGGTGATACTGTTACGGTGAACTGGATGGGCCAGCAACTGATGGTGCTTGAAGAATCCGAAGTGGAAGTGGATGGCACCATGAGGCGGCAATTAGGTCTTGGAAGATACTCTGTTGGTTATCCGCCGACTGAAGTTGATGAATACTGGATTGAAGGTGTGGGCAGCACATTCGGCTTCTTGAACAGCGGTAGTGAAGGCATGGGTGGCGCGTTTATTTACCTTTTGTGCTACCACGAGAATGGCAACCTGGTTTGGGACAACGAGGCGTTTGACGACTGTGTGATGAATAGCGATGGTACGCTTGCATCGTTTGCTCCCCAAGGGGCGGAGTGGTATTTCCATGTGTTGTCACAAGGGCCGATTACGGAACCGCCTTTCTCTTACATTAATAGAACTGTGAGCGGCGTTGAGGAAGTGCAAGGACACACTTGCAGTGTAATAGATCTCTATGATTATGTGTATGAGGAGGACGATATCGTATATTGGTACAATCAAGTTAATGACGCATTTACGGTGTTGTATGATTTTAATGCTGAAGCAGGGGAATCATGGTATTGCGATATAGAAGAATGTTCGTTTTTGGTTACGGTTCAAAGTGTTGACAATGTGACATGGAATAATCGAACCTACCGCACTCAATATGTGGCGGGATATTATGCCGATAACTTGGACAACGTTGTCTTTGAAGGCAAAATTATCGACGGAATAGGGTATGAAAAAGGTTTGTTCCCTAATTGGGGTTCTTGTGGAATCATCTGTGGGGCAGACTACGAATATATGAGATGCTACCTTGAAGATGGTGAATTGCTGTATCACGAAGGCGATTATGATTGCGATTATGTGCCTGGCAACCAGCCACAACAACCCCAATTCGAGTGGTACTACGAAATCCAGAACGAGGATGGCAGCATCACCTACCAATATATGTATCAGGCTGGCGATACCATTGTGCAAGACGAGCCCACACATATCCTCGTGAAAATCAACACGCTTTACGACAAGGGATTGCGCGACGAGGTGACACACGAATATGTCTACGAGCGCGATGGCAAACTATATTGGTGGAACAAGACTTTGGAAGAGTTCACCGTGCTGTATGACTATGAAGCCGAAGTGGGCGACTCATGGGAAATCAAAGTCGGCACAAGAACCCTCGACATGCATGTGGACGCAGTGGAAGAAATCGAATACGAAGGCAGAACCTATCGGATGCTGCGTGTGAGCGACCCCGAAGACCTCTTCAGCGGCAACATTGTGTGCGGCATCGGCCACCTCACCAGTTTCTTCCCTGAAAGGTTGATGGGCGACGGCGACCGAATGCGCGTGGAAGGTATGCGTTGCTATTGGAATGAAGGCGAACTGGTGTTCAAATACGGCGACGAGGACTGCGACGCCATTTATTCGGATGTACACGGTGTGGAGGAGGACGGCCCTTCGGCAGGCTCAGGGGCCTTCACGGTTTATCCTAATCCCACAAACGTTGTTTTGTTTGTAGAGACGCGCCATGGCACGTCTCTACCAGACCAAACCTACCGTATCACCAATCTGATGGGTCAAACCGTCCTTTCGGGCAACATCAACGCTGAAAACCAACAGATTGATGTTTCATCGTTGCCCCAAGGTATGTATTTCATTACCGTTGGCGACATGACA
>JAEEGJ010008957.1_pt1 | contig 27198 bp, 22 predicted proteins | sample 8958761 | NCBI WGS metagenome assembly JAEEGJ01 (sample SAMN16246546, study PRJNA631951) | gut metagenome | biome: gut microbiome; feature: rumen; material: RS-attached | host: Bos | place: Iran: Karaj | collected 2018-10 | reverse complement strand
GGAGGTTAAGGACAACAAGGTTGTGGTTATGACGGAGGCAGCCGAGACTGCCGATGAAATTGACGTTGACCGCGCCGAAGCTTCGGCGTTGCGTGCCCGTGAGCGCCTGGCAAATCCGGATGACGAGGTTGACATGGACCGCGTCATGGGAAGCCTGCGCCGTTCGGAAGCGCGTCTGAAAACCGTAAGGCTGGCGGCGGAATCCCGCTGACCAGAGCCGGGCAGACCACAGGTTGGTCTGTGTCAGTAAGGTTTACGGAGGGATTCGTCCGGAATTACATTCGGACGAACCTCTTTTTTATCAAACTATTTGTAATAATGTTTGCTGAATTTTCCTTGATCAGTATTTCCTTAAAAATGTTTTCATGACTGCAGGCGGAAGGTCTGGAAACTTACTGGAGGTGTAAGTGTGGCAGTGCATCCGGGGGCTGTGATAGCCGTTGCGGGACTTGCCGTTGCGGGTTTTAAGTTGTATACGGCTTTGAGTAATTCCGCACAGATTGTCAGAAGCAGTTTGGAACGTTACAATGACGAGAAAATCCGATATTATACCGTAAATAAGCAGGTTCTTGAGACGGTTATTGATTACGGCAAATTCAAGCTGGAGATATGGGACGAGTTTGGCGCTTTGGTCCAGCTTTTCAGTCGTATGACCAACCCGCCCGGACTCATCAGCTATAAGGGAATGGAAAGTGTGCACGCCGGGCGTCCGCAGATGGATGATATCCGCAACATGACAGTTGCTATAAAGGCACTTCATGAGCAGCAGTGGGATGTGCTGGGCACAGGCATGCTGGCGAGTCTTGCCATTTATGGAAAGACGATGACGCAGAAAGTGGAAAAAGACCAGGTCCTGCACATCGACGGGTTCCCGGATACTGAGGAAGGCGACAGCGTGCTTGACTCGATGGGGGCAGTTCCGGCTCCCCACCATAGTGACAATGGCCTGATAGAAGAAGGCGCGGTTCTGAATGGAATACTGGGCGTGCCAGTCGTTGTGGATACGGATGCCTTGTATGCCGAACTTTGCGATAAACCGATCACGGAGCTCACCAAGGATGAAGCTTTCGCCCTGAAGGATCAGATTGACTGGCGTAGCCTGAAACTTGCCGACGCGGTAGGCCGGATACGCCGTCTGGGTGAAACCGTTGACAGTGTCAGGAGTGATGTGGAACGCCTGCGGGAAGTGTGCAGGAGCAAGATAGAGGGCATCGGGCTGTTGGTGCAGAGAACCCCGGATTACAACGAATTCAGTCTTGCGGATAAGCAGGATTACCAATTTGCGGTTATGCTGCAGCGGACCATGCGCCTGCTGACGCGCCTGGACCTGGTTCTTAAGCGCGGCAATATGTGCGTTCTGAATGCCATGGCCATCAACGACTGCAAACGCCAGGCGGCGGAACTGGTGCCGCTGCCCGACCCCAATGCGCCTGAAAAGTAAAAGGGGAAGGGCTTTAAGAGAAGATTCAGCGGCCAGGCCGCACTGTTTTTAGGAGGCTAAGGAGAAATGGCAAAAGATGCTTTGAGCAGTTTAGCCGGCAACCGTATGGGGCAGCTCAAGAGTGAGATTGCGGACCTCAGGGCCCAGCTCAGGAAAGAGTTTGAACCGGATAAGATTGCTGAGCTGAAAAAACTTATCAGAGAGAAAGAAACCTACTACAACATACTTGCTGACCGTCGGAGGACAGGGATTTAAGCATCATGAACGAGCAGTTATTAATACGTTTGGCACAGATTGCAATACGCTGCGTAGTGGCGTATTATGTGTATAAGGATGCTATCAAACATGAAGTTCCCAACAAGAACTTCTGGGTAGCAGCAACCTTTATTTTCTGGCCCGTGGTTGTGGTTTACCTGTTCTACCGGCAGCGCGCGGCCCGCACCGTGGATCTTTCCTTTGAGCAGAAAGCGCAGCTGGAGATTGATCACAAGCGCGAGGAAGAGAAGCGGCGCATCGCAGCGGAACGCGCCGAGATGGAGATGGAGCGCAAACACGAGATCGAAAAGAACCAGATCAGTGAGGAAGAACTGGAAAAGCTTCGCCAGGAACGCAGGGCTGCCAAGGCGAAGCGCATGAAGGAGCTGGAGGAAGAGCGTGCGGAACAGGAAAGACAGCATGCCGAACTTTTAAAGCTGAAAGAAAAGAAGTTGCAGGAAACCGTAGCAAAGAATCTCAGCAACCTGGACAAGTAGTAGGATATATTTCAAAACGGGCGCTGCGCTTACAGGCGTGGCGTTTTCTTTTTGCGCGCGGGGTGCAGTGGAATTTTTTTTCGTTTCCTCTTGCTAAATGACGCTTATAATGATAGAGTTAATTGTAAGAAAAACACGGATTCATTCGTCTCACAAACTCATGGAGTCGGTGTTTATTAAATATGACGTCAAACGAATTTTATAAAATCAACGGTAGGGGGTAAGCTTGTGGATAAGTTGATCGTCAGAGGCGGCAACCGCCTGGTTGGCACAGTAAAGACGAGCGGGGCGAAAAATGCGGTGCTGCCGATTATTGCAGCATCTATTTTGGGTGAGACGCCCAGTCACCTGGACGAGATTCCGAAATTGGAAGATGTACGCACGATTTGCGGCGTTTTAAAATATCTGGGAGTTAAGATCGATGACAGTAAGGAACATGAGCTGGTCCTGGATACGTCCCGGATCACCGCTTATGAAGCCCCCTATGAACTGGTTCGTACCATGCGGGCTTCGTTTGTGGTGTTAGGGCCACTGCTGGCCCGTATGGGTCATGCCCGTATTTCCCAGCCGGGCGGCTGTGCGATCGGAAGCCGTCCCATCGATTTGCATTTAAAAGGCTTTGAAGCCTTAGGCGCAAAGATTTCCCAGGATCATGGCTTTGTGGAAGCCTATGCCCCCAATGGGTTGAAAGGCGCGGACATCTATCTGGACTTTCCCAGCGTAGGCGCCACGGAAAATATCATGATGGCAGCCTGTCTGGCGGAAGGGACCACCACGCTGGAGAATCCGGCGGAGGAACCGGAAATCGTCGATCTGGCCAACTACCTGAATCAGATGGGAGCCCGTATCCGGGGCGCAGGCACGGATGTGATCCGCATCGAAGGTGTAAAACACATGCATGGCGCGGAGCATACGGCGATTCCCGACCGTATTGAGGCCGGTACCTATATGATTGCAGCTGCCATGACCCATGGCGATGTAATTATCGAGAATGTGCTGGCGGAACATCAGAAACCGCTGCTGGCCAAACTGCGTGAAGCCGGTGTGCTGATTGAAGAGGACATTGACCGGATCCATGTGGCCTGTCCGGGAGAATTGAAAGGCGTAAATGTGAAGACTTTGCCCTATCCCGGTTTCCCCACGGATATGCAGGCACAGATCATGGCCATGATGACCATCTGTCAGGGCCGCAGTACCGTTATGGAGACAGTGTTTGAAAACCGTTTTATGCATGTGGTGGAGTTGAACCGTATGGGTGCAAGTATTGCGACTACAGGAGCCCGGGGTGCTATCATTGAAGGGCCTGCCAAGCTGACAGGCTGTGAGGTGAGCGCTACGGACCTGCGGGCCGGTGCGGCTATGATCCTGGCCGGACTGGTTGCGGAAGGAACGACCACTGTCGGAAACCTGCACCATATCGACCGCGGATATGAAGACATTGTCGGAAAGTTGAAAGGTTTGGGTGCCGATATCCAGCGCATCAGCGTAAAAGACTGAGTGTGGTGTCTTCGTAAAGGACTGAGCGCGTCAGGGTAAAATAGTCTGCATTCCATCATAATCGCAGGGAATATGCAGGACGAGGCTGATTTGTATTAGGGTTTGCTAGGAGAAATACTATGTTTGGTGGAAGTACGGATATTGGCATTGATTTAGGGACAGCCAATATTCTGGTTTATGTAAAAGGCAAGGGGATCGTACTGAACGAGCCTTCCGTTGTGGCAGTGGAAAAAGCCGGCAATAGGATACTGGCAGTAGGAACGGAAGCCCGGGATATGCTGGGGCGTACGCCGCAGGGGATTATAGCTGTGCGTCCGTTAAAAGAAGGTGTAATTGCCAACTATACAATAACCCAGAAGATGCTGGAGTATATCATAAATAAGGTGGCAGGGAAAAGTTTCTTTTTTAAACCACGGGTGATGACCTGCATTCCGGTGCATATTACCTCTGTGGAAAAGAGAGCCGTGCTGGAAGCGACCATTCAGGCCGGCGTATCCAAGACCTATCTGATTGAAGAACCCCTGGCCGCTGCGTTGGGCGCCGGACTGGATATTATGGTGCCTTCCGGAAAGATGGTAGTCGACATTGGCGGCGGTACTACGGATATCGGCATTTTAAGCCTGGGAGGCGTGGTTGACAGTGATTCCGTCCGTATTGGCGGCGATAAGTTTGATGAAAGCATAGTTCGTTATGTGAAGAAAGAATATAATATTCTGATCGGCGATACCACAGGGGAAACGATCAAAAAAACAATCGGAAATGTATATCCGGGTGCAGAGATTAAAACGATGGAAGTCCGCGGGAGAGACGGGATTAACGGCTTGCCGGCCACTGTGAAGGTTACCTCCGAGGATGTTCGGAAGGCCTTGGAAGAACCGCTGGAAACACTGCTCGGAAAGATTCGCTCCCTGTTGGAAAAATGTCCGCCGGAATTATCTGCCGATATTGTGGATAACGGGATCTATCTTACCGGTGGCGGAGCCTTGCTGGGCGGCTTTGCCAAAGTTCTGGAAGAGGAAACGGGGATCCGTGTATTTGTGGCAGACAATCCGCTGGACTGTGTGGCTTACGGTACCGGAAAGGCGTTGGACAATCTGGACAAGTTGCGCCCCGGTACAATATACAGCAACGCCATGTTTTAAATTGAAAAGTTTTGGGACGGCTATGGAAGCTTCGTATTGTTCAGCCTCCATGCCGTCCTGCTGATTTTACAGGGATACAGGTTATGAAAACTATTTTGAACAGGATTTTTACGGGAACCTCCAGGATTATTCCGTTAGTAACGGTTCTTTTGCTGTGCCTGCAGGCAACTGTACAGGCGCAGGTTACAGGTATGCGGGTAGGCAGTAGTGCCACACGGATACGCATCGTGCTGGACATGGATGCGCCGACAAAATTTAAAGATAACAGTACGCAGAACGGGATTGTTCTTGACATCGATACGGCTGCAGATAAAATGCAGCGTAAGATCAATGACGCATCCGTTGCAGATATTTCTTTGATTAAGAAAGGAAAAAAGAAATCGCAGCTGGTGGTCAGCCTGAAGAAACCGGCGCAGCATAAAGTCATTGTATTGAAGAAACCCAACCGTCTTGTCATCGATGTGTATCGTATCCAGATCGTCAAAGTTACCAAAGATCTGGGAAATGGCTTGGCCTATACATTCTGGCAGGATGATATGTCCGGGCTGCCGGTGCGTATATATGCCCTGACCCTGGCTCCTGACAGCCGATACGAGCTGCGGCCGTTTTCCGGCGCCGGTGCTGTCAACGGTCGTGGCAGACTGGTGAAAGCGGTAGCCGCTAATGGCGCCAGGGCCGCTGTGAATGCCTGCTATTTTGATACAGACGGCTGGGTCATCGGAAACTGTAAATGGGATGGCAGCTTTTTTGGCGTGGATGATACGCCCCGCAGCGCATTTATAGTAGATAAAGAGGGGAAGGCATCGATACAGAAGGATCTGTCGTATCTGGGAACGGTTTCTCTGCCGGATGGGCGGACCCTTACGATAAAAGGGCTGAACCGGCAGCGGATTACAGATGATCTGGTACTGTTTAACCGGAATTATGCCGGCAGTACCCGCACCAACGAGCATGGGCGGGAAGTTCGGGTCAGCAAGGGACGCGCCACGGAGGTGTCTGCCAAAGGGAATATGCGGTTGGATCGCGATTCTCTGGTGCTGTCCGGCCACGGTGCAAATGCGGATGCGCTGGCACATATAAGGCGCGGCGACCGGGTTGCCATAGCCCAGACGCTGGGAAGCCGTCTGGCGGACGAGGCCCGGCTGGTTGTCGGAGGCGGTCCCCTGCTTGTGGAAAAGGGAGTAGTCAATGTCCGGTCCCGGGAAGAATCCATGGCTTCGGATATTGCCTATGGGCGCGCGCCCAGGACAGGGGTCGGCGTTAAGGCTGACGGAACGGTATTGCTGATGGTAGTGGACGGCCGGAGTCAGTATTCCGCCGGGATGTCCCTGAAAGAATTTGCTACGTATCTGAAACGGTTCGGCGCTGTATCCGCTGTGAATCTGGATGGTGGCGGTTCTTCGGAAATGGTGTTGGACGGAAGGATTATGAACCGACCTTCCGACGGTTCGGAGCGGCCCGTCAGCATTGGGCTGGGTGTTTTCAGAAAATAGCAGGCAAAAGTTCGGATATTGATAGAATAGCGGTATACTGTGTCCGGTAAAAATCAGCAACCATAATTCGACCGTAAATCACTTTGCCAAATTGTGATATTCGTTGTATAATTAAATATTATAATAGGTGAATTATACATTAATTATAAGGGATAAAACTATGAAACGATTATTCCTCCTGCTCTGCTTGTTATTATCTGTTGAGGTTCAGGTTCTTGCGCGGACACCCCTGATGCCGGTAGATAATTTGAAAGCAGGGATGCGGGGTTATGCAAAAACCGTAATTTCCGGTGATACGATAGAGACGTTTCCGGTGGAGGTGCTGGGAGTCACGGGCAGTGAGTCCATGGGTTACCAGATTCTGATCCGGGCCGGCGGCGGCGTAATGGAACGCAGCGGCGGTATCGCCCAGGGAATGAGCGGCAGTCCGGTGTATATTGACGGAAAACTGGCGGGGGCCATTGCGTATGGCACGGCATTCAGCGATCCGCATTATTGCCTGCTGACGCCCATCCAGGATATGCTGGACCTTTTGGATAAACCGGAACCGCACCGGCCGGATGCAAAAGCTTCTTTGCTGCCGAAGGGTACGCCTTTGCTGGCAGGCGGCTTCGCACCGGCAGGTATTGCCGTATTACAGGAAACTCTGGAGCCTATGGGCGTGACAGTGACCGATGCCGGGGCTTCCGGCGGCGTTTCCTCTCATAAGGACCTGGAACCGGGAAGTTCGGTAGGGGCGGCCCTGATACAGGGAGATCTGACGCTGGGGGCGTTGGGAACCGTGACCTGGACGGACGAACGGGGCAGGATCCTTGCCTTCGGCCATCCCTTTATGAAACGGGGGAATGCTGATTTTTTCCTGACCAGGACATGGGTGCTGGCTTCCATTCCCAATTTGCAGACGGCCTATAAGATCGGTACTATCGGAGCGGCCGCCGGTTCCTTCAATCAGGATCGCAATGCGGGGATTGCAGGACAGATCGGACGTCTGCCTGCCTATATACCGTTATATGTTTCCGTCTCTGACTCTACCCGGTCCCGGAACGGAAGCGCCAGGGTAAAAATTGTCAATGACGAGTATCTGGCTCCAACGCTTGCGGCCTCTGTGCTGACCAGCCAGGCTGCCAAAATTGCTGATCACGGGACAGGGGGCAGCGCCCGTATTCTGTTCGATATAACGGCACAGGACAGTAAAGGGGAATTGTTGCATATTTCCCGGGAAAACATGTATTTTGACAAGGCGGCGATTCTAAAACAGCTGCCGACTGAACTGCAGGAAACCGTACAGGTCCTGTTGCAGAATAAGCTGGAAAGGGTACGGATCACCAATATTGACGTGAATGTGGACGCCAGTACGGAAAGTCTGGTGGCTGAGATTAAAAAGGCGGAAGTGGAAGAAAAGGAACCCAAAGCAGGGGATACCATCCACCTGAAGGTTACCCTGAAACCCTACCGGGGGCAGGAGTTCGTCCGGAAAGTTCCGTATAAGCTGCCCGGTGATGCTTCCGGTACCATCCGCTTAAATGTGAGGGGCGGAGCCTCTCTGGCCTGGATCCAGGAGCTGCTGCGGAAGCAGAAGGAAGGCGGCGAGTCCCAGACCAAAAAGGAAGAACGGAAAAAAGATATAAAACTTTCGGATTATGTGCGGGAAGTCAACAAAGCGGACCGCAACAATGATATTATTATCGAATACGCGCCGGACACAAAACGGAAAGCTGTCCGGGAGGGAGAAGAGGAAGAAGCTTCGCTGGCCTCTCTGCTGTCAGGCGGGCGCAATAAACAGTCGGTAGCCATTGACTATATTGTTGACGGAGAGCAGAAGGTCACTGTCAAACTGCCTTAAATTTGTCATAAGTTTTTCGTATTCTGTATCTGGGGTTATGTTTTATGCGTTCTGATTGGAAAGGCATAGTACCGGAAACCTGTATTACTATGGAAAGGAGAGCAGCATATGCTTCAAGATATATGCACTTTTGTGGGTGCCGTAGTCCTGAACTTTTGCCGGGTCACCGGGCAGATGATGCTGCTTTTTTTGGATACGCTGTCAAAAGTAAGAGAAGTCAGCATTAAGGAGATGCTGCGTCAGATGGCTCTTCTGGGGGCGGATTCTCTGCCGATCGTCCTGCTGACCATGCTGTGTACCGGCATGGTGTTCTCTGTACAGACAGCCAAGGAGTTTGTAGCCCTGGGGGCTTCCGGAACCGTAGGCGGAATCGTAGCCATTGCCATGGGGCGGGAACTGGTACCCGTCCTGACAGGGGTTGTGGTTGCAGGCCGTATCGGCGCAGCGATTGCGGCGGAACTGGGGACCATGAAAGTGACGGAGCAGATCGATGCGTTGCGGGTCATGGCCACAAGTCCTGTACAGTATCTGGTAGTGCCGCGGTTTCTGGCTATCGCGATGATGATGCCGGTGCTGGTGGTATTCGGTAATTTTATCGGTAATGCGGGCGGCTATTTTGTAGCCCATTACTACGCGGATATCGGTTCCATGACATATCTGAATTCCATCAGGCAGCTTTGTGTAACGTTTGATGTGGTTGGAGGGATGATCAAGGGCGTTGTGTTCGGTGCCATCATCAGTATCGTCGGATGTTTTAAAGGGCTCAATGCAAAACAGGGCGCTGAAGGTGTCGGTCTGGCGACTACGGCATCGGTAGTCCTTTCTATTATACTGATTTTTATCTTTGATTATTTCCTGACTGTACTTTTGTATGTAGATAAATAAGCGAGGCATAATGGCGGAATCTGTGATTTCCCTGCAGGGCGTGGAGTTGGCCTTTGGTGAAAAGAAAGTGCTGCAGGGGGTTGACCTGGAAGTAAAAAAAGGGGAGACCATGGCGGTCATCGGGCCGTCGGGTACCGGTAAGAGCACGATCCTGAAAGTGCTGATCGGGCTGTTGGAACCTACAGGCGGAAAAGTCTGCATTGAAGGACAGGATGTTTCCCACCTGACGGAGGAGGAATGGAACGAGATCCGTAAGCATATAGGGATGGTGTTCCAGTACTCCGCGCTGTTTGACTTTCTGGATGTGGGGGAAAACGTGGCGTTTGGTCTGCGGCAGCATTTCCGGCTGCAGGAAGAAGAGATCCGGCAGAAGGTGGATGAACTGTTGCAGGACGTGGGGATGCTGGATGCCAAAGGTATGTATCCGGTGGAACTGTCTGGCGGCATGAAAAAGCGGGTAAGCCTGGCCAGAGCCCTGGCGTTTGGCCCGCGTATCGTGCTCTATGACGAGCCTACGGCCGGACTGGATCCCATACGCATGATGAACATCAGCCGTCTGATTCGAAAGACGCAGCGTAAACATAAGGTGACCTCCATTTTGGTGACACATGATATGGATTCAGTATACGAGGCGGCCGACAGGGTGGCGCTGATTAACAACGGAAAGATTGTGGCAGTAGGAACACCGGAGGAATTCAGACACTCGGAGAATCCCCTGATCCGGGGATTCATTACCGGGGAAGAGATAGCAGGAGCGACGGAGGCATTTCGATGAAAACAAGTGAAACAAAGGTCGGTGCCCTGACACTGGGCGGAGCTGTGATTCTGGCAGGGATGATCAGCTTTTTGGGGGCCTTTAAACTTTTTGACGGCGGGTATGACCTGCATGTATCTTATCCTTCGGTGAACGGTCTTCAGGTCGGCAGCGCGGTACGGTATGCAGGGGTTCCCATCGGGTCAGTGAAATCGGCCAGGGTAGAACCGGACCAGGTCGTCGTTACCATGCGTGTCAACGGCGATGTAAAAATACCCCAGGAAGCGGAATTTTCCATCGGTTCGGACGGCGTGATGGGAGAAAAATTCGTGGATGTGCGCCCTCCTAAAAAGTACAGTGGGGTATATGTGAAACCGGGAAGTAGTCTGACAGGCCAGTCCAGCGGTGATATTAACGAGTTTATGGCTAATTCCGGCAAGGTGCTGGAAAAGGTGGAAGGCATTGCGGACGCTCTCAACAACGTATTTGGTGATAAAGAAGTCCAGAAATCCATGCGGGATGGGTTCATCAATGCCCGGGAAATCAGTAATAATCTGAACAAATTTACTAAGGTGATGGCTGAATCCGCCAAGGAAAACCAGGCGGAAATAAAGAATATGGTTTCCCAGTTCAATCAGATGAGCGTAAGAATGAATCAGGCCATGGGACATCTGGAAAGCCTGATGGAAGGCGCGGATGCTAATGGGCAGACAGGCAGAAATGTAGCAGTCATGGCTAAAAATCTGGCTGTGACCAGTAAAAATCTGGAAGATATTACCCAGACCCTGGCTGACGTGGCCCGGGACCCCCAGACAAAAGAGGACCTGAAGGCGACCATTCATAATGCCCGGGGTGTGACAGAGAGGGCCAATAAGATGTTGGGCCTGGGCGACGGGATGAAAGTGAAAACCCATGTGGACGTGTTCCATAACGTCAAAGGCGGACACTGGCGCAGTAATTTCGGTATGCAGTTTGACAAGGAAAAGAAAGGAACCTATGCTTATTTGGGCGCCTCCAGTATCGGAGACGATACCAAGCTGGACCTGTATTTTGGCAAGCGGTTCCATAACCTGGATGTGAGCACCGGCGCCATGCAGGGAAAATTTGGCGTAGGACTTGGCTATAATATTAATGACAGATTCCGGATCTATTCCCAGTTGTATGATTTCAGCCACAGCAAACTGCGGCTGGGAGGGGAATATATGCTCAAGGATAAATTATTCCTGGTAGGAGAAGGTCTGGACCTGCTTCATGGCAGCAAGCGGGATGTGTATGTGGGCGTGAGAGCTTATTTCTGAGAACTGATTTATTGAAAGCGTTTTCACCGGATAGGCCGGTTGAAATGTTTTTACTGTTATAAATTTGACTTTTTTGTCAAAAACCATATATAATTATTTGGCTGACTTAGTAGTCAGAATAATGGAGGTATGGACATGGAAATGAAAAAAACGGCACGTACCGCTTTGCTAAGTGCGTTGTTTACCGTATTGCTGGCGCCGGGCGCATTTGCGGAAAAAAGTCTGCCGATCGATCTGCAGACGGCCATCGACAAGGCGTTTAAAACCCATGCGGATATAAAGAAAGCTGAATACGCACTGGATGCGGATCGGGCTAGTTATAATGCGGCCCGGGAAACCTTCGGGCCAAAAGTGAAGTTTTCCCATAAGACAACTCGGGGCGGTTATTGGGATGAACAGATTATCGGTGGGGTTCCCACTAAAAATCTCGGAACATCACACACCAACGGCTTTATTCTTTCCGTACCCATTTTTGACCCCGGTCTGAATGCAGGGGAAAAACAGGCAAAGGCCAGATACCAGAGCAGCGTGCTGGGAGAGGAACTGGCGTTTATTACGATGAAACAGACCGTTTCCAATGCGTACTATACGTTACTGGCAGCGATAGACGCCCAACAGGTCTGTGAGCAGTCCGTAGTCGCTTTGCAAGACCATCTGAAAAACGTGCAGGCCCAGTATGATGTGGGTGTGGTGGCCAAGGTGGATCTGCTCCGCAGTGAAGTAGAACTGACCTCGGCCCAGCAGGATCTGATCAAAGCGGAAAACCGCCACAGTATTGCGGAAGCCCGGCTGAACAATATGATGGGCATTGACCAGGATACCAAACTGAATCCGGTGGAAGAACTGGGATATACCGTTTATAAAGAGGTGCTCCCCAACTGTATCAGCTACGCGATGCTCCATCGGCTGGATCTGCAGCAAAGCCGTCTGCAGGTAAAAGCGGCGGAAGCGGCGTTGAACGGGGCGAAGGCCGGTTGGATGCCTTCCGTTTCCGGTTCCCTTTCCAACAGCTGGTCTGACGACAGATGGCCCGGTACCGAGGGCAGCAACTGGGGTGTTAGCGTAGATGTCAACATGAATGTCTTTGACAGCGGTGTGACAAAATCCAAAGTAGCTGCTGCCAAGGCGAATCTTATGACCGCCAAGGAATCCTATCGGCAGGATACGGATAACGTAGAACTGGATGTGCGGAACTGCTACAACACATTGCGGGAAGCGGAAAAGCGGATTTCTACCACCCAGGTTGCCGTATCCAAGGCAGAGGAAGATTACCATATCGCCCAGGTCCGTTATGAGGCGGGCGTAGGTACTAACACGGACGTATTGGACGCGCAGGTAGCACTTCATCAGGCCCGGAATAATTTCAACACATCCTTGTACGACTATAACCTTGCCAAAGTGGCGTTGGATACCGCCATGGGCATTGAAGCCCGTCCTTCCGATTACAAATACCTGACCTACGGTGAACGTTATAAAGCGACCAAAGCCGTGTATAATGCAGCGGTAGAAGCTACGGATTCCGACAAAACGATTAAAGAAACGGTGAAGACGCTGGAAAAAGCCCGGGCAGAACGGCGAAAAGCTGCGTCGGCAGCAAAAAAGAAAAACTGAATAACCGTATCAGACTGATTTGAAAGATGTTGGATACACGGACTGTTGGCTGCGATTTCATTTTCGGATGATCACCGGCCAACAGTTTTTTTTGCAAAAATGTTTGTAACCCTGTTGTTCTGCTGGAAAAATTCACAGAAGCGATACAAAAAAATACTGTAATTCCGCGCGTTTTCTGCTATAATTATTTTAATATGGGATAATAGTGTTTTTATATCACTCGTTTTATAAAATTATGCATCGAAACGATCCTGAAATGTACAGGATTGTTTTCGCGTAATATGCTTAATATTCTATCCATAAAACCATGTAATTTAACGGAGGCGCGAATACACGATGAATCGTCTGGCAAAATGGATTGCAGGCATTGCAGTACTTTTTTGCGCCTTGTTTTTAGGTACAACACAGATTGTGCTGCCAGGTCTGCTGCAGCAGGCCGGTCCTTACGCGGAAAAGCTGGCAGCGGATTATGTGAATGGCTCGGTACAGATTGGTCCCATTACCTGGCCCGGCAGTAATACGCTTTTAATTAGGGATGTAACGGTCAGAGACAAGAAGCAACAGAATGTTGCAACCGTACCGGAAATCCGCGTGTCGGTCAATCCGTTCAAAGCATTTTCCGGGCTGGAAAAAGCAGTTTCTTTGATAGAGCTGGAAAAGCCGACTGTTTATATTATCCAAAGCAAAGATGAAAGCTGGAACTATGAAAAGCTTTTGAAACCGTCCCAGTCTGAGACGACCCCGTTTTACGGGAAAATTAACATAAAACAGGGGACTGCCGTGGTGCAGCTGCCGGAGGGAACCTGGCAATATCAGATCGACGGCAGTGTAGATGGCAGTTATAATCCGGCGTTTGATCTGAATTTTAAGGTAAGCGCTCCGGGGATGGAGCCCGCAACGGTCTTAGGCAGTATCGACAATAAGGGGATCGGAAAAATCGTCATGAAGTCGGACGGGGTGGATCTGGCTCCTTATCATCCGCTTGCGTTACGGTATGGACAGGTTAAAGGTGCTGCCGGTCTGGTTACCGATATTGACGGAGAATGGAGCAACGATGGAAAAAATACCGTACTGAAAGGTAAAATGAACCTGCGGGATGTACGGGGCAGCTATCAGATGAAGGATCAGGATGTGCCGTTCCGAATCACGGGTGCGGTGTCTTCGGCAGACCATGTAATTTCGACCGATCAGCTGCAGGTAAGCATCAACGGGCAGACCGCTGTTCTTTCCGGTACCGTGGATATCCATGACCTGGATAATCCGGAGGGACATCTTTCGTTACGGTCAGAGAAGGTTTCGTATGAGGGCGAAACCCTCACAAATATTGAAGCGGAAGCCGTAATGGCCGGGAATAAGGCTGCGATCAATTATTTCAGCGCTGCGTACAGGGGGGGCAGGATCAGCGGTCAGGGCGTATATGAATTAGAATCCGGGAAGCTGACAGGAACTGCAGATATCCGTAAGGTGACGCTTGACGGGGAAAAAGTCAATGGGGAAAAGTTCCTGCTGAATGCTGCGCTGGCCGGCAGCGGTACCTATAATCAGGAAGATGGAAAACTGAATGTGAATGTGGCAGCCAACACGATGAACCTGCAATGGCGGGACACCGTGCTCAATGTCATGGACTTTGATGCGGATGTGACCAACGACGGTATGGACATTCGTACGTTTTCTGCTTTTGCGGAAAGCGGGGCGCTGCAGGCCTCCGGAAAAGTATCCTTTGACGGCGGTTACGATCTGCAGGGACGGATGGCTTCCATGCCGCTGGCTCCGGTGCTGGCTGTGGCCGGACAGGAGGGAAGGGGACTTGTTTCTTCTTCCTATCATTTGTACGGGCAGGGAAGCCGGTTGAATTTTGAAGGTCCCGTACAGCTTCAGCAGACTTCGGTTCGGGAGCTGATTTTGGAAAAAGGATCCGGTTATGTTACCGTGCATGATAATGTGGTGGAATTACAGGATTATGAACTGACCATGGATCAGGGCAGCCATATAGCAAACGGTACCGTCGATCTGCGGGGGGAAGAACCGCGGCTGGATTTGCTTGTTGATACGGAAAAAGTTCGTATTGAACCGCTGCTGGCGGCAGCAGGTCTGAAAGAAACAGTAGCTGCAACCGGAAATCTGACGAACCGCATGCATATCACGGGTACCTTGTCTGACCCCGGTGTGCAGGGGGATGTAGATATGTCCGACGGCAGTGTGAAAGGCTATCTGATAGATTCCGTTACCGGCCGGTATTATTATCACCAGGGCGCCCTGAGACTGGATAATATTGTCGTAAAGGCCTTATCCGCAACCCTGAAGCTGCATGGTATCATGGATGCGGATCAGAATCTGGATTTTCAGGCAGAGGCTGCCAATGTGGATCTGAGCCGCCTTCCGATACGGGAAGATGACGTGGCTCTGGCAGGGTACGCTTCCGCTAAAGGACATTTGTCCGGAACGGTGAAAAAACCGTTGTTTGCCGGGGATGTCACCAGCAAAGAATTTTTTATTAATAAAGTTCCGGTGCAGAATCTGAAAGGGGTTCTTGTCAGCAATGGAGATGATATCAATTCATTAAAAGGGGAATGTGAACAGACCAATACGGATGGACTGACGTCTGCCTATATGATAGACCTGAGCCTGAATATTCCGCAGCGGGATTTGCGGGGTAAAATGGGGATCATGTATGGTGATCTGCAGAATATCCTGAAAATGGCCAGGGTGGATTTCCCCGTTAAAGGACTGGTAGCCGGTACGCTGGAGTTTAACGGCCCCAATGCGGATACTGTGGCGGATTTCTGGGGATATAACCTGGATGTAAACGGTGTAAAATATGATCAGATGGCTTTAAAAGCCCGGCTTAACAAAGGACTTCTGACGGTTGAGAATATCAGGCTGCAGGAAGACAGAGCCTTTTTCCAGGAAGGAACGATTGCCCTCCGCGGCACAATGGATCTTCGCAAAAAGACGATGAATATGCGGGCCCGTGCGGTGGATGCAAATCCGGCTATCCTGACAGCTTTTTTGCAGAAACCGGCGGTACTTACCGGCTCGTTAAATATGACAGCACAGGTGGAAGGCCCCTGGGATACACTAAAAGGAAACGGTTCTGTACAAATTGTGCAGGGGAGTTTGGAGGACGTTGCGTTTGACAGGGCGTCTGCCGACTTTGTTCTGAACAATAACATCATTACATTGTCCCAGGTTTCTGCGGAACAGGATGTTTATAAACTGACAGCTGCCGGACGGATCCCGGTGGATGTGTTCCGCGCAAAGGCGAACCGGAAAAATCCCAATGCTCAGATGGATGTAAAGGTAGATTTTAATAAGGCAAGCCTGGCGGTTTTTGGAGCGCATCCCAGCATAGACTGGGGTGTCGGGGACGCAAAAGGGATCGTTACCATAACCGGTACGTTGGACGAACCGCAGTTGTTTGGCTCGCTGGCAGTTGCAGACGGATGTCTGAAGCTGAAAGATATTTATACACTGATAGACAAAGTCAATCTGAAAATGATATTCAGCGGAAGCCGGGTCCAGGTGGAACAGATTTCCGCCGTACTGGGCAAAGGTGCGCTGGAAGGCAGTGGCAGCTACGATTTCAGGGCTGCCGATGAGCATTCCTATTTGTTCAACATCGTGGCGAAAAATGCAGAAATCGATTCGGCAATCTTTAAAGGCCGTATCAACGGATCTTTTACCGTATCTCCGGAACATTACCGGGTTCCCCTGCGTCTTTTGCAAAAACAGACCAATCCCCCGGAACCTTCCGGCAAAAATGCACCGGCCCCATCAGGCATGAAGGAAGGCTGGCGTCCTAAAATTGCAGCAGATATCACGTTGGACGATGTAACGGTTAATATGCCTACTGTTCCGTCTCTGGGAGAAGGAAACTCCAATCTTGGACTGAATGTGGCTGTAAACCTGGGTTCCAAAGTACATCTGTATAATAAATATTTGTATGACCTGTGGCTGAAGGGCGCCGTAAAGGCGGAAGGCAGTACGGTTTTCCCAAGGATCAGCGGCGGTATTGATACGGATAAAGGAACCGTGACCTATCTCAGGACCCGTTTTAAAATTGACAAAGGTTCTTTGCGATGGTCGCAGCCGGGTACGTTCCTGCCTTATGTGAAGCTGAAGGCGAATACAAAATTCAGTCGATACCGGATTGAACTCCAGGTTGACGGTTCGCTGAACAAAGAGAATCTGGACATGAAACTTCATTCGAATCCGCATCTGTCGAAAAATGCAATCGTTCGCATGCTGACACTGCAACGCACGTCGGCCGGCAGCGACGATATTACCAATGAGGACATGCATAACCTTCTGATTGCCGGACTGGAAACCGGACTGTTGGGCGATGTGGAGCAGACGATCCGGCGGGCATTGGGAATTGATGAATTCCGCGTCTATGTCGGTAAGGTTGAAAACGGTGTGGATCTGAACATCGGGATTAACCGTGAACTGACGGAGGACGAAAAAGAACAATATAATTTCCTGATTGCGAAGAATCTGACGGAACGCTGGAAGATAGGATATACAAGAAGTTTTGACGGAAAGCATGATAATATTTACACACAGTACCGGCTGTCCGAGCATATGCATGTTACACTTTCCCAGGACGAAAATCATGACAGAAGGTACAGCGTGGAATATCGTATTACATTCTGACCGGAGAGGGGCTATTATGTTACAGAAATATCTTACAGAACTGAAAAAAATAAAGATGCTTTCCCCAGAGGAAGAAAGAGAACTCTGGATCCGGGAAGAAGAAGGCGACGAGGCGGCCTATCAGAAACTGATCAGCTCCTATCAGCCTCTGGTGTTTAAAACGGCGGTTCAGTTCCATATGCCGGAAGAGATTACCCTGGAGCTGATTCAGGAGGGGACTGTCGGTCTTCTGGAAGCTGCGGAGAGTTATGACTATACAAAAGGCGTCGCATTCAGCCTGTACGCGGTTCATCGTATCCGGGGCCGGATGTGCGACTTTATGAACCGGGAATTTTCCCGTGATGAACTCTCCCTGGACAGAGAAACGGCAGAAGGCTGGAGTCTGGCAGAATTTATCCCCGGGCTTCAGCTGCTTCCGGAAGAGTTGGCGGAACGCCATGCCGTATCCTATCGTGTTTCCCAGGCGATTGACCGGCTGCCGCAAAAGGAAAAACTGGTTTTACAGGGGATTTTTCTGGAAAATAAGACGCCTTCGGTTCTGGCTGCAGATATTAAGGTAACGCCTGGGCACATCTATCGCCTTGAAAAACAGGGAGTGCGCAGAATACGGGGAATGTTGTCCCGGTTTATGCGGGATTTTAAAAAGTAGAAGGCCATTGCATAGTTTGTGTTTTTATGTTGTTGACAAAATAATAAGAAAAGAAGTCTTATCCGGGTAAAAAACAGAGATAACAACAGCAAAACTATAAAAAAGATTAAAATTCGTTACTTTTTTACAAGTTAATTTGCCAAGTTTATTCAGATTGTATATAATCATATGTAAGTTTGGAGGTGTAACCCTATGACTCAGAGCCGGTCTGTCTGCAGCCGTATCCGGAATGCACGGGCCAGTCTGGATAATGCGGAGCGCAGTTTTCGTAGTAACCAGGAGGTTCGGGGCGAGCTGGATCTGATGCTGGCAGAAGCAGAACTGGATAATCTGCGGCAGAAACGTCCGGGGATTTCCTGGACCCGTCATACGCTGGCGGCCTGTTTTGCTGTCTTGGTGCTGGCCTCCGGATGTTTGGGCTGGTGGTGGGCTTCTGCGTATGGAGGAAACACTACGAACGCTGCCGGATTACAGGGACCGAAAATTGCAGATAAAAAAGAAAGTGCGGCAGGCGCAGATAAGAAACTGTCTGTTTCCCAACAAAATAGTGTAACTCCAGTTGCTGTGCCTAAACAGAAACCGGTGATAAAAGAAAAACCGGATGTGCCGGCGCAGGCTTCAGTTTCAACGCCGCCGCAAGCCGGGAACCGAGATGCGGGAGTCCGTCTTTCAGCCGGACAAATGCGTCAGTTGATCCGTTCCGGCAGGCAGGAATTGGGAAATATACGGTAATTTGAATAAAAAGATTTGGTTTTCACCACCGTAAGGTGTATAATATATTAGTTAAGTTATAAATAATTTCAGATTTCTAACGTTACAGGGAGGTTTATTGATATTATGAAACATGCTTTTGAAAAGCAGATAACTGTCGGTTTGCTGGCAGCCATGCTGGTAGCCAGTCCGGTGTTTGCAGAAACAACGACGACGATGTCAGAACCCATCGGACTGAAAAAGAAACCTGTCTCCACGACCAGTAAAAAGGAAGATGTGCCTCCGGTACAGGGCAGTGGGACGGCAGCCAGGCCAAACCGGTTGAATCTCCCTCCCAGGGAAAGTCCGGTTCCCGGCCAGGATATTGGTGTTAAGGGCGAAGCGGAAAATGAGCTGGCTCCGTATCTTAATAAAACGGTTACGAAAATCAGTGTGGAAGGAAATACAGAAGTTCCCGCAGAAGATATTCTGAGAGCTGTTTACAGTAAACCGGGCCTTCCGCTGACAGAAGAGGATATTTCAAGGGATATGCAGGCCATCTATGGCATGGGATGGTTTTATGAGATCCAGCCTTCGTTCCAGACGGTACCGGAAGGTGTACAGGTCACCTATCATGTACAGGAAAACCCGAAATTCGACCACCTGGAGGTTACCGGAAATACCAAGGTGTCTACCGAAAAAATCCGTCAGATCGTGAATCTTCCGAAAGGAAAGATCGTCAACATCCGGGACTCCAACCGGAAACTGAGTTTTGTGGAAGAACAGTATAAGAGAGACGGTTATATCCTTGCCCGTATTACAGATGTCCGCTTTTTGCCTGACGGTGTTCTGGCTATTACAATCAATGAAGGAATTGTAGAGGATTTTAAGGTTAAAGGAAATAAAAAAACAAAAGATAAGGTTATTTTACGGGAGATCCGCCTGAAGAAAGGCGAACCCTTTAATTCGACGCTGGCCCGCCGTTCCCTGAACCGTATCCAGAATCTGGGATTTTTTGAAGATGTCAATATGAAGCTGAATCCAGGTCGGCAGCCCAACGCAGTGGAAATGGAAATCGATGTAGTTGAGATGAATACCGGTACCTTTGGTATTGGCGCCGGTTACAGTGATGCGGACGGTTTTGTCGGAATGATTTCCGTCGGCGATAAGAACCTGCGGGGTACCGGCGACAGCATTTTGCTTCGCTGGGAATTCGGCGGCGCGGACAATCGGAACTACGAACTGGTATACCGAAAACCCTGGCTTGACAAAAAGGAAACATCCCTGGGCATCGCGCTGTATGATCTCACCAATGAAACGGCTGACTATGACCGTGAAGGCGAAGAGATTGCCCGGTATGACAAGAGACGCGTAGGGCAGGAAATTACCCTCGGCCGTCCCCAGGGTGAGTTTGTGCGGCATTCGATTACGCTGAAGCATCGCGATGATAAATATGTGGAAAAGATTAGCGGGTATGGCGCCCAGTATTATGAAGACCCCTGGGGCCACGACTATGTTAAGAAGCATTACAATAGGGAAACGACTGCGCAGCAACGCCGTGATGAAAACTTTGGTACGACCAACAGTATCACGTATTCCCGCGTATATGACTCCCGTGACAACATCTACGATCCCCATGCCGGCAAACGGAATTCCTATACGTTTGAATGGGCCGGTCTGGGCGGCGATTTCAAGTTTGAAAAAATTACAGTAAACTATCGGTATTATATTCCGATGCAGCGGGACCGGGTATTGGCCTTCGATTTGGCGGCCGGCTATGCCTGGGGTGATCTGCCCCTGTCCCAGCGGTTTGCCGTAGGCGGCGGTGACAGCCTGCGCGGTTACAAGGACGACCAGTTCCGAGGCAACAGCATGCTTCGGGGCACTGCGGAGTATCGTTTCCCAATCCGAAAAAAAGTGCAGGGTGTCATCTTCTACGATATCGGTTACGCGTGGGATAAACGGGATCAGAGAAACTTTGATCTGGGTCTGATGGAATCCGGTTACGGTATTGGTCTGCGGATCAATTCCCCGTTAGGACCGATCAAGCTTGACTGGGGTAAAGGAAAGCAGCGCAGCCGCTTCCACTTTAGCTTTGGCGGACAGTTCTGATCATCATGTTGAGAACAGCAATTTTGTTTCTGGTGTGCCTGCTGTGGACGGAATGTATCCTGGCCGCGCCGGTAACAAAAGTGAATGTGACCATCCGTGACGAGGCGGGAAAAACCAGTCCCGTCCTGCTTCACAAGATGGAAGACAGCATGCAGGTGGTGGCTTCCCAGCTATTTAACAGCAGGGACTCGGAATTTATCCTGGCCGACAGATCCGGGTATGAGCATCTGCTGTCGGAAATATCCGACCGTGTCATTACCGGATATCAGACAAACCGTGTCCTTCTTTCCGTGGTGCATGAGAGGGAAGGAACGGCGGTCAATCTTGCGTTTTCTGTTGCACCCTGGGCGCAGACAGTGCAGCAGGTCGATGTGGACATACAGTTTTCCGGTGTCAGCCCCTTTGCTTCCGCGGTTCTGCAGGCAAAGATTCCGGCTCTGAAAGAACAGCTTCAGGAAACGCTGCAGGGCGCTTCTTTGGATGCTGCCGACTGGGCAGGAGGAATCCTCCGGGGGCAGGTAAAAAGCTGTGTGGAAAAGGCTCTGCCTGATTTCAAAGCAGCTGTGGACCTGACCGCGAAGGACGGAAGTGCGCAGGTGCAGGTAGTCATCTATCCGGTAGGGGAACTGGTGCGTTCTGTAGAGTACAGTATGATTTCCAGATCCATTCCGAATATCCTGCTGATGCAGCTGAAATATAAGTATGCGGATAAGGCAAAATCCCTGCAGGGTTTGCCGGTCTCCTGCCTGGAGACAAATCATGAAGTGCTGGCCGAACGGCTGCTGCAGGAACTGTCGGAAGAACCGCAGGTCAGACGCCATCATTTGCAACCGCAGGTGATCATACATCCCGGGCCGGAAACCCAGGTGGAATTATTGTTGGAATCCGATGAATATAAAATCTGGTTTGAAGGATACGGGGATATAGGCCGCAAGGACCATAACCTGTCCGGCCGCGCCCATATTGGCAAATTTATTTCCCACAGGGATGAGATCTTTGGTGAAGCGGGCGTGGATCTGAAACATGTGAAATGGGATTTCAATGCCGGCTATGCCTATCACTGGGGTAAGGCGACCTTGTCTTATATGCGCCGTATTCCGGCGGATGCCAATATATACCGTTTTGAGTATGATTTCACTCCTAAATGGCGTTTCCGCTATGAGCATTTCGGGAATACCAAGGAAAACGAGTATGCAGTCCGGTACCGGATCCACGAATTCCTGAGCGGTGAATATGTCTATTCTACCAATAAGTCGTATTTCCGAATTGTTGGAAATCTGTGAAATCTTTGGTTTATTGTTGAAAGTACCGGTACAGACTGGTATAATTAATAAGTAAAAATTTTTTAAGAAAGCAGGTAACTATTATTATGATGGAAAAATTGCGTAATCCGAAAAATGTCAAAACAATATCTCTGATTGTTGCGGCTATTTTTGTCATCGGCTGTTTTACACTGGCGATGAGTGCCGGCGGGTTTGGCAGCGCCGTGGCTTCCGCCGCGTCCAGTGAATCCGCTATCGGAGTGGTCAATTATCAGGTTCTGGTCTCCCAGTCCCCCCGGTTGGAACAGATTCGGAGCGATATGCAGAAAGCGATTGCTGATACCCGTAAAGAATTTGATAACAACAGCCAGAACATGAATGATGAAGAAAAAGAACGGTATTACAAACAGCTTCAGGAACGTCTGGCCAATAAGGAAAAGGACTTGATGGATCCGTTGCTGAAGGATATCAACGATACCATTAAAAAGATTGCGGATAAAAAAGGCCTGAAGGTTGTTGTTGATAAAGCCACCGTAGTATATGGCGGGACGGATATTACGGATGAAGTAGCCAAAGCATTGCAGAATCCGAAAAAATGATCACGCATGAGATGAGGCTCTGCAGGAGCCTCATTTTCCATTGCTGAAGGAGGAAACATGATGCGCTGGCTTTTGATTGTTTTTACAGCTCTGGCGCTGATGCTTTCGGCCTGCGGCAAAATCGGAGGCGGAGAAAAGATTGCAGTTGTAAACTGGGATAAGGTGCTGCAGGAACATCCGCAGCATGGCCGTTTGCAAAAGCTGAAGGAAGAGTACAGCCTGCTTCTGGATAAGCGCAGAGAACAGGAAATTATCGGCAAGACCCGGATGAGCAATCTGGCGAAGCTGTACCAGCTGAAACAGAACAGCAAACAGAATTTCCTGTCTGCTGATTTCATGACCCGCATGATGGAAAAGCAAACTGCGGAACAGGAAAAGCTGAAGCAGCTGAGCAATCAGATTGCAGATCAGGTAGACAAGGAGCTGGCTGAAGAAGAAAAGAAGCTGAACGAACATTACCGGTTGCGGTTATTTAATCTGCGGCTGAAGCTGGATACCGTCCGTATGGTTCCGGAAGAACGCAAAAAGGTGGAAGCGGAACTGCAAGCTGTACAGGCTGAAAGAGACGGTGACCGGATGTTGCTGATGCGGCATAAGATCGGGCTGGTCAATCAGCGGATGGAACCGCATGTAAAAGCCATGAAGCAACGTCTGGATGCTTATGCCCTCCAACTCCAGACCCAGATGAGAGCAGAAATGAAAAAGGATTATGGCAAAGACGATGCTGCTCTGCGAAAAGTACCGTCTGCGCTGAAAGAGCTGCTGGGTACCGTGGATCAGGAGCTGGATAAACAGCAGCAGGCTATTGAAACGCTGGAAACAGCGATAAAAAAGGATATGGAAAGCGTGGTTGCCAAACTTGCCAAAGAAAGAGGTTATACCGTTGTTTTCCATAAGTACCGTATGAATATTTCTGCAGAGGATATAACCGGAGACGTGATTACCGGGTTAAAGAAACTGCAATACCGGACGAAAGCAGCGGAAGCGTTAAATAAGCGCGTTGCAGATGGTACGGCAGGAGGAAAAAGCAAATAAATATTTTATTATAAAAAAAGATTACGGGAAGGATGACTGATAAACATGAAAAAGGTGTTGGCTTGTCTGATGGTTGTCTGCGCATTACTGGCCTTTGGCTGCAGTGGACGCAACGCGGCGTTTGGCGTGGTTGATATTAAAAAAGTGGAAGCCGAGGCGCCGGCAGTAAAGACCATTAAAGAAGATTTGCAGAAGAAGGCGAAAGAACTGCAGGAACAGATGCAGAAGGAGACCGCGGGCAAGAGCCGGGAAGAGGCGGAAAAGATCGTACAGGATAAATCCGCGCAGATGCAGGTGGCTTCTTCGGAGGCACAGTCTAAATTAAAGGCCAGCCTGGAAACCGCGCTGGCGGAAATTTCCAAAGAGAAGAACCTCAGCGCTGTCCTGATTAAAGATGCCGTTCCGTCCGGCGGTGTGGACGTGACCGATGAAGTGATTAAAAAGATGAAATAATGCGGGTCTTCGTAAGTCGAAAATTCGTATGAAATCATTATGAAATCATTTAGAAAACAGAATTTTTGCATCACCCATAGCGGGCGGAGTTTCGTCCGTCCGCTTTTTTCATTTCAAACGTATCATAACTGCCTGTTCTATATAATAAATGCAAGGGGTTGTAATGAGTATGGAAAAAACGCTGCAGGAACTGGCGGATTTCTTGCACGGTACGCTGGAAAATGAAGATCCTGCGCTGCGTATCACCGGTGTAAACGGGCTGGTGGAAGCGGGACCTACAGAGATTTCATTTGCCATACCTCCGTACGTGGAGTTCTGCCATAAAAGCCGGGCCGGTGCTATGATACTGGCTCCGGAAGACCGGAAACTGGATCGGCCTGTCATCAGGGTCAGTAATCCCAAGCAGGCTTTTGCCGAACTGCTGGAACTGTTCCGTCCCCGGGAAGAGGTAGCCCGTGTGATCAGCCCGCTGGCTTATGTAGCGGAAGATGCCCGAATTGGGAAAAACGTTGCAATACAGCCTTTTGCGGTAGTGGAAGCCGGTGCGGAAATCGGAGATAATACGGTAATTTATGCCCATGCGTACATAGGCCGCCATGTAAAAGTCGGCAGTAACTGTGTGGTCTATCCCAACGTTACCGTGCGGGAAAACTGCATTGTCGGCCACCGGAATATCCTGCAGTCCGGCTGCGTCATCGGCGGTGACGGGTTCGGTTTTGTCACCAATAACGGAAAGCATAATAAAGTGCAGCAGACCGGTAATGTGGTACTGGGTGACGATGTGGAAATCGGCTGCAATTCATGTATCGACAGAGCGACGGTTGGCAGTACGATCGTGGGCAACGGGACCAAGCTGGATAATCTGGTACATCTGGGACATAACGATGTGGTCGGGGAAAATAACCTGTTCGTAGCGATGGTGGGGATTCCCGGAAGCGTAACGATCGGTAACAATAATACTTTTGGCGGCCAGTCTGCGACGGTGGGTCATATTACGATTGGTAATAATAATACAATAGCGGCCCGCTGCGGTGTTATCGGTAATGTAGGGGACAATCAGATCCTGGCAGGCTTTCCGCAGATGTCCCACGTGGAATGGCTGCGGCAGCAGTCGAAGCTGCGTAAGATCGGCGAGTTGATGAAAACCGTAAAAGCGCTGCAAAAGGAAATTGGGGAACTGAAAAAAGAAAAGTAATCCGGAGAACGTATGCTTGTTTATTACATAATGAAGCTGATCAGCAAAGTTTTTTGTCTGCTTCCCTGGAGCGTGGGACAGGCTTTTGGAAATGTTCTGGGCAGGATAGCGCTGATTTTTGTGCCGGAATGGCGTATGCAGATGGCAGCGGCCAATGTACAGGAATGTCTTCATGTATCACAGGAAGAAGCCCGGAAAATCGCGGTTCAGAGCGTGGTCAAGTTTGGCCGCATGGTCATAGAGGTACTGCGTTTTCCCCTGCTTACCGGTGAAACGATTCAAAATGTTGTAAAAACAGACGGTCTGGAGTATCTGGAAGAAGCGTATGCCAAAGGAAAAGGCGCCCTGATGTGTACCGGACATTTCGGGAACTGGGAACTGCTGGGGGCCGACGTTGCTTTACATGGCTATCCGATGCTGAGTATAGCCAGAAAACAGAATAACAGTGCCATGGATCGTTTTATTAACGAATACCGGGAACTTGTCGGTCAGAAGGTAGCCTATAACACTGGCCGGGAAGGGGTGCTGGCCATGGGCCGGTACCTGAAGGAAAAACACTTGCTGGGCATCCTTTTTGACCAGGATACCAATGATACCGGCATAAAGATTAATTTATTCGGCAAAGAAGTGATCACACCGTCTGGTCCTGCGGTATTCAGCCGTACCTTTGGCTGCCCGATCCTGCCGATTTTTATGCATTATGATCCGGACGGCAGCTGCCGGGCTAAAATCTATCCGCCTATTTATGCGGAAAAAACAAAGGATAAAGACCGTGATCTCTATCAGGCGACGGAAAAGCTGATGACGATTCTGGAACAGGAGATCCGCAGTAATCCGCCTATGTGGTTCTGGGTACATGACCGTTGGAAAGATGGCGAGGCACGCTTTGCTTCAAAAAAATAGAATGCTGAGGAAACGTATATGGAAAAACAGGTAACATTGGCAACTGAGGTGACTTATTCCGGTATAGGACTGCATTCCGGGAAAGACGTGACTATGACGTTGCAGCCCGGAAAACCGGGAACCGGCATCGTATTTGTCCGAACGGACCTGCCGGGGCAGCCGGAGATCCATGCACGGGCGGAACTGGTGACTTCCACACTGAAAGCCACTACCCTGAGTGAAAACGGTGCCCAGGTCTTTACGGTGGAGCATTTGCTGGGAGCTCTCTTTGCTATGGGAGTTGATAATTGCCGGATCGGAATGGATGCGCCGGAACCGCCGGTCACAGACGGAAGCGGTCTTGTGTTTGCGCAGCTGGTGCAAAAAGCCGGGCGTAAAGAACAGGACGCAGAAAAAAAGATATATGTTGTGGATAAGTCTTTTTCTGTGTATGACGGAGATAAATTTTTAATTATGCTGCCCTATGACGGGACACGCGTTTCCTTTACTTCCGTTAATTCCCATCCGTTGCTGGGGACCCAGTATTATGATGTACTGTTGGACGAAGAAACCTTTTTAAAAGAAATAGCGCCGGCCCGTACCATCGGCTTCATGCATGAAGTGGAGCAGATGCGGAAGATGGGCCTGGGACTGGGAGGCAATCTGGAAAACGCGCTGGTGTATGACGATACCAAATGTCTTTCCGTACCCCGTTTCCCGGATGAACTGGTAAGGCACAAAATTTTGGATGTATTAGGGGATATGTCTCTTATCGGCCCATGGAAAGGACATATCATCGCAGTTAAATCAGGACATTCCTACAACTCGCAGTTAGCAAAACAGATTATCGCGTACAGGGAGGGTAAATAATGGCTATTACACTGGATATTACTGAAATCAAAAAGATTCTGCCGCACCGTTTTCCCATGCTGCTGGTAGACCGGATCCTGGA
>JAEEGJ010008956.1_pt1 | contig 27200 bp, 19 predicted proteins | sample 8958761 | NCBI WGS metagenome assembly JAEEGJ01 (sample SAMN16246546, study PRJNA631951) | gut metagenome | biome: gut microbiome; feature: rumen; material: RS-attached | host: Bos | place: Iran: Karaj | collected 2018-10 | reverse complement strand
ACTGAAGATTCCCAGCTGTGAATTTAATTTTTCTTTTTCATCATCAGTAAGATAATCAAGCTCATTTATAATTTCAGGCTTGTTCTGGGAAAGAACATTTATTTTTGCAACTGCCTGATTGTATTTACCTACAAATTCTATGAGTGCATTTTTAGAAGCTTCCTTGTCTACCTTTACGGCTATTGTTGCTGTCTTTTCTGTTTTTTCATGAACGTTCAAAGTGATTTCTGGAACTACATCATCAATTTCGTTAGAAGGGCGGGTGATAGTAATGCCTTCATATTTTATGATTGCGTCCCCAGCTTCGGCAATTGCATGGTTTGGAGCATAGCCTAAATTAGAAGCAGAATCGTATGCAGTGAATTCAGAAATCTCAAGCTTGTAGCCTGTGTTAGCGTTTCGAACAGAAATTGATTTAATTCCTTTGTAATCAGAAAGGTCAAGATCAAGAGACTGTTCTTTTTCGTTTAAGATATCTGGAGTTGAAATTGTTCTTTCTGTGCCATCATTAAATACAGCATAAAAAATATTTTTAGAAGTTACCGTATCTACAGGGACAGGTTTTGTTGTTGATTTTGGAAGAAGGGTTTCTGAACTTGCGTTTTCAATTGTAATGCCACCAAACTCAGCAATACCTCCGCCTGGAATTACAGGCTCCTGAATTGAATTATTTATTTCTTCCGTAATATCTTCTATAGCGCTTGCTTTTACTGTAAATGAAATATGAGTATTAGGATTATTGGCTGCTGCCTGCGGAATTGATACTTCATAACCTCCGCGTGGAGCAACGTTTACTTTTCCGTCAAGAATCTGTGCTCTTGTAAGGGAAATATCAGGCATTCGTTCTGCTTTGCCAGCTTCTTTATATGTAATTTGTCTCAGGTCTGCACTTGTGTTTCCAAAAGTAGAAGTGCTCGATTTTACTGTAGAAATCATTCCTGTTTCTAAAGCAAGATCTTTTGCAGCGCCTTCAAAAACAAGTTTATTTTCTTTTCCTGTTGAAAGAGACTCAATTAATAAAGTCTTTTTTCCTGCGCTTGCACCAACAAGCATTGATTTTACAATACCGTTACTGCGCTTGTTGATTGCATTTGAAAAGTCTTTTAAGCTTCCGCCTTTCCAGTTTACAGTAAGTTGTTTTTCGCCAACTTTGTATGTATATACTCCGGCTGGAACTTTATAGTCCGAAGCTAATTCTTCTGATAAAAATCTGTCTGCGCTTGCAGGCTGGATAACATCAATTTTGAATGATTGAATATCTGCACTACGATTTGCAGTTGCAGTAATAGCGGCTTCGTCTGTTGAGGTAGTTATTTTATTGTTAAATGGATTTTCGTAAGAATAAAGTGTTTTGGTACTGTCGCGAAGAGATGTTAACTGTGTGTTTACTTCGCGCCAGGCAGTTTGCTGTGACTTATACTCATCGAGTTGATTCTGTTCCCTTGTCAACGGAATCCGCTCGATTTGCATAAGTTTTTCCACAGTATCATTTGTATTATATGTATCTGTGACGCCTGGTATTGATAATCCGGCCATAATCTAACTGTCAGAAAACTTTTTAGTTCTTCAAACTTCTAAATCTTTGCATCAAATAAATTGCCCATAGCTTTTCGAAGTCTGAGCTTTAACTTCTGAATGTCTTCCGACGGAATCTCCTTTAATACCTGATTGGTATTGGAATCAACTACGCGTACAACAACAGAGCCAAGTTCTTTGTTAACGTTGAACTGAAGTTTCCTTCCGTCCACCATTTCGTACATCTTTTGGAGCTGCTGTGAATCTTCCTTTATTTGGGCAAGATTCTGCTCGATGTTTTGTGCAACCTGTGCTCCGTTAGGAGTGATAGGTTCCACAGTCTGTTTTACCACATTGCTTTGAGACATTGTGACAGCAGACGAGTAGAGAGACTGGCCATCCATTGCCGTATGAACCATAGCATTTGAAGTTATAGTATTCATTGGCTCTCCTCCTTGTATTGCACAAACCCAACTTTATTGAATTTGTTTCATCCTTGAAAAATAATCAGAAGGGGGGCGCACCCCTTCTAATTATATACCACGTCAAAAAAATGACATCCAGTTATTTCTTTGACGTTTGAAACTACTGCAAAAGTGCAAGTACAGTCTGTGACTGTGAGTTTGCCTGTGCGAGCATTGCTGTTCCAGCCTGTGTGAGAATGCTGTTCTTTGTGAATTCAACCATCTCTGAAGCCATATCTGTATCGCGGATGCGGCTTTCAGAAGCCTGGGTGTTTTCAGCAGCAACGTTAACACCTTTAGCAGCCATTTCAAATCTGTTCTGATAAGCACCAAGGTCTGCACGCTGTTTGTTTACAACTTTCAAAGCTTCATCAACAGTGCCCAAAACCATGTTTGCCTGATCAGGACTAGAAATAGAAATCTGATCATCGCTACCCTGAGCGCCCTTAAGACCTAAAGCCTGGGCTGTCATAGTACCAATGTAGACTCTTGTGTTCTGGTCCATGTTTGCACCAACCTGGAACTGCATAATGTTGTCGCCATTTTCGGCGAAGCGTCCAGTAAGCATATTCATACCGTTGAACTGAGCAACACTTGCAATGCGGTCAACTTCAGCAACGAGCTGTGATACTTCAACCTGAATCTGCATACGATCTTCATCGCTGTAGATACCATTTGCAGACTGAACTGCGAGCTCACGAACACGCTGCAAAATGTCTGTTGTTTCTCCAAGATAACCTTCGGTTGTCTGGATGAAAGATACAGCATTTGTGATGTTCTTGCTGGCCTGGTTCAATCCACGGATTTGGCTGCGCATCTTTTCTGATACAGCAAGTCCTGATGCATCGTCTCCGGCGCGATTGATGCGTTCACCAGAAGAGAGTTTCTCCATATTCTTCATGATTGAATCATTAGAGATGTTCAATACACGATCTGTATAGAGCGAACTCATATTGTGATTAATAATCATAGTTGTGCCCTCCATGTTTACTTAAAAATAAAAACATCTTGTTTTTATCCTGCAGGTGAAGGCTAATCTGGTTCTGCGCCCCCAGGTTAGTTTCAGACCCATTCAGCAGGAACAGACGGTCTTTAAGTAAATCGCCTGTTTCTGCTGTCACCATACAAACATTTTAGGCACTATTTTCAAAGAACAATATGCACTGAAATTACATAAATTATACAATATAAACGATGTTTTGTTAAGAAAAATAATTAAGAAAAACACCGCCAATCGGAAAAAAATAGAGAAGGGAAGCAGATAAAAAATTACCGCTCCCACCTTCCTATTTATTAAACTAGCACAAAGACTATCTCAAGAGGCTCAAAACATTCTGGCTCTGAGTGTTAGCCTGAGCCAACATTGCAGTACCAGCCTGCTGAAGTACAGAATTCTTTGTGAACTCAACCATCTGAGAAGCCATATCAGCATCACGAATACGAGATTCAGATGCCTGAAGGTTTTCTGCAGAAATATCCAAGCCCTTTACAGTAAGGTCAAGGCGGTTCTGGTAAGCACCAAGGTCTGCACGCTGCTTGTTGATCTTTTTGAGTGCTTCGTCGATTGTTCCGATTGCACGGTTGGCTTCTTCAGGCGTAGCGATAGACAGTTTAGCTTCAGAACCAATTTCGCGAATGCCAAGTGCCATTGCAGACATTGTTCCGATGAAAACCTGTGTTCTCTGATCCATGTTAGCACCAATGTGGAACCACATAGAGCCTGTTACAACATTTTCGCCTGTTGGTCTTGCGAAGCGTCCTGTAAGCATATTCATACCGTTGAACTGAGCTGAAGATGCAATGCGGTCTACTTCTGAAACAAGGGCAGAAACTTCTACCTGAATCTGCATACGGTCTTCATCAGAATAAATTCCGTTTGATGACTGTACAGCAAGTTCACGAATACGCTGCATAAGGTCAGTTGTTTCCTGGAGGTAACCCTCTGTTGTCTGGATGAAACTGATACCGTTCTGTGCGTTCTGTGAAGCCTGATTCAAACCACGGATCTGGCTGCGCATCTTTTCAGATACTGCGAGTCCAGAAGCATCATCTCCGGCACGATTGATACGAAGACCAGAAGAGAGCTTTTCCATATCCTTGTTGAGACTAAGCCCAGTAATACCGAGCTGACGATTGGCAAACATTGCCGACATGTTGTGATTGATAACCATAGTATTCCTCCTTGGAATATGTAGCAGAAGAATCCTTTCTTCTGAATGAAAAGATGCAAAAATGTGCAAATGTTTACAAGGCTACATCTACACATCTTTGCTGAAACCTCCTGAATGCTGCTTCTACGAAGTCGAGACACCCATGGCGGTTCTTATTAAATTTCGGCAAGGTTATGTAAATACTTTAGAAAAAAAATTAAAAAAATGAAAAAAAAACACAAAATTTATGAAAAAATATGGAATTTATGAGGAAAATGACGGAAATGGAGTGAAAATCCCTTTATATATGATAAAAAACTGGCTCCCAATCGAGTGCGTATTTCAAAACCGGCGGTTCACCGCCTACACGCTAGCCTGCCTTGTAATTATATACTTTGCCGCCAAAGCGGCAGCAGTCTAGAGTGTTTTTGAAATCCGCCCTCTCATTCGCGCCAGTTTTTTATAATTGAATCAAATGTCACTCCATATCCATCATTTTCAAATATTTTTATATTTTTAGTATTTATATAACCGCTCGTTAGCCGGGTTATAAAAGGAATGTGAAAACAAATAAGTAAAAAAAATAATCTAGAAAAGTATTAATAAGAATGATTTTCTATATGATCCAACTTAGAACTGTTGATCTATGATATTTTTAATAGCCCGTACTGCTTTTCCACGGTGTGATATTGCGTTTTTTTCATCTGGTGTAAGCTGTGCTACTGTTTTGTTATATTGTGGTAAAAAGACAATAGGGTCATAGCCAAATCCACCGTCGCCGGCCTGTTTGTTTATGTCGTCAATGAGTGCGCCTTCAAAAGTTTCCTGGGCTACGAACAGGCGGTCTGGACCTGCATATAAAACCATTGCGCAGGTGTAGTGGCAGGAACGTGGGCCATTTAAGTAAGGCATTTTTGGAAGAGTTCCGTTTTTTATGGCATCATTTGTCTGCTGAATAATAAAAATGTTTTGTTCTTCCTGGGAAATTTTTGTGCCGTCAGGCTTTCCCTGCATAAAGTCGGGGCCTGCATAGCGTGAAGAATAAATACCTGGTGATCCTCCCAGCGCGTCAACACAGATACCTGAATCGTCCGCAATCACCGGATAGTGTACTATATCATATAATGCTTTAGCTTTGATGAGGCTGTTTTCATAAAAGGTTGTTCCGGTTTCGTCGGGATCAAATTCTATGTTTTCATCAGATGGGATTACTATTTCGTGGCCTGGAAGAAGTTCGACCATTTCACGTTTTTTGTTTTTGTTTCCAGTTGCTAAATAAATTTTCATAATGACATAATACAGATAAGTTAAATAAAAATCAAACTTTGCAGATGTTTAAACCAAGCTTTCGTGCCGTAGACTGATAGTATGTTACCTGCCTCGAGCTCATTCCAAGAACTTTTGCAATTAATTTTGTAGTAGGGCGAATAAGAATTTTTCCCTGTTCAAGCTGATGATTTATATTTTTCCAGCTTTTTGTATTTTTTTCGTATTTGAGATTCAGTTTAAGGTTTTCATATTGAGGGGTGTTCAAATTCAATTCATTCCACTTTATCTGATCTCTTATAGTTTTGTGATTGTAATAGGCCCTGTTCCTTCGTATTTCAATTTTTTCTTTATTATTAATCCGCGAATCCATCAGCGATTTAAGTTCCTGAATTATCTGCTGAATTGCAGTCTTATTTATATTAAGCAGATGAGAGATTTTTTCTATCTGTTCATCAGTAATGTAATAAGAAGATTTTAATGCAAGTACCATAAGGATATTTTGAATCATTTTTGGCGAATATCCTTTTAATTTTGCTTTAAATTCAGCATCAATATCATTTTCTTCTGATGTAATGATTCTTTTTATGTGATAGGAATCTGTTTTACAGGCAATCTGAAATGCTTTGTAGGAAATTGGTTTATAGGAATATGGAACTTTAGGTCGTTCAAATTCGTCATATCTGATATTTTTATAAGCTTCAATAACATTTTCATAATTTGCAATGCTTTCACTTATATTATGATATTCAATCCTGGAATTAATCGCCGCCTTTTTGTTAAGTCCCGAAACAATGTTTCTGATAATACAAAAAAGATAAGATAAAAATCCACCTTTTGTATTTTCGTATTCCGCCAGAGAATCGGTCGCCCGCAGCAGGAATTGAATGATGAAGTCGCTTATGAAATCTTCATCAAATTTCTGAAGTCCGAACATGGGTTTGTTTGTAACAATGAATACAACAAGTTCCTTAGTTACTTGTTCCCAGCTCTTTTTTCCTGAAGCTACTGTGTCAGGAATAAGTTCAATTTCATCTCTTGTCATAATGACCTCCTGAGACAGGCCGCTAGTGGCCCAAGATTAAACGTTAATTTTATAACGAGAAATGAATTATTTAAAATGATTTTTAAAGAGTGGGATTGTTTTGTAAGTTTACATTATGCGTGCAAATTCTTTGATTATTGAAGGAATAAGTGTTTCTATACGGCCTTCACAACTCATGCCAGAAGCATTTTTATGACCACCGCCACCGAACTTTGATGCAACAATAGAAACATCAACTTTATCAAGTGAACGGAAGCCACCTGTACAGGTAGTAGGAGTATCCTGGCGTAAGAAAACTGCTGCTTCAACATCTTTTGTAGAAAGAAGAAGCTGATAAAGTGCATCGGAATCGCGGCCTTCGGAACCAAGCTTATGTGTATCTTCCTGTGTTTCATAAGTTATGATAAGCCTTCCGCTTAAGTGGCGTTCTGCACGTGAAAGAAGAAGTCCTAAAAGCTTACGTGTATTCCATGGTTTTCCGTTATTAATTTCATTATAGGTTTTTCGCGGGTCTGCACCATAACCTGTAAGTCTTGCAGCAGCATTAAAAACTTCCTGTGCTTCTGGAGTAGAGGTAAGGAAACGGAAAAAGCCTGTGTCTGTACAAATTCCAAAAAAGATGATTTGTGCAAGTTCATTGGGAAGCGGCCCGATCAGGGATTCATAAAAAAGCTGGACTAAAAAAGCAGCAGCCGGAGCTTCACCATTTATACAGCCTTTTGCATTTTCTGGTAATCCCGAAGTTTTATGATGGTCTACTACAAATATATCAAGTCCTTTGAAATCAAAATCTATGTCGCCAAGCCGTGAAATTTCTGAACAGTCTGCAATAAAAAGTCCGGTGTGATTTCTTTCCTGAGTGTCCATAAATTCAGGTTTGTCTGTAAACTTTGATTCGTACTTTTTGATTTCCTGGCGTTTGAAAGGTCCTGCAGATAAAAGCTGATAAGGCTTTTTAAAATGGTCCAGAATGGCAGCAAGTCCAAGACAAGAGGCAATGCAGTCTCCGTCTGGTTCTTTGTGACCTATTATAATGAAACTATTATGAATTTGAATAAAATCTTTTAATGAGTCAGAATCTTGTTGTGTAATAATGCTCATTTTTAGAGATCTAATTCTTCGAGAGTTTCTTTATCTGCACCCTCTACTACATAGTTATTAGCAATTATGCCCCAGAGGCTGTTGTTTTTCTTCATAGGACATGAAATGATAATTTTATAGAATTCTCCGCCTTTTTTTACAACGGTAAGATAAGATTCATTAGGATTCTTGATGTTGCGGAACTTAAGCTTTCTTGCTGTGTCTTTCTTATAATTGTTCCATGTCTTTGGAATTGTAACAGTAGCAGTTCCTGCATATTTTTTCTGATAGATAACAACATAGCAGTCTTTTGATTCAAGAATCTTCATAACAGGAGCAGTTACATAAGTCATATCGCTCCATTTAGATTCATCCTTTGGATGAGAAAGATCCTGATTTTCTGCAAAAACAGCACAAGTAAAAATGCTTGCCAAGAGGGCTATGATAAATATCTTTTTCATATATATGTCTCCTTAATTCAATACCTTACATGTGGTAATAATCTATTATAAACCTTTTCAGAATTTTTAACAACAAAAAAAAACGGTCATTATAAAAATGACCGTCGTAGTAGGGACAATAGGACTCGGACCTATGACCGCACGGATATGAGCCGTGTGCTCTACCAGCTGAGCTATATCCCCATGCAATGTTTGAATAGTATATGAAAAAAAAATAAGTGTCAATATATGTTAAAGAAAATCCTGTTGAAAAAAATGCCTACGCGGAGGTTCGCCTTTTGCTCCACTAAACGAAGAGGACGTTCCGCAAAAGGCGAACCTCCGCTACGCATTTTTTTAGATGAATTTTATTAGCGTAAATTGGCAGCTGGGATTATTTTTTTTGCATATTCTATTAGGGCTGCGGCTTCCTGGTCGGTGTAGGGGTAGATTTCGTTATAGCTTGGGTCTATGCAGTTTTGATTCATGAACTGGGCAAACTGCCAGCTGGCGTCTTTTGGAAGAATTGCGGCCATGGCATCGATGTCTTCTTTCTGGACAAGTGGTGGCACAAGAACTGTTCTCCATTCTCTTTTGTCTGCAGGGTAGGATGCTACCAGGTCGGCTGTTCGTTTTACTACGTTTTCAAAGTGTTCTTTATTTCCGTGAAACTTACTGAAGACCGGGCATATTATGTCTGCATATAGATCGGGACTTGTTTTTATGTCCATGGCAATAAAGTCGGGCTTGAGTTCGGGGTTATTTATAAAGGCTTCAAGCTCGTCGGGCAAAGTTCCGTTTGTGTCTAATTTTATAAGGTATCCAAGTTCCCGGGCTTTGCGGATAATGAGTGGAGTGTAGGGATTTAATAAGGGTTCGCCTCCGCTTACTGTAAGGCCTTTTAGAATGCCCTGGCGTTTTTCAAGATGGTCAAAAAGTTCCTGGACTGTGTTCAGGGGCTGGGTGCCGTCGTCTTTGCCAAGAACTAGGCCTGTGTTGTAGCAGTAGGGGCAGCGGAGATTACATCCTTTTAGAAAAAAAGAACCCGCCAGGATTCCAGGGTAATCGACACATGTTGTCTTTACCAGTACTCCGGCAGGTTCGTTTAACGAAAGCTCGTTCATAAACTTATGCTGTTACTGCAACCTTGTTTACAACGGCTTCGAGTTCTTCTACATTGTGGCAGCGTGCTGTTTCAACTCCTGCGTTGTTGTAGAAGATTACTGTAGGTGCTGCAAAAACGCCTTTTCCAGCGGCTTCTGCAAGACCTTCTTCTGTATCTACGTCAATTGAACGTCCTGGCATTTCCAAGTCTGCCATGAAAGCTTTTACCGGAGGGCAGTTAGGACATGTCTTGCGAACATACATTTCGTAAGAAACAGATTCTGTATTCATAACAGGCTGTTCTTCTTTTGCAAGCTTTTTAGGAGCTGCGCAGTCACATGGTTCGTCTGCAGCAGTAATATCATATTCCTTGCTTGCTTCGAGTGTGAACATTTTGCGCTGATCAAATTCATCGCGCTTACCTTTGTTCCAGTGCTTTACTGCTCTGTAATATCCTACGATGCGTGCGTAAACTTCTGTTTCGCTTCCGTGTACGTCGTTAAGTGCTGCCTTTGTTTCGGCAATTTCTTTTTCTACCTGTTCAATTGTTCTTAATTCCATTTTTTTTCTCCTCCCATTTTCATATAAAGTTTGATTTTGTAATAATTACAACTTTATATTTATTCCACCTACACTAAATATAGTGTGGTTTTTGTAATTTGTCAACCCGTTGACACTAAAATTCTCGGACAGTACCTTAAAATTCTTTAATTTATTTTGCCTGTGCTGCAAGAATTTTTTCTTTTTCAAGTTCAAGCTGCTTAAGCTTTTCCTTGAGTGCCTTTTCTTTTTCTGCCTTACACTTAGGACATTCAAACTGCTGGCCGGTCAAATAACCGTGTACCTTACAGATTGAGTAAGTTGGCGAAATTGTAAAGAATGGAATTCTGTATTTGTGAGAAATAGTGCGAACTAAATCTGCACAAGACTTCCAGTCTTTAAGAGCTTCACCCATGTAAACATGGAACATTGTACCGCCAGTATACTTTGTCTGCAGTGCTTCCTGGTGATCAAGAGCTTCAAATACATCGGCTGTGTAATCAACAGGGAGCTGTGAAGAGTTTGTATAGAACGGTTCATTAGTTCCGCTGGTAATGATGTCAGGAAACTGTTCCTTGTCATGGCGTGCAAGACGGTAAGAGGTTGACTCTGCAGGAGTAGCTTCCAGGTTGAAGAGGTCACCTGTCTGCTCCTGATAATCCTGCATCTTTTCACGCATATGTTGAAGTACCTTTTCGGCAAAGGCCTTTCCTTTTGGTTCAGAAATATTAACACCAAGGAAGTTCAAGCAGCATTCATTCATACCGCAAAGTCCAATAGTGTTGAAGTGGTTTGTGAGTGTTTTAAGATAGCGTCGGGTATAAGGGAAAAGTCCGCCATCATAAAGCTTCTGGATAACCTTTCGTTTAATACAAAGGCTTTCTTTTGCAAGGTCCATAAGGTAATCAAGACGCTTAAAGAATTCTTCCTCGTTCTTAGCAAGGTAGGCAATCTGTGGCAGGTTGATTGTAACTACACCAATAGAACCTGTAAATTCGTCGGCACCAAAAAGACCACCACCACGGCGGCGAAGTTCACGCTTATCGAGCTGGAGACGGCAGCACATAGAACGAACATCGCTTGGGTTAAGATCAGAGTTTACAAAGTTCTGGAAGTTTGGTGTTCCGTACTGAGCTGTCATTGTGAACAGGAGCTTTGCGTTTTCTGAGTTCCAGTCAAAGTCGCGTGTGATGTTGTAGGTTGGGATAGGGTAAGCAAATCCGCGTCCTTCGGCATCTCCTTCAATCATAAGCTCAATGAATACTTTGTTGATCATATCCATTTCTTTCTGGCATTCACCGTATGTATAATCCTGTTCTTTTCCGCCTACAATAGCCTTTTTGTCTTTAAGGTCATCCGGACATACCCAGTCAAGAGTGATGTTTGTAAACGGAGCCTGTGAACCCCAGCGGCTTGGTGTATTTACACCGTAAATGTAGCTCTGGATGCACTGGCGAACCTGTTTTTCTGTAAGATGGTCTGCACGGATAAATGGTGCAAGATATGTATCGAATGAACTGAATGCCTGAGCACCTGCCCATTCGTTCTGCATGATACCAAGGAAGTTTACAATCTGATTTACAAGTGTAGAAAGGTGAGTTGCAGGTGTTGAAGTGATTTTATCTGGAACACCGCCCAAACCTTCTGCAATCAGCTGACGAAGCGACCATCCGGCACAGTAACCGCTGAACATTGAAAGGTCATGAATGTGGAAGGCTGCTGTTTTGTGTGCTTCTGCAATTTCCTTAGAATAAATATTGTTGAGCCAGTAGTTGGCTGTGATTGTACCTGAGTTATGGAGAATGAGTCCTCCAAGAGAGAAGTTAACGTTTGCGTTTTCGTTTACACGCCAGTCGCTTTGTCCAAGGTAGCCGTCCATTGTCTTGTTAATGTCTACCATGAGGTTTTTAGCATCGCGAACTGCTTCGTGACGTGCACGATAAAGGATGTAGGCCTTTGCTACTTCTACTTCGTTTGCTTCGATGAGTACGCTTTCTACAATGTCCTGAATTTCTTCAATGGCAGGAATAGAATGTGCACGTGCACCTGCAAGCTGAAGTCTGAGCTTTTCTTCTACCTTGTCTGTAAGGTCAGATGCCCGGTCCGGATCCTTTTTCTTTTCTACAGCTTCAATTGCTTTACTTATAGCTGTTTCGATTTTTGATCTGTCGTAATCAGCTATTTCACCAGAACGCTTTACTACCGATTTAATAAAGCCTTTTGTCTCTTGGTCGGAACTGGAACCTAAGAAATTCCGCCATTCCGGAAAGATTGACTGTTCACTCATTTTTTCCCCTCTTATGCCTATCTGGCATCCCTTTTATTAATATTTTTGACTTCTGTAATAAATTCATCAAGATCCTCAAAATGTCTGTAGACAGATGCGAATCTGATGTATGCGACCTTGTCTATATCAAAAAGTTTTTCAAGGACAAGTTCGCCTAATTCTGCGGTTGAGATTTCGCGTTCATCTTTTCCTAGTTTGATTGCCTGGTCTTCAATATCATTTGAGATTTGTTCGACCATGACAGTAGGAATAGGACGTTTTTCAAGAGCACGGTCAATTCCTTTTTCGAGCTTAGATCTGTCAAAAGGCTGGCGTCGGCCGTCTCTCTTTACAACCATAAAAGGTTTTTCGTCAATGCGTTCGTAGCTGGTGAATTTATAACCGCATTCCTGACATTCTCGTCTGCGGCGGATGCTTTCCCCGTGCATCAGCGTTCTTGATTCAAGAACCTTGTCTTCTAAACTCCCACAATAAGGACAACGCATTTTGTTATTTCCTTTTTGAATTAATCATACATTTAGTGTCGTTATTACATCATATAACACTAGATGTGATAAAACAAGTGAATTTTAGCAAATTTTGTTATTTTTTTTTAAACTTTTTTTCTTGACAAATCGGGGTTTATGTACTTGCCCGTTATTTTTTATGCTTTTTATTCTTTTTATGCTTAGATTTTTTGAGCTTTAGCGGTTTTTTGCGCTCAGAAGGGATGTAATCATAGAAATCAAATTTGCAGGCCATGAAAATTGAAACAAGAACGAATACAACAAGGCAGGAATATGGCAGCCAGTTTCCGAATCGGGCATAAGTAGTTAGAATTCTTTTATAAACAGGCACATCATAAGCAAGGGAAGAGGCTTCAAAAAGCGGCTGATCGGCTATAATTTTGCCTGCTGGGTCTACTACAACTGAATATCCGGCATTTGTAGAGCGTACAAGGGTAGTCCTGTATTCAATAGCCCTGTATGAAGCAATGCAGAAATGCTGATATTCACTTGATTTTTTAAGAGACCACGAATCATCTGTAAGATTTACAAAAAGTTCGGCTCCATTTAAGAAAAGCGGCCTCATAACGTCTGTAAATGAATCGTCAAAGCAAATAGGGGTACATATTCTTACAAGCGGCTGCTCACAATCCTGTGCAACTCCATATGGAATTGAAATATTTATGTTATTTACCCGTGGATTTGTCTTTTCATCGTAATAACTGCATGGAATTTCAAAATAAGTAAGCTGTTCGCCTTGAGTCCAGCCTGCAGAAATGCCTACAACCTTTCTGAAAATCTTTTGAATTACAGGATTTTCAATTCCGGGAATAGCTTCTGCATATGGTACAAGATGAAGTTTGCCATAATATCCGCGGAAATTAGCATCAGAATCAAATACGGCGGTTATGTTGTAATACCTGCTGAACGATGTTTTTTCTGTATAAACTGTTTTTTTGTATACTCCGCCTGTTATAAGAGGTACTGAATTTCGTCTTATAAAATAATTAAGCGGGTTTTCTTCCGGTTCATATTCATAAATAGAAGCGGCGCCTGGAAAATTACGCTGAAGAGTTCCTTCACTCCAGACAATCAGCTGCGGTTCTTTATCCAGTTTTCGTAGTTCATCTATTTTATTTTGTGTAAGTTTTTCTGATTTTAATATAGTTTCTTCTTCATCAGATATAAGCCACGAGTCATGATTCTGCTGTACCAAAACTGTTGTAATTGTTTTATCGGGGGTTCGGACAAGGTTATACTGGCAGTTCCCCCAGAAAAGCGTGATTGCAAACAGTATTGCAAAGATTTTTGAAGTATAAATAATACCCGTAAAGCATTTTAGCTTATATTCAGGGTGGCATTTACAGGCATAAATATATGTAATTCCGGCTTCTGCAACTATACAGTCAAACATTACGGTAAGGAAAGTAATGCCATATGTTCCTGTAATTGATGCTAACTGAGTAAATGAATGCCATCTGTACATGGCAGAAGAAATTGTTCCCCACGGATATCCTATAAAGCCGGAAGATTTTACCCATTCATAAAGCGTATACAATGAGGCAAAATAAACAATCCTGAAGGCAGAATCTTCGTAAAAAGGTTTCTTTGCGCAGTAAAATGACAGTTTTCTGTATATTTCTGTATTTCTTGAAAAAGGCAGATATATAAAAAGTGCCATAATTCCGCCTATACAGGCTGTTGCCAAGGCAGAAGCTCCAAGCGTGAATATTGCAAAATCCTTAAAATAGGCAAGCCAGAAGCTTGAACAAAGGTGTGTAGTTAATGTCTGCAAGAATCCCAGAAGAAAAGCATTGCGGAAATTTTTTGCATTTTTAATGGCAATATAGTATGGTATTATTGATATGAACGCATAAAAAGGACTTCCAAGCAGGAATAATTCGTTTGGAATACCAAGGGTAAGCAGGAGACCGGAAAAAACTGAATAAAAAACTTGTAAAATCAAGGTCATTATCTTATAATAATATATCTGTTTTTATTGTCCTTTTTAAATATAATGTTCTTATTCAAAAAATGCAATAAACTTTACTGGACAAAAAAGTGAAGGTGTGGGGGATTTAAAAGTGAAAGTATTAAATGATGCACATAATATGGAATACGGGAAAAAACCGGATATTGTAGTAAAAGCTCCGGGGCGATTCCATCTTATTGGTGAGCATTCCTGGTTTTTTAAAGATAAAACAATTTCTATGGCAGTAAATCTGCCTGTTTATGCAGCAATTTCTAAACGCGATGATTTGTCGCTCAAGTTTTATTTTCATCAGCTTAATGAAAGAAAAAAATCAAGTATTTCGGCACTCAAGTACAAAAAAGAAGACAGATGGGCAAATGTAATTAAAGCAATCATTTCGGGGTTCATTTCTATGGGATATGATCTTTACGGAATGGATGTAACAATTTACAGTGAAATTCTTCCTTCTGCCGGTTTTGGTATTACTACTGCAATTAAATGTGCCGCAGCAATGGCAATAAATGAGTTATTTGAACTGAATTGCAACGAACAGCAGCTTTTACAGGTAATTGAACGCGGAAACAGACGCTTTTTGCAGACAAATAACTATATTGCAGATAATTATTCGGCTTTATTTGCTAAAAAAGACAATCTTATAATCACAGATCATCATAAAAATACATGGGATTATGTACCGTTCAGCTTTGAAGATAAAAAGATTTTCCTTGTAGATACTAAGGTTCCACGCATTTCTGTATGGGATGAAGAAACTTTATTCGAACCTCAGAATGCGCTTCTTTTGGGTGACCTTCGTGAAAATAAGAATAACGCATACGGCGGATGGCAGTATATAAACAACGTTACAGACATAAACGAAGAGCTTTCTGTTGTAAGTGAAGATACAAGACGTAAACTGCTTTCAATCATGCGAGAACATAATGATTTACTTGAAGCACGCGAAGGACTTATAAAAGTCGATTTCTTTAAGTTTGCACGTGCCGTAAACCATAGTCACGAAAGCATGCGCGATATGTATGAAATTTCTTGTCCTGAAATTGACTGGATTCTTAAACGCGTAAGTGAACTTGAACCAAACCTTGAAATGCTAAGAAATCCTGTTTCATGCGGAAGAATTACCGGAAAAGGCTTTGGACGCTGTCTTTATGCAATAATCCGCGAAAGTGATGTTGAAAAGTTTAAGTCAAAGCTTGCAGAGTTTGAAAAAATCTTCCAGTATCACCCGGAATGCTATGAGGTTGTTCCTTCAGAAGGAACAGTTGTTGTAAAGGACTAACAGACCTTGGGAGGGGAATGTGAATCTGCTGCTTTCGAATGATGATGGTTTTGATTCTGAAGGTTTGAACATTCTTGCAAAAAAACTGTCAGAAAAGCATAAGGTTTTCATAATCGCACCAGACTCTAACAGATCTGCGGTATCTCATCATATAACTATGGTTACTCAAAATAACATGACTAAGCTTGCTGATAACATCTGGTCATGTACGGGGTATCCTGTAGACTGTGTATTTACGGGGCTTGAAAGTAATATTCTTGGTGTAAAGATAGACGGTGTAGTTTCGGGCATAAACAGAGGTGCTAATATGGGCACAGACATTGTTTATTCAGGAACATGCGCAGTTGCACGACAGGCAGTTCTTTCGGGGGTTCCTGGCATTGCAGTAAGTCTGGACCCGGTAAGCTGGGAAACAGTAAAGACAGACGGAATGAAGTATGAAGCTCTTGCAAAGTTTACTGCAGACAATATTGAAAAGCTGCTGGGCCTTGCAAAAATCACACCTCCAAGGGCTTTTGTAAATATAAATGCAATTTCGGTAGATTCTTATAAGGGAGTGCGCTTTGCAGACAAACCTTGTGTTCGTGAATACGGCGACAAGACAATTGTTGTTCACGACAAGGATGATAAATATCACACAGAATTTGTTATGGGCAGTAATAAAACTCCTGTTCTTGAAAATACCGATTTCGGAATATGCAGGAACGGGTACATTGCAATTTCGCTTGTATATGCTGATCCAATTTTTGAAGAAATTGCTAAAATAGTAGACTATAAGGACTTTTCGTTGTAAAATATATAAAAAGTTAATGGGTGGGACCAATGGCTGAAAATATTTTAGGACAAGGCATTTCTCTTTACAGACAAAAATCTTACACAGGTGCGCTTTCTTTTTTCTTGTCTCTGCCGGTAGATTGCGGGGCAGATAAAAACGAAATTGCATATTATCTTGGACTTTGTTATGCAAAGCTCCAGCGTTATGATGACGCACTTTTGTATCTTGAACAGGTTGTAACAAGCGGAACTCATCTTGAACGAACCTTACAGTGTCGCTTTTTGCTTGCCGTTATTTATGCTTTGTCAGGCCGCCGTCGTCTTGCCGATTTTGAATTGAATAAGCTTTTGGAAACAGGTTATATGACTCCTTCTGTTTATGCAGCAATTGCCTTTGTTGCATGGGAACAGAATGATACAGAAAAGTGTCTTGAGTATTATGAAAAATCACTGGAAGAAAATCCTCAGAACCTTACCTCTATGAACGGACTTGGATATGTACTTGCCTGCGAAGATAAGGATTTGACACGTGCACTTTCTTTATGTAAACAGGCAGTTAATTCTGCACCTGATTCTGCAGCTTGTCTTGATTCTCTTGGCTGGGTTTATTACAAGCTTGGATTATACGAAGATTCTCGAAAGTATCTTGAGCAGGCAGAACAGCTTGATAAAGATAATCAAATAATCATGGAGCATATACAAATGCTCAATAAGGCAGGCCGCTGATGAAAAAGTTTTTAAGCCTTGTTTGTTTATTTTCTGTTTTTTTCTGTCTTAATGCTCAGCAGACTACAGCTAATGCAGGTCTTAACGTTCCGGAAGAAAGAATACGAACAGGAGAAGAAGGCTTTGCTGCAGAGGAATTCCGAAGAGGTGTTCAGGCTTTTTATAAGGGTTCGTTTAATGATGCAATAGTTCAGTTTGAAAAAGCACTTTCATATATGCCTAATGATAATCTGATTCTTGAATGGCTTGGAAAAGCATACTATCAGGCAGGTATGGAAGGTACGGCACTTTCTTACTGGCAGACTGCTTCAGATAACGGCTATGGCGGACTTTTACTCGACAACAAAATTGAAGTTGTAAAAGAGCGTCGTATTACCGGTGATTCAGAAGACAAGCTTATGAGACTTTCTGAATCAGGAAGCTTTGAAGGAACTGTAAACGGAACTATGGTTTTTTCTGGTCCTGTTTCTGTTCTGCCAGATTATGACGGAAGCTTTTGGGTTACCTGTTATGGTTCAAATGAACTTATTAAAATAACATTGAACGGAAAAGTAATTGAACGAATTACAGGTCCGCTTACTGGCTTTGACAGACCGCTTGATATAATCCGTTTGAATGATGGAAATATTCTTATAAGCGAAAGTGCAGGTGACAGACTTGCCCTTCTTTCTGAAAAAGGAAAGTTCATTAAATACATTGGTTCAAAAGGCAGGGGAGTAGGTAACCTCGTTGGTCCGCAGTTCCTTGCTGTTGATTCAATGGGCAGAATCTATGTAACAGATTACGGTAACCGCCGTGTAGATGTATTTGATGCAGAAGGAAACGGTCTTTATTACTTTGGACTTAAGAGTTCAGATTTCCCCGGATTGAAATGTCCTACAGGAATTGCAGTTCTTGGAGACAGCGTTTTTGTTGCAGATGAAGACACCGGCTGTATTTATGAGTTTGACCGTTCAGGGAACTATATTCGCGACCTTGTAGAAAAAGATACTTTTGTAAAACCGGAATCTCTTAAATACTGGAACGGTTCTCTTGTTGTAAGCGATCAGAACAGAATTGTTTCTGTTGATGTTTCTACAGGTTCAATTTTTGAATATGCAAAAACAGGAAATGCTCCAAGCCGTGTTACTGCTGCAGTGCCTGATGTAAACAATAATGTAATTGCAACAGACATCACTGCAAATGAAATATATGTAATGTCAAAAGTTCAGGAGCTTGTAGGCGGTCTTTTTGTTCAGATTGAACAGGTTGATGCTTCACGATTCCCGGAAGTAACTGTAGAAGTTAAAGTTGAAAACAGACATCGTCAGCCGGTTGTAGGCCTTGAGCTTGATAATTTTTATTTTACAGAAAACAAACGAACTGTTTCTAACCTTCAGTTTATTGGAAGTGCGGCAAACAATTCTTACGCAGATATAACAATAATTATTGACCGTTCAACTTCGATGAAAAAATATTCCGAAGAAATTGAAACAGCTGTAAAAGAAATTGCTGCTTCTATGAACGGTAAAGGTTCTTTGCGTGTAGTTTCTGCAGGAGCAATTCCTGTTACAGAATATACAGGAAAACCAGACGGTGTTGCAGATTTTACAATTGAAGCTCTTAAAACTCCTGTTGCTTCTTCTGTACCGTCAGACCTTGCAATAAGACTTGCTGCAAACGAGTTGATTAATGCTGCAAAAAAACGCGCAATAGTATTTATCTCTGACGGAAATGTTACAGACAGCACTTTTGCAAAATATACACTTACAGAGCTTTCTGCTTATCTGAATAATAATGCAATTGATTTTTCATTCATTCAGGTTTCGCAGGGTGCTGTTAGTCTTGAATATGATTATCTTTTGAACAACACTTCCGGTGAAGAATATTATGTATTCCGTCCTGAAGGTTTAGGTTCTATTGTTCGTGATATTATTAATATTCCGCAGGGAACTTATCAGTTAAAATATGTTTCTGCATTACAGAAAAACTTTGGACAAAGTTATCTTCCTGTTGAAGCAGAAGTTTACCTGATGAACAGAAGCGGTCGTGATGAAAGCGGATACTTTGCACCGTTAGAATAACCTATATTTTTTTAGAAACTTATTTTTAATCCAAGCTCATAATTAAGACCAAGACTGAAGGTCTTTCCCTGTTCGTAGCCGAATGAAATTCCTGCAGCAGAAGTTAAGTTGAAATTTGTCAGGAACGTTATTTCTGAGCCGCGTGTATATGTATATATTTCTTTATGTGTTTTGTTTTGAGTAGAAAGTGTAATACTGAAGCTGTCTTTTACCTTTGGTGATAAATCGAGTGTATTAGATTTTTGCCAGCATAAATGGGTGAGCGCAAGTAAAAGACTTTTGTTTGTTTTTCTGTTCCAGGCAGCAGAGGCCTTAAAGCTCCAGTTAATATAATTATCAATGTAAAAGTCTGTATTTATATTCATTGTGTTTGAATCGTAAATGTAAAGGATTAACTGTTCTCCGGAATTAATCTGGAAATATGGGGAAGTATTTGTTCCTGGTGAAAACTTAAATACTGCAGAAACAAAGCCTGTGTATTCTTCCTGTTTATACCATTCAAAATATTTTAACTGGCTGTTGCTTCCAAAAAGATTTATGAAGTTTGAAGAAACACGTGCCTTAATCTGGTATGTATCTGTGTTCTTTTCTGCTGAATGAATGACGTCTCTTGAAATGCCTGTAGAAGTTGAAATTGGAATGTACAAATCTTTTATGTCATTGAAAAGCTTTCGTCTCCATGAAAAATCATATTCAAGGTTTCCGGAAGCCTGTAAATTATGATTTAGTATATTTGTTTTATACTGACTGTCGAACAAAGAATAAAATGGAATTGTGGTGTAAAAATATTTTAAATCATTTTGAGTCTGGAAAATTGTATTAATGTCGTCTGAATAGTTTTTATTACTGTTATCTTTCTGAACCTGGCCCTTGTGTGTCATGTTAAATGTAAAGGCATTGCTGTCTGTAGAAAAAGGTATAGAAAGCTTTAATGTGTCTGCTGTAAGGAATTGTTCCTTTTCATCTTTTTTACCCGAAAGTTCAAGGCTTAAATCTGGTGAAAGTTTTAAGAAGTTATAGGAACTTTTATATTGTGCAAAAAGAACTGAATTTCTTTGGGCATCGTCAAAGCCTTTTGTAAATTGTTTTTTCGAAATATCATACCAGGAAATAAAATAATTTGTATTTTGCGCGAACGGGGCCTTTCCTGTATTTCTGAAATCTTCCTGCTGCTGGGTCGTTAACTTAAAGTTTGTTCTTTGCGAAGTATTGTCTGTTTTAAAACCTGCAGAAAGCTGGGCAAGATAATTCTGCTTTTGAGTATTTGTTCCTGTTCCTGCACTTGTTTCTCCAAGAATAGAAAAATAATCCTTAATGCTCACAGATAAATAATCCTTTTTTTCAAGAGAATCATTTGTGAATCTGTAAAGCTCGCCAAAATCAAAAATGTTGAATAAAGGTTTTAGGGTTGTTAGAGAATGGCCTGCAGTAAGAAGATCTAAATAAGAAAGCGAAAGATCTGCGCCGGCTTTAATATCAAAGAATGTCTGTTCGCCTTTAAAACTTGTTCTAACGTAATCAGAAGCTTTTGTACCTGTTCCTGTATTAACTGCAATTCCCTGTGAAGAAACTGCCTGGATTTCTGTTTTTGTTTCTTTATTTTTATAATCAATGCCTGCTTCGTTTTTTGTAATAAAAGTATTTGCTGTATCTTTTTGAGTTTCAATTGCTGTGGAAACTGCTTCATACATTGTAAGGTTGTTTCCATTCCAGCTTATTCCGTTTGTTAATGCCGAAAAAGAATTTTTTGAAACATCTTCGAATGATTGCGAGGCCTGATACTTTCCTGTAAAGCTTGTGTCAAAAACAAGGGAAGGGAAGATATTATATGCAAAACCAGCCCCTGTAGTTACAAAGCCGCTTGAACTGTCTGAGTTTTCTTCTTCGTAAACAATATAGATTTTATCAAATTCAGTTACTGGTTCGTGTAAATCTACAAAACCTGTGCCGCTGTCATAAACAGCACCGGAAATCAATACACCGTTTTTATAAACACGAACAGAACCGGCCGAAGCTTTTTTACCAATGTCAAACTGTTTTACAGGTGTAATGTTTCGTTGTGCAAAAACAAGTGAAAGCTCAGGCTTTTTTTCAAGATAAACCTGAGGGTAAGTGTCTGCAAAAGGGAATCTGTAAGATGGAGCAAGCGGATTATTTATATTGCCTGAATCATTAAGATTTTGTACGGCTGCATATTCCTGCTGCTCTTCGAACCAGTCTGTCTGTAAATAATAAAAATCATTTTTAACACGGGCAAGGTAGTATTGTTCAGTTACTTCTGTTTCTCTGTTTTTTACAAGAAATTCAACAGCCTGATTTCCTGTAATTTTATATGAGTTTGCACAAATGTAAGGAGAAAAACTTTCCGGTGACTGAATTATTAAACCTGTTTTTCCGTCTATTGATTTTGTAAGACTGTTTAAATCAAGTGTGGAATAAGCAGACAAATCTATGGCAGGATTCTGTGAACTGAAAAATACCTGGGTGTCTCCTGCAAATGTTCCTGGAGTATTATAAGCACCTGTATCATCTAAAAGAATCTGGCATTGTGAATCGTCATCAAAGGTTATGAGAATATACGGTGTGGTATCTGCCTTTATTAAATTAGAAACTGAATCAGAAATAATAAGCAGGTGTCTGTTTGTGTCAATTATGTATTCAAGTTGAGTAAGCCTGTAAAAGTTTAAACCGTCCGAACTCCTTACGTTGCCGGCTGATGACTGAATATAAACATCTCGTATATGGAACAAGGCATCGGAAGGAATTACAAAAGTGTTTGATTTTGCATAATTATATAATTCGGTAACTGTATCTTTTACGCTGTTGTTGCCGTAAAAAAGTGCAGTCCGCTGTTCTGTCATATCATAGCGTACAAGAAAATCACCTTTCCATTTTTTTGTATCAAAATCATCAAAGTGAAGCATTACACCGGGAGCTTCGTTTTTACCACCGGCAATTGAATAACCGTTTATTGCAGAAGAATAATCCTGGGGGAAAGTTATGTTTCTGTTAGAGAATTTAAACTCATTTAAATAACCTTTTCCTTTATAGCCAAGGGTGTAGGTGTTGTTTTTAAATTTGTCTAAGAACTCCATCTGAAAGTAAAACTGCGGAGTAATATTTATAACTGCACTAAGATCAACTTCCGTATCAAAAACAGGCGGCAAGGCGCTTATACCAAACGGGTTGCCCAAACCAAAAGTAGTATCTACGGTACCTTTCATAACACCGGTCCAGCTTCCTGTAATATCATAGTTTTTAGTTTCGGAAGTCTGTTCCTGTGCAAAGGCTTTCATGCTGCCAAAGATACATAAAAAACAAAGTCCAATAAAAGTAATTATCTTCTTTATTCCTTCGTTTAAATTTTCAAGCATTCTAGCTTTGTGGATTTTTATTTCGGGATGCTTTTTTTCAAGGTTCAAAATTGCTTTTTCAACATTCTGCTTTTTTTCGTTGCCATCATCAAAAAGACCAGGCTGATATGTTCGTTCTGTTTTTTCAATATTTTCAAGAGCAATGCCAAGAAGTCTTATTCCCCGGCCACGTTCATATTTTTTTTCGAAAAGTTCTTTTGCAGCTTCATATAGGCCGTCGAGCGTAAGAATAGACTGTGGATATGTCTGCTGAATTGAAACTGTAGAAAAATCTTCGTAACGGATTTTTACCTGAACTGTGCGCGAAAAACCGTTTTCTTTTAAAAGCCTGAATATTACAGAATGACATAATTCAAGCATGGCAGTTTCTGCAGTATAAGTGTCTGTTAAATCAAAAGGAAATGTAGTTTCGTTACTTATAGAGTGGCTTTTAGTTTTGCGGTCAAAGGTTACTGTTTCAATTCCGCGTACAACATTATATAAAAAGTTTCCGGTATTCTGACCGTACATAAAGGTAAGGGCATCAAGAGTCTTTTCATGAATATCACGGGTTGTCCTGAGACCTGCAGACTTTAATGCTTCGTAAGTTTTGTCGCCAATGCCCCAGACTTTTTTGAGCGGAAGATTAAGCATAAACGATTCTTCGGTGCCTTCTTCAATCATATAAAATCCGTCTGGTTTTTTCATGTCGCTTGCAAGCTTTGCAAGATATTTTGTTGGAGCAAGTCCAATAGAAACTGTAAGGCCTGTTTCTTTTTTTACTCTTTCTTTAATTTTACGAGCAGTTTCTTCCGGCGGTCCAAAAAGCTTTTCTGTTCCTGTTAAATCAATAAAAGCTTCATCAATAGACATCTGTTGAACATCTGGCGAAAAGTCAGAAAAAATCTGCATTATCTGGTACGAAAGTTCTGAGTAGCGTTTCATTCTTCCGTGAACAAAAATCCCTTGTGGACAAAGCTGATACGCTTTTGCTGTAGGCATTGCAGAATGAACTCCATAAACGCGTGCTTCATAAGAGGCTGTAGAAACAACGCTTCTTTTGTCTTCCGGTTTTCCGCCTACAATTACAGGCTTACCTCTATACTCCGGATGATCAAGCTGTTCTACCGAAGCAAAAAAAGCATCAAGGTCTGCGTGAAGATAATAATGTTTTAGTTTTTTATCTTCGCTGCTCATTCATTGTCCTGTGTAAAAAAAGATTTTGTAATTGAATAATATTGTTTTTCGGCTTCTGAATAAAAAATCTGTTCAACTAAAATTGTCTGATTTTTTTGGTCAGTACCATAATTAAATTCAAGCTTGTCAGACGGATAAAGCGGCAATAAAAATTCTGCTTCACTTTGATTGTTATGAATATAATCATTTTCTGAATATAAAACAGGGTTTTCAGAAATGATTTTTACACTAGTATAAGCCGGAACATTAGAAGAAGTAATTTTTATCTGCCTGATTATATCTTCAAAAACAGAGCGGTTACTGCAGCTTATATTAAAATCAAAAGCCGCTGAATTCTCCGGCTGGAGCTCAGTGATTTTTATAGAGTTTTGAATTTCTTTTTTGCCTGTAAAAAAGATTCTGTTGGTAACAAAAAGCAAAAGAATTATAACAGTATATGCCAATGCAATAACACAAGCATAGATTCTTTTTTTTGCGTATCGCTTTTTCATTGAGTTTAAAATTCTAAGCCACATAAGATAAACAGGAAGCAGAACTAAAGATAATAAGAACGGCAGAGAATTACTTGCAATAAGAACTTCATGAAGACTTGCTTTGTCGGAAACTGTAAAAAGCGCATTTATATATGGAATAAACGGCATTATAAGGAATACAAAAAGAACAATGTGAATCCAGTTTCTTCTGAAAATTAGCGAAATAACAGAAACAAAGAAAATCAAAAGAAAAAGAGGGAAAAGAGAAATATCAAGCAGAGTGAATATCACAAGATTAATAAACGTATCTATTACAAGAAGAAAGTCGAGCGAGCGGGTAGTGTATTTTTTCTGGAACGAAAGGTTAAGCATAAAGAATGCAGATACAAGGAAAGTCGCAGTTGAAATTTGAAGTACAATAAAACCAAAGACTGTGTAGTTCAAGCTGTTTGGGTTTATAAAAAGCTTATAGAGCCCTCTGCCTATGAAAAAGCCAACGTATGAAAAAATATAAATAATAGGAAGCGTATACCAGATAGTGCTTATTTCCTGCCAGAATTCACGCTTAAGATTTTTGTTAATAAAACCAATGCAGAATACAAACAAAAATCCCATAATTATTATAATAATGATTGAGTTAATGATTCTGAATTCCGAAAGCCAGATTCTTTGTCCAAAAAGGCGGAACATAAACGAATGAGAATCATAAGGCTTTTGAGAAGATTTTTCATAATTATCTATGCAGGTTTTAAGAATAATACTAATTTTATCTGCTTCGCTTACATCTGCCCAGATACATGGAATTTCATTTTCTATAAAGGCAAGAAAAGTTTTGTCGTTTGAAAAAGTGTAATCTGCAACCTGGCTTATATAAACAACAGGTAATCCTTCTGTAATTCTGGCATTACTGAAAGCATCAAATAAGTCTTTAAGCATCCAGGAAGGCGAGTGATATTTATTACTACCTGTAATAATTGAGTTTTTTGCAGCCGCAAGATTGAAAATAAACACATCGTTTGAGCTGTTTGAATTAAGATTTTCTGCGTAAACCTGAGAACCATAAATAATGTTGTCCCTTGGCAAGTCCAGACGGCTTTTATAACAGAAAACAACGGAAGAATTGAAATTTTTAGTCTTTAATTCCTCCATTGCCACGCTTATATTGTTCCGCCACATGTATCCTTGCTCAAGATCAAAGAAAAGAACTAAATTATGCTCACTTTTTGTGTCTTCCGGGGAAAAGTTGACGATAATATTGAAAGGAAGATTGTTGGTGCCACCTGCTGTAAGTAGTTGTACCTGTGGTTGAAACCCTTTTTTTTCCAGAAATGCAAATAATTCTGTGCAGGTGTTCTGTGCACAAAGAGGCATTGCAGCAAAAAGGAGAAGAAAAATCACTAAAAATGATTTTGTAAAAGGTTTCATTCACATTCAGTTTATTATTTAAGTGTTTACAATGCAAGACCCATAGTGTATAATATAGGGTAATAACAAAAAGTTTCTGAGAAGGAAAAATGAGCGCATCCGACAAAAAATTTATTATTGAATTACCTCTTAAAGTCATACTTACCGAAGATGGTGCTTCAAATTTTATCAGTCACAATAAAAAGCTTATGCGATTCCGTCTGGCTGATAACGTTGATGAATATGGTATTTCATTAAATAAATTCTCTCCACAGTCAATTCAAAGCATGATTCTTTTGGACTACATTTCAAAAATTGAAATTTCTATGTCCGAATTTGTTTCTTCACGCCAGGAAGTAATGGACCTTTCTAAGGTTGTAGTTTACTCTCTGCTTTACAAACAGTTTGACCGTGATGTTTATGCAGCTCTTATTCAGTGTGAATGTGTTAGAAAGCATAACCGCGCTAATCCTTCGCATCTTATTGATGAAAAAACAAAGATGAGTGAACGACAGTTACGCTCAATCCTTCAAAATAAAGAGACAGTCATTCAGCAGACTCGCCGAAGCATTCTGGACCCAATCTGGAAAGCAATTATGACTAATCCTGATTATTCTGATGAAGAAAAAAATATCTATCTTCTTATGTCAGAAAAGTTTATGAACAGGCTTGGACTTATGAACTGGTATATTATTACTTTGTTCCATAAGGCAGACGGTGCAAACGAAATGTTTATTGCTATCCGTAACCTGCTCAGTTCATACATGGAAAAATCTAAGGTTGCAGAATATATTTCGGTAATGGTAATGGAACTTGCGCTCAACAATGAAAATACCAATATCCGTAAAGAAGCAAGAAATATGTATCAGGATGTTGAAGATATTGACGCTTTGATTTTTGATCCGGAAGTTCGTGCAAAAATTGTAGCAGAGCTTCAGCGTAATCACGAACTTGTATTTATTTCATGGAAGCTTGGTGGTGGTTCTGCATCAATTGGTAAGCAGGGTAAGCTTTCAATTACACTTTACAACAAGGATGATGAATTCCAGGAAGTAAAGGAAAATATTGATAACGCAAAATCCTCTAATACTGCAAAGAAAACACTTATAGACTTTTACAGAGAATTGCCTGATGGTCAGGAAGGTACAGACCTTGGTTTGTATTATCTTTCTTATCTTGATGATGCATGTAAAAAGGTTAATGTAAAGTTCGAATCTTTAGTAAATCAGTTCTCTGCAAGTGAGCTTACAGTTATTACGCTGAACTTTAATTTCTAATTTATGAAGAAAAATCAAATTAAAAAATATCTGCTTCTTCTCATTTTTATCATAATTACAATATTTACTTCGTGTTCAAATAATGCACCTCAAATTCAAAATGCAAGATTTTCAATTGTTTTTGATTATGAAAATGCAGATGAATTACCGTCTGCAAGATTGAGTGTATTTGTTGAAGCTACTTCAAATCCAAGAAGATTCGATACTGTTACAGTTACATGTGATAAAAATGAATATGTATGGGAAGCAACAGATTTAGTTCTTGCCCAGGATGAAACAAATACATACTGT
>JAEEGJ010008951.1_pt1 | contig 27220 bp, 13 predicted proteins | sample 8958761 | NCBI WGS metagenome assembly JAEEGJ01 (sample SAMN16246546, study PRJNA631951) | gut metagenome | biome: gut microbiome; feature: rumen; material: RS-attached | host: Bos | place: Iran: Karaj | collected 2018-10 | reverse complement strand
CCGATCCCTTTGTCCTGATTATACGTTATTCTTTTATAGATTTTCTATCTGTATTACACGCAAATTTACTATTTTTGCTCTCGCATTCCTGGTTTGTAGACAAACACGCTGCAAATCTAAGGTTTGCAGACTGAAATTGAAAAATCATGAAAAAACAGCAAAGATTTTAATGCCCATATTGGCGGCAATGGCACTAATGATAAGTTGCAATAAACCTGAAGAGGATACTACCCCTGATTATGTTGATCTTGGTCTGCCGAGCGGTACCTTGTGGACCACAAGTAACTTAGGTGCAGAAAGTTCTGTGGATTATGGTTCTTTTTTGGCTTGGGGCGAGACTACTGTAACTTCTCCCTACAATTGGGAAACCTATCGATATTGCAATGGCGATGCCGATCAAATGACCAAATACTGCAATGATTCAGCCTATGGTTTCAATGGTTTTACCGACAATTTGACCGTTTTGGAGACTGTCGACGATGCGAGCACTGCTAATTTTGGTGCAGATTGGCATACACCAACCCAATCGGAATGGCAGGAGCTGCTCGACCACACCGAGAACATTTGGACACAACAAAATGGCGTGAATGGCAGGCTCTTTACCGCTCCTAATGGCAAAAGCCTTTTCTTGCCAGCGGCAGGAGGCTACTGGGAAGTCCAGCATATAGGTGACAGCATACGTGGATATTTTTGGGCGTGCGAGCTATACACTGAAATGCCTTGTGGTGCTTGGGCTCTTTATTTCGATTCCGACACCTGCTTTGTTGACTATGCCGACCGTCGTGCCTACGGTTTGTCAATACGTGCAGTTCGTTCAAGGAAGTGATTCAAGAATGTCCGCCCCAAAATTCATAGCTGACCGTATTTTTTCACTTTCGAAGGAAAATTTGTCTTCGACGGTGATGCGCCTGAATATGAGCATTTGCGATTCGGAATGATATAAAAACAATCTAATCAAGTCCATAATAAGTCGGCCTTCATTTCAAAAATGGTGTGAACCATATTGAAAAACAAAAATGTGCGATGTCGGCAAATTTGTTTATTTTTGCGGTCAGAAATCAACAGAAAAATACATGTGTACACGGACAATCCATATCAATGACAAGCTGATGGAGCAGGTCAGGCCTTTGTTTCCTGACGAAGAGGTCTTGCAACAATGGTTAGAGCAACAGATGGAGTCTGTCTTGATAAATTTCTCGGCTCAACATAAGCCGAAACAACCTTGTTCCTATACGGATGAGGAAATGTATGCAATTGTCAAGGAACGGCTGCAAAGTCTTGAAAATGGCACTGCCGAACTTGTTGATGGCGAAGAGGTCTTTTCCCAAATTCGTAAACGCTATGGCTTTAAGGCACCGATGGCATAGTCAAGCCCGGATGGAATTGGACAATACGCTGGCCTATGTTTTCCGTGAATTTGGTGAAAAGTCGGCTGAAAAAGTATATGTTGAAGTAGAAGAGCGTGTGGGACAGTTGTGCGTTTTCCCTGATTCGGGAATGCGCTATAAGGATTTGTTTTACAATGACAAAGAGGTTAGAATACTTCACATGCGTAAATCCTCGATCATCTATTGTCATGATGACGAAATGTTGTACATACTTGCCTTTTGGAACAATCGAAATAATGATACGAACGCAACTGAAATGTTGTCGGAGAGATAAAGTGTTCATATCATGTCCGCCCCAAAATTCATAGCAGACCGTATTTTTTCGCTTTCGAAGGAAAATTTGTCTTCGACGGTGATGCGATTGGCCGTCACAAGCGTGGCTTTGGCTATCATCGTGATGCTGATTGCATGGGCGGTCGTGGTGGGTTTCAAGAACCAAATCCGTGACAAGGTCATCGGCTTTGTGGCACCCGTTCATGTGCAGTCGTTGGACAGAAACGAATCGGTGGAGGAGACTCCTTTTGTCTTGGATTCGCTGCTAATCAGTAGGTTGAACTCCATCGAAGGCATCAGCCATTATCAGATGGTGGCCAACAAGGCAGGCATGATTAAGACTGATGACGAGATACAAGGCGTGGTGCTGAAGGGAGTGGACGAAAACTACGACTGGAGTTATTTCAGCAAGTGCCTCGTCGAAGGCAAAACACCTGAATACAAGGCCGATGAACGTTCCACCGAGGTTCTGGTTTCGAAAGTGATTGCGAACAAGATGTTGTTGAATGTGGGCGATGATGTCCGCGTGTGGTTCATCGACAAGGACAACCAAGCGCGAGGGCGAAAATTCACGGTTTCAGGCATCTTCGAGACGGGTCTGTTTGAGTTTGACGAACGCTATGTCTTCGCCGACCTCAACCAAATCCGTAAATTGAACGGCTGGGAGGACAACGAGGCCGGACTAGTGGAAATCGCTTTGGATGACAACGCCGATGTCGACCAAGTCAACGGGAAACTGTATTACTCCTTGCCGTCAAATTTGGCTTCCTATACCGCTCGCGAAAGCCATCCCCAAATCTTCGATTGGCTCGATCTGCTCGATACCAACGTGTGGCTTATTATGGCCTTGATGCTCCTAGTTGCAGGTATTACGGTCATCAGTATGTTGCTGATTATCATTATTGAGCGTACTTCTACCATCGGCCTGCTGAAAGCCATGGGAGCCAGCAACAAGTTTGTCCGTGAGGTGTTTTTGCGTCGTTCGTTGCGCATCTTGCTTATAGGTATGTTGATTGGCAATGTCGTAGGTTTGGGTTTCTGTTTCATGCAAAAACACACTGGTTTTATTAAATTAGATGCCGCCACTTATTACCTTTCTGCCGTTCCTATTGAGTTGCATATCAGTACTGTGGCACTCATCAACTTGGGTACTTTCCTGCTTTGGGTCTTGATGTTGCTGATCCCGACTTCGGTCATTAATCGGATTAGTCCTACCAAATCGATTCGGTTTGAATAGTTGAAAAAAACACAATTTTTTCCTGTCATTCTAATAAAATCCCTATCTTAGCCGCCCAATCAACATAATTATGATGAAAGACTTTACAATTGAACCGTTGAAAGGCTACGGCGAAATACCTTTCGGAATGACCCTTGACGAGGCTGTCAAGACATTGGGGATGCCTGACTTTTACGAAGAGTTGAGCGACATGGAAGAGACGGGCAACCGCTCCATCTTTTACGAATACGACGAACTCGAGACCAACATCTATTTCGAAGGTGTGACCAAGTCGGTGGTGGCCTGCTTTGAAACGGAAAACACTGAGGCAACGCTTTATGGTGAGCCGGTGTTCGACCTCACGAAAGAGGAAATCATCGACCTGATGAAGAAGCAAGGTTTCAAGGAGTTGGAAGAGGAGACCGAGGATGAAGAGTTGCGCGTTTCCTTCGAAGATGCCATGGTAGATTTCTTCTTTGACGAAGATGAGTTGACTGCCGTGAGTTGGGGCGTTCTCGTCGACGAGCAAGGGGATATAATATAGTTTTACTATGACCATTGACTATGACTATGACAGCTCACGCCCTGGGAGGGATGGTCATAGTCATTGTCACAAGTCATAGTGTGATGAGAAGCTATGAAACAGACAAAAATCCAACAGAAATACGACGCCTTTGTAGCCTATTTTGAGGAGCACATGCCCATAGCTGAGTCGGAGTTGCATTACAATGACCCTTATCAGCTGTTGGTGGCGGTGATTTTGTCCGCACAATGCACCGACAAGCGTGTCAATATGACTACGCCTGCTTTGTTTCAGCGTTTTCCGAAGGCACAGGACATGGCTGCTTCTACGGTTGAGGAGATTTACAGCTATATCAAAAGCATCTCCTATCCCAACAACAAGGCCAAGAACCTGTTGGGTATGGCGCAGACCCTCGTGAGCGACTTTGACGGCATCGTCCCGAACAATCTTGATGACTTGCAGAAATTGCCCGGTGTAGGCCGCAAAACCGCTAACGTGATGATGGCTGTGGCTTTCGACCAACCTGCCATGCCAGTGGATACGCATGTGTTTCGTGTCTCCAACCGCATCGGCCTGACCAAAAACTCCAAGAATGTGTTGGAGACAGAAAAGACCCTCGTGGCACATTTGCCCCAAGCGGTGATTTCGAAGGCGCACCATTGGCTCATCCTGCACGGACGCTACGTCTGCCTCGCCCGCAAGCCGAAATGCGAGGAATGTGGCATCACGACAATCTGTGATTTTTACAAGAACAAACAAAATAAATAATAATTACTATGGAAGAAGAGTATTCAGAAAAACCCAAAAGAGGAATCGGAAAAAAGATCCTTACGGCATTAAGCATCATCATTGTGTTGGCCGCTGCGGCTTTCATTTTCTTCAAGTTCTTTTTCGTTTTCGGTACCGGCGTGAAGGCTGGAGAATTGAACTTGTTCGTTTATAAGGGCTATGTCTTTAAGACCTACGAAGGCAGGCTCATTCAGGCGGGCTACAATTCGAAAAACACCACCAATACCATCCAGTCAAACGAGTTCAATTTCTCTGTGAAGGACGAGAATGTGGCCAAACAGTTGGAGCGTTGCACGGGTAAGATGGTCGAATTGCACTACAAGGAATACCTCGGCACCTTGCCATGGCGCGGCATGACCAAGTATGTGGTCGACAGCGTCTATTCGGTAAGCTCGAGTAATGGACAGACGGAAGTGCCGATTGCAGTTCCTACAGAGGTGCTTTAATTACTCCTCGAAACCTCCAACTTCCCAATCTCCACCTCGTTGTTCTCGGAGATGATTTCAATCCAGGTGTTGTCTTCGCTGAACCACTTGTACTGTGAGCCGATGCGGAAGATGAAGGTCTTTTCTTCTTCTGTGGCAGCGATAGGCAGCACGAAACCTCCATTTTTGCCACCTTCACCGCCGAAGGAGACAATCATCGGGAAGGTCTTCTCGGGATGCGGGTTACGCACCTTGATGATGATGTAGTTGGAACGACGTACAGCCACTTCAATCTTGTTGAAATCGAAGCGCTTGGCTTCACCAGCGGCTAGCAGCAAAGGCTCGCTGTTCAACTCATAGAGTTTGTTCTGCTCGATGATTTCGCTGATGCGTGCAATCATCTCGGAGGGGTAGGTCTCCAAGCCAAGTTCATCGGCTTTGGTGTAGGCTTCGATGGCTTTGTCGAAGGTGTTGGTCTTGAAGTTGGCATCGCCTTCCTTGACGAATTTGTCGTATTGGCTGCGCAACGCGGCGAGGCGGTCATTTTCGGCTTTCGTGGCGGCGGCTAATTGTGTCGTGGCAGTGGGGTCTTCAGGTTTGAAAACCAAAGCCGATTGATATTGCATGATGGCATCGGCAAATTTCTCTTCACTCATGGCTTGGTTACCGGCAGTCATGGCCTTGTTGTAGTTGGCTTCCAACTCGGCTGCCATTTGCGCTAAGATGCTGTCGATTTCATTGATTTTAGCGGTGGCAGCGGCGTTGCCTTCGTCGAAGGCAACGACCTCTTGGTATTTCACTTTAGCGTTGGCATAATCCTGTTGGCTGAACAAGACATCAGCGGCATCCAACATGGTTTTAATTGTGGCTTGACGTTCGGCCTCGGCAGCAGCGAGTGCAGCCTGACGTGCAGCTTCTTCTTCAGCAGCGATACGTGCAGCCTCGGCTTCGGCGGCCAAACGTGCGGCTTCTTCCTCGGCTGCGATACGTGCAGCCTCTTCAGCTGCCAGACGTGCGGCTTCCTGCTCGGCGGCAATCCTTGCAGCCTCTTGTTCGGCAGCGATACGGGCAGCTTCAGCTTCTGCGGCCAACCTTGCAGCCTCGGCTTCGGCAGCCAAACGCGCAGCTTCTTGTTCGGCGGCGATGCGTGCGGCTTCTTCGGCATCCTGTTGGGCGATGAGTTGGTCGAGGCGGGCAATCATGTCGGTGGCGTAGGCATCGCCTGCCACTACTGCCAAGGCACCTTGGTATTGGGCTTTGGCCTCCTTGTAGGACTTGTTTTCATAGAGTTGGTCGGCCACGGCGATGATGCCGTTGTATTGGTCGGCAATGCCTTTGGCGGCTTGGTATTCGTTGCGCTTGGCATTGGCTTCCATGTCGTTGGGGAAGAGTTCCAAGGCTTGGTCAAGCTTGCCGATGGCAGCCTCATAGTTCTTTCTCAACCCAAACTGTCGGGCTTCTTCCATGAGGTTGTCGAAGCGCGTGACTTTCTCGTTGTAGAGTTGTTTCTTCTGCTTGGCTTCAGCTAATTTCTCTTTGGGCAGTTTGTCGGTGGGGAAGATGCTGCTCGCTGTTTCAAACTGCATGATGGCAGCATCGAAGTTGTCTTCTGCCAAAAGGCTCTCACCTTGGCTCATGGCCGTGTCGAAAGCGTCTTGTTTGTCTTGGCGCTCCTTGAGGATGGCACGCACTGCGTCGGCCTGACCGCCCACATATTTGTCTTGAGGGAAGACCGTCAACGCCGATTCGTATTCTCGCAAGGCTTCTTCGTATTTCTGCTGGCTGTAGTATTGGTCACCGGCATCCAAATGAGCGTAGAACACCTCCTGGCGGGCGCCGTCTTCTTGGATTTTTTTTACGGTTTCGTCCAATTTCTTTTTGGCCGTCGGGTCGTTGTTTTTTTGCTTCAAAGCCATTTCGAAATAGGTCTTGGCACTGATGTAGTCCTTGGCGGAAAACTTGTCGTTGCCTTTCTTCATCAACGATTCGTAGGATTCGGCGTCTTGGGCCATGACAACATTGGCACTCAGCAACAACGATGCGCCAAAAAGTATAGTAAAGAAAAGTCTCTTGTTCATGAACTTCATATTTTAATCAACCTAACGAAAAAACGTTTTTATTATTGTTTGTTAATTCTTCAACTTTAATCTTTAAACTCTCAACTCTCAACTCTAAACTAATTTCCTGGATTAACTCCGTTGAATCTTCGATTTGCTTCGTTCCTCGCAATGACACGAAGTGTCAACTCCGAACCTCATACCTCCTACTTCATACCTCTATAACTGTCAACTGCAAACTCTAAACTCCAAACTCTAAACTCTAAACTCTCAACTAAATCCTCCCATCCTTAATCGTAATCGTCCTATCCGACATTGCTGCCAACTCTGGGTTGTGGGTGACGATGACGAAAGTCTGTCCCATTTCATCGCGGAGGCGGAAAAAGAGCTTGTGCAGTTCCTGCGCCGACTTGGAATCAAGGTTGCCCGAAGGTTCGTCGGCAAGCACCACGGCAGGCTGGTTGATGAGTGCTCTTGCTACGGCCACCCGTTGTTGCTCACCACCCGAGAGCTGCGAAGGCTTGTGGTCTTTTCTGTCGCTCAGATTCAGATAGGCAAGCAATTTTTCGGCTCTTTCCGTGGCTTCCTTTTTTCCCATGCCGCCAATGAAGGCAGGAATGCAGATGTTTTCGATGGCGGTGAACTCAGGCAGCAGGTGATGGAACTGGAAGACGAAGCCGATTTTTTGGTTACGGAAAGCGGCCAATTCAGTGTCGTTCAGCTTGTTGACTTCGGTGCCATCGATGCGCAGTTGTCCACAGTCGGCCTTGTCCAAGGTGCCGATGATGTGGAGTAGGGTAGACTTGCCCGCTCCCGAAGCCCCAACGATGCTCACAATCTCGCGCTTGGCGATGTGAAGGTCGATGCCTTTGAGCACTTCGAGGTTGCCGTAGGATTTGTGTATGCCAGTAGCTTGAATCATACCTTGTTTTGATTTGGCTGCAAAATTACAGAAAAATAATATGCCGAAAACCGTTCTTATTCTTGTATTTGATTTTTGATGTAAACGCGTGTAGATGAATCTGGATTTCATATAATTGGGACGTGGAAGTCCGAGTATTTTCGTGCCTTTTGTTTTGACTTTTTTTTCCACTACATTGCCCGTTTTGGGCAGCTAACTCTTATTCGTCAATAATAATTCTTTACCTTTGTACTTTAAATCAATATGAAAAACTTTAGCTTCATTATTATTATTTTTGTTTTGGCTTTTATCCATGTAGGTTGTTCGCGCAATGGTAAAACTACAGAGGGAAGCATGGGCGAGAAGACGAGAGTCTCACAATCGTCTGACACCTTATATACAGAAAAGGCGGCGTTGAGTATTTACGGCACACAGCCGGAACGGGCCTTGCAGATTATCGATACTGCGGAATTGTTGGGCAACCTTACGGAGACACATGCCGATTTTTTGCGCGCCATGGTTTATTCCAGGGCGGTTGAGTCCTTGCGTTATGACTCCGCAATCCTGATCGCCGAGCGACTGATGCTGACAGAAGAGGTGCAAGCTGACGTTGACTTTAAGGAATCCGTTCTTGAAGTCTTGCTGAATGCTTGCAGGATGAAAAATGACAATTTGCAGGGTCTGCACTGGGCAACCGAGTTAGGCAATCTTTATCGTGAACGTGGTGAGGAAACGGAGGCCTTGCGTGTTGATGCTGAAATAGGAGGCCTTCTCGTCAGCGTTGGGCTACAGGAAGAGGGTTTTGCTAAAATTGACAGCGTCATTCATAAGCTTGACGGCCTTGCCAAAACCTTCAACAATCTTGATGCCTCCATTATTGCCATGAAGCGCAAGGAGGAAGCCTGCCTTGAAGAAGGACGGTTCCTCGAAATGATACCCACCGCCCAACGTATGATGGATCTTCTCAGTGACTATGAGCAACACCCCGCCGACTTTCATGATGGCAGCCCTCGTGAACCTTCAGACGAAATGCGCCCCCAATACATTGATTTCTACCGTGGCAAGGCCTACGCTTACAAGGCAAGGGCATACGCTTCGCTTCATGAAAATGCTGAAGCTAAAAAGTACGTTGCCCTCTATGACCAAACGTTTGCCAGCCAAAGCCTTTCAGGTCGTTTGATGATAGCACCGACGTTAGGGATGCTTGGAGAATACGACCGCATGATGGCTATTTACGACGAAACGGAACATAGTTTGGGAAACGATACATTGAATGACTATTACGCAGAGGTGTTGATCAAGCGTGCTGTTGTTGCCGAGGCGCAAAACCGATTGGCCGATGCCAACCTCAATATGCACCATTATATTGACCTTAAGGAACAGATTCACAAAAACCTTATGCATGACATGGCTTATCTTTATGCAGCCCGTTTTCAAGTCCAAGAGCAGCAGCGTGAGATAGAGCGACAACGTGAGACCGCACGCAATGCAGAAAAGTCACGCACGGTAATTGGATTCATAGGTTTACTAATCCTTTTGTTTGCCATAATGGCTATCGGGCAAGCGCGCAAGACCCGGAAGCGCAACCGCATACTCGCCCGACAGATTACCGATGTCGTTGAGTATAAGGACAAATACTACAAGCTGAAACGTTCCCTTGAAGCCGATGCTGAAAGGAATATGGAAGCGCCGGCTCATGACAGCCTAATGAAGAATCAGGATGAACTTAAGGGGAAAGAGGCCGATTCTACGCTTGCTCCCCGGCCACTTTCCACTTTGTCGGATGCCGAACTTTTCGACTTCCTTCGTAATCTCATCGAAAGCGAGCAGTTGTTCCTTGACCCTAACTTTGAGCGTCAGACGCTCATCGAGCGTACCGGCCTGACGAAGGAACGCATTGGTGCCGCTTTCTCCCAAGCGAGCGATTATGAGAGGATGACTACCTTGGTGCGCGAGTTGCGCCTCAACCACGCTGTCCGTCTCCTAAACGAAAAGCCAGAGCTTACCATAGAGCAAGTGTGCATGGCAAGTGGCTTCTCTAATACGGTCTCTTTCAATCGTAGCTTCAAGGCAAAATACGGGATGACCCCTTCGGAATTTCGGGGAACGAAAGCTTGAGATGGTAAACAATTTGTCTGTTTTACCAAACAATCCGTACCCCCCCCCGTAAAACAAACTATCTATTTTTTATACAAACAATTGGTCTGTTGAACCAACGGTTTAACTATTTGTCTTAGGCTTGTTAACCATTTGTCTATACTTGTGCGCGTGTGATTACTCTTTTTTATTTTTGCGCCCCGTAAAAAGTAAAACCATAAAGCGTGGAAACGAACATTGTCATAGGAAATCTCATCCGAGAAGAATTGCGGCGTCAGGGCAGGACTAACCGATGGCTGGCCGAGCGTATTAGTGTGAATATTCGCACCGTGAACAAGATTTTCGAAAAGGTCTCCATCGACTCGCAACAACTCATGCTCATTTCTAATGCTCTTGGCGTGGATTTTTTCCAATGCTACTCCCGAGTGTTCGAAGAAAGGATGAGGCTTCAGTCGAGTAACCAATAAACGAATGGCTATGCGGCAAAATCTTAGCAATCCCATGTCCTGCCTTAAGTACTGTGATTTTGGCATTTTTTGATTGATTTTTTTTTAAACAAAACGAGTAGAATGAAACGAAAACATTTTCCCAATTTTTTGGCATTGTTTGCCTTATTGATGTTTTTACTACCTTCTGTAGGCAAGGTGTGGGCACAAAATGTCCCCACTATAACGACGGGTGATTTGACAGATATCACAGCCGTTACCGCAATTTGTAGTGGCAATGTGACCACCCCCAATGATAATGTGGTTTTGACCGAACGAGGCATCTGCTGGGGCACGGCCAACAATCCTACCATTGCTGGGAATCACCTTGACAGTGGTGATGAAACGGGGTATTTTACCATTGAAATGGGGAACCTTACTCCCACCACGACTTATTATGTGCGTGCTTATGCCAGTTATAGATATAATAATGGTAATGTTCAAACAGTTTACGGAAACCAAAAGAGTTTTACTTCTCTTGCCTTTGAAATTCCTTCCGTGGTCACCCTCAATGTCATTCACATCCAGAACAATTCTGCTGTGGGCGTGGCCCGTGTGACCGACCAAGGCAACGACCCCAACATTGAGCGAGGCGTTTGCTGGAGCAGAAGGTACCCCGATTCTACTACCGATCTTACTATTGATAATGCGGACGGTAGTGCCATCAACGGTATGGGTGAAGGCAACTACTCCGTTGAAATGACGGGTCTTACTCCAAATGCTACTTACTTCATGCGTGCATACGCCAAGAATCGCTATGAACCCGAAACAGTGGTTTATGGCGATGTGTTGTCCTTCCATACCCACGTTCACATGCAGAACGGAACCATTGTGGTAAATAACGCTGGTTTTACTTTCACCGATAGCGATGTCGATGACGGGTGGTACGACCACTTTGAGGACTACTCCTTGGTCTTCGTTCCGGAAAATTCGTCTGACGGTATTAGGATTGTGTTCGACTCGTTGCTTATCAACAACGATATGTTGTATTTCTATGATGGCGACATTTCCCCCAACAACCTTATTGGCGTGTACACCTGCAATGATTACCATGCCTATAGCCACGGCGCGAATCAACAAGTCTCTGTCTTCGGTTTGGGTGGCCGTATCTTTAGTGTAACTTCACACAGTTACATGACCGTACGCTTCGTCTCCGACTACCACTGGAGAGACTTCGGTTGGTCTGCCCTTGTCACCCAGGTGCCTTACGCTCCCCAACCTCCCACTGTGGCCAAGTTGGCCTGCTCCGACAACAGCTTTGTGCTGTTGCCCACCAGCAAAGGACAATATTCCACAACGATGATGTATTCATACGCCATCAACGGCGCAGAACCTGATGATAATTATGAAGAAAATGATGGTACACCTATTATAATTAATGAGGCTTTTACTTCGATTAAGTTTAAGGTGAAAACGGTAATACAGGAAAGTGCCGGTGCCGCATCTGACAGTTCCGCTCCGAAAGAGTATACTTTCGGTACAGAATCGTTAGTTGTACCTCCCATCGCGCCAACTATTGTTCCCAATTATAGTAATTCAACAGTGACCCTCAGCGTGGTGCGCCCCGCCGACCTCAACGATACTTGGAGCATATTATACACCCTTGATGGAACCGACCCCACAATTTCGGCGACAGCACAAGCCATCACCACGCGTTCCGAAGACCAGACTACTCACGAAGTGACCACGTCGGGCACTGTGGCTCTTCCCGACTACTGCACGGTGAGAGCGGTGGCTCAAGGTATCACTTGCCAAATGTATTACTCAGATGAGACAGACTTTATATACGACAATACACACGACTTCCATCTGTCGCCACCAACCATTACTTTCATTGGCAACGGAAGTACGGCTCCCGCTATCATTACACCACCCACCTCAGGTTGCACGATTTATTACACAGTGAATGGTGGGGCACAGCAAACCTATACTGGCCCATTCCAAGTGAGTACCAACGACCGCGTGGAAGCTTGGGTACACAAGAATGGCGACAACTATGTTGACTCCCCCCATGCCATTGAGACCTATCTTCCTGGCATTATCAACCCGGGTGGCGGTTCTGGCGTGTATGGCCGTGTGGTTTATCTTGACGACCGCGAGCCCCACAGCTTGAGCTACTACAAAGACGAAACACAACCCGTCCATAGCCTCAACCCTGTCGACGTGAAGATTACCTATTTTGGTAATGGAATTGGCAACATGACCAACGCCAACGAAACCGAAGATGCCCCCACCTCCTTCAGCGCCAACGCTACGGGCGCAATGGTGAACATAGATGCCCCTGAGAACCAATTCGTTTACTACAAAACCTTAGAAAGCGGTGAATTTGATGCTACTGATGAACCCAATGGATATGTTCACTTGGTTCCCGACTATGAAGGGGAAAGCGGTAAATATCCCTACACCACGATTCCCAACCCCTTCCAAGTGAGGCCTGTCTTCAATCCGAGGGGAAGCATGGGTGACTATGACCCGAACACCCCCCAATCTGGAAACAACCGTGATATCTTCACGGAGACCTTTGAAAGTTTCAATGTGGGATCGATACCCGATGAGTGGTGCAACAACTGCGTGCAAATCTCAGGTCAAAACACCACTTATAGTCCTTCTGTTTCATCTGGAATCCAGTATGGAGATTGGTGGAACCCACAAGTTTTTAACATGGGAGAAAACAATAAGTTCTTGTTGTTTAGAGCCAATGGCTCCAATGGATTCGGCAATGCAATCATAGTACTGCCTGCATATCCTGAAGTTGCCTCCATCGGGTTCGACTATAGATATAATGTAACCCCCAACAATAACAATTGCATTCGTGTGGGTTGTTATTATGAAAACCAAGCTTACTCAGCTGATTTCGAAGTGAGGTTTTTTAATGAAACCAATACTGACATTCATCATGCCTTGTTGAATCCAACAACTAATCCAGAATTGTTCGAAGCCATCAACAACGGAGGAAGAATTGTTTTCAGATTATTCAACTATGCCAATAATGATATGTATGCTGGTATTGACAACTTGACAATTAATTATGTTGCCAATGCTCACCCCTCGAATCCTGTTTTCGACTACCCCAACGGTCACATGTTTGAGGGTACATCAGCATCCGTTATGATTACAGATGAGACTCCCAATGTCACCCTCTATTATACCCTCGACGGGAGCGAGCCTGACCCGACGAATGCGGGAGGCAACAATCCAACGCAAATAGTTGCCAATGGTGGTACGGTCACAGTGGACATCACCCATCCGACGCTGAAAGCCGTCGCCGTAAGGAATACCAATTCAGATTTGGTCAGTGCCGTGACAACGGCCACATACGGTTTCAACCTGAGTACTCCACGATTCAACCCCGATGGTGGTGTGATTAGAGGTACAGGATCGCAGGTTGTTACGATAACGAATCCAGATGCTGGCACCACCACCGTCTACTACACTTTGGACGGCAGCATTCCAACGACAGCTTCGCCTCATTTCATTGGCGCAGACACCACCGTCATTGTTGATACAGGACATTCGATATTGCGAGCCATTGCCATACATAACGAAGACCCTGAGCTTACCAGCGCATTGAAAACGGCTACCTATATCTTCAAGCCCAACAATCCGGTCATCTCGCCTAATGGTGGTTTGGTTTTCGACCCACTATCCGTATCGATTTCGTTAGTGGGCGAAGGCACCATCTACTACACCACCGATGGCAGTGCGCCTGACCCAGAGCATTGGGGTGACGGTTATCCAACGCAACAATACGAAGGCCCCTTCCAAGTAAACACCACCACCACGGTAAGAGCCATAGCCCATGCCGAGTTTGGCGACAGTGATATTGTTGATGTGGTGTATGCATTTGGACAGAACGTGTCCAACATCAGCCAATACCGTGGCTTCTACAAATGGCGTATTGAACGCATTTCAGGCGGTAAGGTTTATGACGCTTACGGCAACGAGAAGAAAGCATACAACACATCTGGTGCGACCTTTGCTCAATACACGGTGAACGCCGAAGAAAGGCTTGTATTTGAAGCAGATTCCGAGTACGGCATGGAGGTGGATTTTGTTGCCTTGTGGGCGCAAGCATACATCACCACTCGAAACTACGAATATGATCTTGATAATGGTGTATCATACGAGCGTAACTTTGTGGTTGGTGCGACACAAGTAAATGCCTTTGCTCGCCCTGCCACTTACAGCAGTTATTATCCTAATGGAGCCCCTTCAGTTAATTCCACAAGCACTGTGACGCTTATCCCCAATAATAATGATAACGATAGGTACTTCTGCAGTGCTGATACGAAATTCGAGAACATGAATTTCAGCTACACCCAACGTATCGTTGGCAACAACCATAACCTGTGCTTTGGCCGTGGTATCAACTCGGTTAGTGTTCCTTATGGCCTTGAAGGTATTAATTCAACTGAAAACAATGGTATCGGACCATTAGACTATACGATTCGTATTGAAAGTGGACGATTCGACATGTTGTCTTTCCTACTTGATAACATCACTTATGCTAACGGTGCAAAGCATCGTATCGATGGTCGCTATTTGGTGAAAGGTATTATGGGTAGCGATTATGACAGAGCCAAAAAGGATAACAGCAAATTGTTAATCTGTTGCAATACTGGTGTCGCCGGTCGATTATTCTTAAGTTACGGAACTAATGGTAGTGATCAGGTAAACAAAGATAAAGAGACCTTCAATCTTGTGGTGAAAAGCGGTTCTTACCAGAACCAGTATTGGGAGAATGGTGGTGATGGACAATATGATCAGTCTTTTTATGTTGGCGAAAACGCTTCTTCAGGTTATCCTGGTGTCCGTTTCATCACCGTGGAAGGCGGAGAGTTTGGCAGTATGAATGGTGGACGTGGATCAGGTTCTAACTTTCAATATGCTGACCCAGAGGTTGTGACTTCAAGCATCAGAATCAAAGGCGGTACATTCCATGGCAGTGTGTTTGGCGCTGCAGCCGATAATATGTCGATGGGCGGCCGAAGGATTGTGGTTACTGGCCATCAAGATGAGAACCAGCAGCCAACCACTTTGATTGAAGGTTGGATTGCTGGCGGTTGCAACGGTAATGGCCAGGGTGATGATAACAGTGACGGTAGTGTTGATGGCAACTCATTTATTTATGTAGGAGGATATGCTACCATAGGTGGAGATACACCTGTGACGGTAAATGGAACACAAGGCGGTCAGGTGTTCGGAGCTGGTCGTGGTATGTATGGTCGCAGGTCTTGTATTAATAATTCCTACGTTGTCATTGCTGATAGTTCGTACGTTACCAACAATGTCTATGGTGGTGGACATCATGGATATATTACCGAGCAATCCAATGTCTATATCATTGGTGGTGTAGTAGGAAGGGATGTATATGGCGGTGCTTTCGAACATGATACTATTCAGCACACAGTAAACGGTGTTGTATATAACGGATACATTATTCCCGCTACCAGGGTTTATATCAGGGCTGGTGAAGTAAGAGGCTGTGTTTATGGAGGGAGTAATAATGTGGGCTTCATTGGTGATAGAAATGCCGAAATTGAGATGACAGGTGGAACCGTTGGCACGTTGGGCAGTTTTGTGAACGGCAACGTGTTTGGCGGAGGCAATGGTCTAACAACCAGAATTTTAAGTAATACAATTGTTACTGTCAACGGTGGTTTGGTGGTGAACAACGTATATGGAGGTGGAAATGAGGGTAAAGTTGAAGGCAAGGCTACGGTGAATATCGTAAAAAAAGATGAAGAAGATGAAGGAGCTCAAGTGGGTGATGTACACAGCGACGTGAATCCCACCAAAGGCAATGTGTATGGTGGCGGAAAAGGTAATAAGACTAAAGGAACGCTAACCTACGTTAATGAGACTGAAGTCAACATCGTTGGTTCTTATATCATGGGTTCGGTGTTTGGTGGTGGCGAGAATGGAATTGTAAAGACCAACACGGTGGTCAACGTTGAAGGTGGTCAAGTGGGTGGCTATTTTCGCGATATCTCTGGCGGAGAACAAGACCATGACTGTAAGAATCCCTACCATGGCAGTGTGTACGGCGGTGGTAGCGGTTTGAACTATGAAAATGGCGCAATGGTTGAAGGCAGCGTTGATGACGGCTGGGTAAGAGGCAATGCCACAGTCAATATTGTATCGGGTGCCCACGTCATGCGTAATGTGTATGGCGGCAGCAATGTGGCCTCAGTAGGTAGGTATCAAGGTACGGATTCTCATGGTTTTTATAATCCAATACCCAACACTGGTCTTGCCACAGTCAACATCTCGGGCGGTATCATCGGAACAACTGGCCATAATGATACCATACGAGATGCCAACAACAAGATAGTGGATGTGGTTTCAAACGGCATGGTGTTCGGCTCAAGCCACGGCAAGGCTGTCATAGGCAAGAAAGACTATGCCCACGTCAACAACACCCGTGTCATTGTTTCAGCCGGTGCCGACATTCGTGGTTCTGTGTTTGGCGGTGGCGACGACGGCTTTGTGCTGGGCAACACTTTGGTGGAAATCATTGATGGCACCATTGGTTCTTCCTTGACGGCTGAGGAAAGCGTGGTCGACAAATATGGATCAGGTCCGGTTGTTTATACAGGCAACGTGTATGGCGGCGGTCGAGGCATCGACCGTTATAACGATACCATTTGCACCATCGCTGGCTTTGTAAAAGGAAACACGGAAGTGCGGATGACCGGAGGCATGGTGCGCCACAACGTGTATGGTGGCGGCAGTTTGGCCAATGTTGGATACAGAGACAATCAGTATCTGAAGACCACTGGTTTGGCAACTGTCCGCATCAGTGGTGGCCAGGTGGGCTCCACAGGTCTCAACAATGGCCGCGTGTATGGTTCGGGTCGTGGTATGCCGGCTTATCCGAAGTATGGTACTAGTACAGACCCGGAACTTGTTGATTCTAAAAAGTATGCCAACCTGTCCTTTACGAATAGCACCTTTGTTACCATCAACGGATCGGCCAAGGTGATGGGTGCTGTGTTTGGCGGCGGTGAGAATGGTCACGTGTTTGTCGAGACCAAGGTAAATATTGATGGACAAGCTGTCATCGGAAGCGATAACATGTATCCCTATACAGGTGATGTGTATGGCGGCGGTCGCGGTGTCGACAGGTATGTTGTTGGTACCGACTCCCTGTTCAGCCGCACAGCGGGTAAGGTGTATGTGCAAACCGAGGTGAACGTCAATAATGGTACCATCTACCATGCGGTGTATGGTGGCGGCACCATGGCCTCAGTGGGTCGAATTTATACTGATGACGGTAACGGTGGTTACGGCATGCCTTCTGATCCACCTATTTTTTATGGTCCAGACGACTTGACCATTTCGGACGAGGAAACAGGGTATCAGAAGCTTAGATCAGATATTCCGAACAACGGAAATACCTTGGTCAACATCAGCGGCGGCATCATCGGTACCGATGGCGACGGAAACGGTTTGGTTTTCGGCTCGGCCAAAGGTTGGGCAGGTGTGAGGTTTAAGAACTTGTCATATACGGGCAACACAGACGTCAACATCAGTGGTGGTGAAATCAGAGGCTCGGCGTATGGCGGTGGTGAAGACGGCCACGTGTTGGGCAGCACCGACATTGATGTATGGGGCGGAACCATTGGTTTGGAAGGAGTTGATGGCACCGCCATGGGTAATGTGTATGGCGGTGGCTGTGGTATTGATTTGGACGAGAACCAACACTTCAGCCCGACGGCAGGTTGGGTGAAGTTCCACACGAATACCACCATTAGGGGAGGCCATATCTACCGCAACGTGTATGGCGGTGGCAACTTGGCTTCCGTCGGCATCTCTGACAACCATGATCCCGACTTCTCTGGTAAGGCTACGGTGACCATCAAGGATGGTATTGTCGGTTCCGATGGCAACGAAAACGGCCACGTGTTCGGCTCGGGATTCGGTCGTCCGGCTGATGAGGGCGATAGCGACCACTTCTCAGAGCTGGCTTTCGTGAAAAACACTTATGTCTACATCCAAGATAATGCTAAGGTAAGGGGAAGTGTGTTTGGCAGTGGTGAAAACGGCCATGTGCGCCAAAATACGCATGTGTTTGTGTTAAACGGTACCATCGGCACCAATGGTACTTTGGGTTACGAAGGCAACGTTTATGGTGGCGGTCGTGGCAAGGACCAGAACACCGTTCACTACAGCCGCACCTCAGGCAGAACCTATGGCAACACCTTTGTCGACGTACAAGGCGGCATGATTTACGGCTCCGTTTATGGCGGAGGCCGTCTTGCCAGCGTGGGTTCGTATCCAGCCGAGGACAATATCCCTGCCGACGTCGACTACAATAACGGTGGTGAAACGGGGCGTTCCACAGTGCTGATCCGTGGTGGCCAGATAGGCGAAGAAACCACTTCAACGCATGGCGGCAACGTCTATGGCGGTGCAAAAGGTATGGTGGGTACGGAATTTGTACATTTGGCCTACCTGAAAAACACGGAGGTTACCATAAGAACTGGTGCCAATATCAAAGGCTCGGTGTTTGGTGGCGGTGAGGACGGCCACGTTTACGAAAATACCAAAGTGGCTGTTTACGATGGCATAATTGGCTTTGAAGGCGGCAACCAGTTCAAAGGCAACGTGTATGGTGGTGGCCGAGGCATCGATAGGGATGATTCGGGCAACCTGAGCGAAACCGCCGGTGTGGTGCGCGGCAGTACCCGTGTATTCATCAAGGGTGGCCATGTATATGGCAACGTGTTTGGAGGAGGCAACGAAAGTATCGTTTCCCTTGAAAAGGTGGTCAACATCAACGCTGGCTTGGTGGAAGGCTCGGTATTCGGCGGCTGCAATGAAGTGCCTACCGACAAGGTGAGCCTGCATCCTGGCACCAAGACGGTGAACATGCGCGGTGGCCATGTCTTTGGTTCAGTGTACGGCTGTAGTAAGTCTTCCATCGACGGCAACTTCGAGGAGGGACATGAGAAAGACTGGACTGCCTTTGTCAACATCAGCGGCGGCACCATCGACGGCAGCGTACATGGTTTGGGCTATGCCGGTGAGGTAGTTGGCTCGTCAGTCGTCAATGTAGGTGTCAACGCCATCGCTGAAAAGGTGGAAAACGAATGGTCAGAGGTACGCAATGTTGACAACATCTATTTTGACGACCGTACCTATGTTCCTACAGTGCTCTCCATCGGCTTGTTTGATGTAACTGCCAACTCAGCCGAGATTGACGGTTATGTTTCCGCTATCGGTCATAACCCTGCCACGGTACGTGGCGTGTGCTGGAGCAGCTCATCGTCTAACCCCACTACTAACGATTCGTATTCGAATGCTGCCATAGGTAATGATGAAGGACGTGGATATTACAGCGTCGTTTTGCAAAACTTGACAGAAAACACCATCTACTATGCCCGCGCATACGCTACCAATGACATGGGTACTGCCTACGGCGACATTATCACCTTCGTAACCAAGACCGGCTTGCCCCAGGTGGTCACGGAAAATATTACTGTTACAGAAAACTCCGTCACCGCCAAAGGTAAGGTTACAGGCGAGGGGGTGACAGAATATGGAATTTGCTGGGGTCTTAACCCCTATCCCACCACAAGCGATAGCCACGCTGCTTGCACAGACCAGAGTATGACGAGTACGGATTATAGTGTGACACTTTCCAACCTCACCCCGGGCAAGACCTACTACCTGCGAGCTTACGGCACCAACGGCAACGGCACCAATTACGGCAAGCAGATGTATTTTGTGTACAAGGCTGGGTATGTGGCCCATGAGGTGTACTACAATCGCGATGAGCACGAAGGCAAGATTGCCATTGAAAACGCTGTGAGCATCGGCAATTCTGTGTATGCTGGTTCTGACTATTTTGGTACACAAGGCATCAATGTGAACGATTGGACCCACTACGATGCCACAGGTTACACCAACATCTACATTGACGGTACCTCATACAATACTGCTGCCAATTCGGGCTACTACATGGATATCAGAGGTGGTGTGTTCGGCAGTGGCACCCACTGCGAGGCTGGCCGATCGGGACACAATGTCTTGATGAGAGAGTATGGACATCGTAACACTGGCGACCTTGGTCACGGTGCAGGTGAGTTTACGTCAGGCACACGCACCTTGACCACCATCCAGCGTTGCCAGAACCTGCTGCTCGACAATGTCAACATCAACTTAACCGGCTTCAACGACATTAACACAACTTACAGCACCAACAAGCTATATTCTGTGGTTAAGGTGGATGATACGCTGTATATGGCCAATGCCAGTGCCATCGCTATTGGCAATGGCCGACCCGCCTATATGGACTCCATCTTCTGCTTGCGCAGCGTGCATTTGAATGTTACAGGTGATACAACGATTTATGATAAACTTAAGGCTTTGGAAATTGCAGCAAACACCCCTGCGCAGAATGACGAAAGAAAGCAACACTACGGCAACATTAGTAATAATACAAATAACAAATGGGAGTGGATTGCTGTCAATCCTGTAGGCGATAACACTGCGTCAAACGCAAGATTGTTCTACAGATATTCTGCTCCATCAGCACCTCTAAGTTATGCGCAGGAAAATGTCATCTTGTTCAAAGACTTCTCGCAGCTTTGGGTACGCTACCATCGAAAAGTCCAAACCACCATGTACGGGGAGTTGCAGGGCTTCTTCAGAATGGACAGTGACTACGAACCATACGGAACGGAGAGCTTTGCTTTCGCCCGCCCGAAGATTACTGGTGTAAAGAACAACAACATTTGGGTAAACGAAGACAGTCTCCAATATGTCAATGACAACATTGCCGACGGTGGTTTCCTGAGCTACAAGATTAACAGTAATGGATTAGATGCGAGTGATTATCCTAATGGTTACAACTTCTTCACTCAACAAGGTGATATTGGAATTTGGGACTATCCTGTGTCAGGTGACGACGGCGGTGCTGATTTCACCAAGACGAAACAGTATCCTTACATTAATGTATATCCCATTTCAAACTCAAGGGCTGACCGCGAATTCTATCGCATGTGGATCATTCCGAGAAGAAATGGTAAAGCATGGTATGTGGATGGCCGAGGCCCAGCTGGCGGATGGGGCAAAGACGAGAACCACCAACTTGGTTGGGGGCACTTCCCGGATAAACCAAAACTGACGGTGAGTTCCAAAGTGGCTGATGTTGACGCTAATAAGGGTATCATTTATGATAGAACCCCCAAAGATGTTGAACAAGGTTACACATTCGAAGTGTTTAATCCAGCGAAAGATGTCATTTATGTGGTGGGCCCTGTCTCAGCCGTGAAAGAAGATGACTATGGTGCCAATAATAGTGACATTAGTATAAATAGAGTGTGGCCCAATGGTGATTATCCGCTGCAACACTACAAACTGCACCTCTACCGTTATCCTGGTGGCCATGAGATGAGCAACAAGAAAAAAGACGCCACCACGACTACTACGCTGTTGCCTGTTACTTATAATTATGCAACCTACAGTGGTGTAACAGGAAATGACAACACAGCAGGCCCAGGCCCGAATTACAACACCTTGATTGATGTGGATTCGGTTTCGTCTTCACAAAAGGGTAATCTCTCCTTGGACAATGTCTTGGTTGATGGCTTATATGGCCATACGGAAGTAGATGAAGCTGTCCATGAGATTCCGGATTTCTTCAATCAGGATCTTGTACACAAGCCGCTTGCTGTTACGGCAGCAGGAACAACGCTGACCCTTAAGAGTATTCCAGAACCTAATGACATTACGAATGCGCAGGAGGGTACAGAATTGCAGCGTGGCTACAACAATACCGAGGCTGATTATTACTACGATCCGGATTACACAGCTGACGCAAGTGATGCGCCAGCGAATGTTGACACAACTCGCCATGGTGGTGCAGTCTATGTACACCGTTATGCCACGATGAACATGGAAGGCAAGGTGACTGTGAAGGATAATCTCCAATACCTTAATAAACTTGTTTACAAAACGTCAGGAGAAGTGATTGATACGATACCTGCCAAGATAGAGAGTAATGTCTATCTGCCGACCTTCGCAAAGCATACCTACATCACCAACGAGTTGAATGAGGTTTCGAGAATCGGTATCACCAGCCCGATTAGAAATAAGAAACCAAGCTTCACGCAGAATACCATGTCGCCTATCGCTGAAGCGACTACTAATACGATTGCTTATAACGCATGGAACAATAAGAACTTCTATGACGACTTGCAACGCTTCTTCTATAGAGGCTATCAGAACGACTATAAGACCACTTACTATGAGCAAAGTGCATCCAATTATTCGCCCTTATTGGAGGATGCTGGAGACGATGGAACCATAGAAAAGACACTCTATTTCGGTTGGACTTGGAACAATGTGGTGACGAGGAAACCTGATGGATTCTCCTACGATAACATTGACGAACCCCGAGACCTTGCCTGGCTGATCAGTATAGTGAATGGCCTGAATGGTCCGACAGCCCAAAACTTGTTGAACGAAACTATCAGCCAAAAGAAAGACATCGACCTCCTGCAGTATGTTTGGCTTCCGGTAGGTGACCAATTGGCTGGTGTGAAGACCTTTGGCGGCACATTCGATGGTCGTGGTCACATCATCACTAACTTGAGCATGGCATACTTCGGTATGGGTGATGGACGCTACAACCGAGTCAACTATGGACTGTTTGGCGTGGTTAATGGCGAGACGGTCGAACACACTGAGAACGGCACCACGACTACAGAGTATGTCGGGGGCGTGGTTGACCGCACCTTCGTGTTGAGCGGCTATATCGAGCCTGTCAGCGACTTGAACCATAAGGGTGCTGCCAATATAGGAACCTTGGTGGGCATGTTGAGCACGAATGAAGACCGCAATCCCAATAACATGGTTTCAAACAGCGAAGGTGGTGCCGACATTGTCTGCGCAGTGCGCGACGATGCATTTAACGTAGGCAGTGTGATCGGCCTTATGGTGGAAGGCGAGCTCCATTCCTCAATGGGTATGTCCGACATCAAGGCTGTTAAATCCTATATAGATGGCGGTTACATCGGAGGTTTGGTGGGACGTGCCGCCCCGAATATCAACGATAGAAAGGCCTATATCAACAATTCTTTCTCCAATATGAAGTTGACCCTTGGAATAAGTGGTGTCAGCGCGGGAGGCTTGGTCGGTTATAATATGGCCACGATCAAGAACTGCTATACTCGTCTGCAAAACAAAGATGCCGAGAATAATGGTGTTACTAATGCCAATTTCAAGCTCCTCGCCTTTGAGACGAAGATGCCGATTATTTTGGGACATGGTTTCCAGACACCTGTGCGCGAACAGGCTGGCTTTGACCAAGGTTTCCCCAACCCGCTGACCGATTGTTACCATTACACCGACCCGATGTCAGCCGACCGCTACCGTTATATCTATAACGACAACAAGTTGCAGAAGAAGGAAGGCGATAGTTGGAATGATATTTTGGAAAACGATACCTGCCTCCTGTTTGTCAACCTGAACAAGTGGGTTAAGGAGAACAATGGTAATGGGCATAAGTATTCATTGTGGGCTCGTCCAACCATTACTGGTATCAATGACGACTTCCCTGTCTTGCATCTTTGCGATTGGAGCGATGGCAAGCAAGGCATCGGCGACTTCCGCAGCATGGCTACCTGGAATGGAGGTCCTAAGTTGCAATATGCCGGTCCCGTGCGTGATGATGATGAGCTGAATTCGATGCTTGGCAGGATGACCACCTCTGATTATATGTACATCTATGGCGATGTTGAAGAGGAAGTGGACACTACCATTAAAATAGAAGGTGTTTATCGGCCTAAACAACTCAGCATCTATGAACATGCGGCCATCTTGCATCCCGATACTTTGGCTAAACATCCGGAAACATACGTGGGTGTTACATTCGACAATTCATGTGGACAGGCTTACTCAACTCCTGGCTTGAACCACATCGAGGAAGGTCAATTATTGACCCGTGACTGGCACATGTTCTCAACACCTTTGAGCAATGCGCCTTTGGGCTTCAATTATGAATTGAAGGTTGAAAACGATTATGTGAACACGAACTTGAAAGAGTATTATACTGGTGGAGACCGTGGTACCTATTTCAACAACCCGTGGCCATACATAGATCAAGCAGCAAATGCTACGTATGGAGAGTTCACTTGGCTTAATCCTAACACTCCAGCACCGAACGATTTCATTCGTTATTGGATGAAGGGTTGGGAGAATAGCCAAAGTCAGAACACGCAAACTCCTACTTTCAACGAGAACGAATGGGTGGACGGTTACTTCCCGAGTAGGGTTGCCGACCAACAAGAATTTGGCGATGGCTGCGTTGAGCATACTGATGAGTATCATCGTTATCCATACGGTATGGATATGTTCTGTTATTATGAACCTGAACCTCATTGGATTAATTTCAAGCGCAATGGCCCGAACCACTGGCATAGTGATGAGAGTAATCCTGATGCACCTCGTCCCGAGCATATCCATAAACATCTTCCTTATACGGAGGAGGATGTGAATGATCAAAACGTATCCAACCAGAATGAGGACTTCTTGAAGATTGGTAAAGGCTATATGTTTGCCATTGCCAAGAAGACCTACCTCCAAAGCCACGGTTTACTGAACGCGGGGAATAATAATCGTACTGTCACTGTCCAAGGTAGAGAACATACCGGATGGAACCTCGTGGGCAACCCTTATCATGCCTACCTTGACTTTGATGAATTTGCTTCGGGGAATGGTTCTATTAAGCCATTCTATGCGATATATGATGCCGACGGTTATAGCCAGGAAGAGGGGATAGCTGAGAGTGCATATCTCTATTATCCCCAAGGAGGTTCTGAAGGAGGTGAATATGCAGACCGGTACTTGCATCCTCACCAAGGTTTCTTCATTAGGTCGACTGATGGAACTGCTTTGAACTTCAATGAAGGCATGATAGTGACTCGTGAAAATGCCACTAACATAGCCTATCGTAGTTGGAGACCAAACTATCCTTTGGTGAATCTCTATCTGACCAGTGAAAAGGGTTGTAAGGATGTGACCGTCGTCGAGTTCCATAGACCTGAATGGGGTGGCGCTGAAAAGCAGAAGCAGCTGCGCCAAGGCAATGGCATGTTCTATGCCTACCATGAGAAGGGGCATTATGCAGCTTTGTTCACCAAGGAAGGGGCTGAACGTGTCCCGCTGTGGTTCGAAGCCATGGAAGACGATGTGTTTACCATAAAATGGAACACGGCGAACGGCTACTTCAGTAGTCTATATCTCATCGACAACATAACTGGCGTGCGGTATGATATGCTTGAAAACAATAGTTATGTCTTTGAAGGCAAGACGACGGATTACTATTCTCGTTTCTACATCGTGTTCGATTGCCTCGATGTGGAGGAGAATGAGGAAGAGACGGAGACCAACATAGCGTTCTTCGACGGTTCACAATGGATGGTAACTGGAGAGGGAAGGCTTGAGTTGATAGACCTTCAGGGTCGAGTCTTGTGGAATTCTCAAATCAGAGGAGGTCAAAGTCGGGTGAGCTTGCCTGATGTGGCAAAAGGCCTGTATTTCTTCCGATTGGTCAACTCGAATGAGATGAAAGTCCAGAAAATAATCATTAAATAATCAACCTTGTCGAATTTTGAAAATGGAAAATAAAATGAAAAAGTTTAGAATTGTATTCGTAACAGTATTAACCGTGTTGTTATTCATTGTTACTCCAACGCAAGCTCAAGTATTCCTTTTGGAGGATGATTTTGGTGTAAACCTTAGAGAGGCTACCGCAGTGGAGAGTAATACGGTGCCTATTCCATATCAAAGTACGGATTTGGATGAATGGCAATATACTCCGTTAGGCAGTGGATGGCTCATTTTGGCCGGCCTTGGAGGACTTTATCTCATGAAAAAACGCAAGGGAAAAGAAAATGATTAATTTCGATAATTTGACCGCTACAATTTGTAGCGGTCTTTTTTTTGTCTATGTAAAATCTCAAGGATGCCATCATCACAGAAAGGAGAATGCTTAGAAAACAAAAATTCCTAATTGGCAACAATTAGGAATTCGGAGATTATTCGTGACCCGGTTGGGATTCGAACCCAAGACCCACAGCTTAGAAGGCTGTTGCTCTATCCAGCTGAGCTACCAGGCCATCGCTTTTGCGGGTGCAAAGGTACGACTTTTTTTCAAGTTTGGGCCATTTTTCGCAAAAAAATGCAAATTGACAGTTTTATTCCTCAGCTTTGGGAACGTAAGGATGATGTTGACGTTTGGGTTTGACAGCTTTTTCGGGTTTGGAAGCAGCAGTGGCCTGCGGGCGCGACTTCTTGACTTGCAGCTCGTTACCCATGAAAACAGTTTCGTCCGTCTCCACGATGGCCTTGTAAGCTTCATTTTCATTAGGCATCTCCACAAATCCGTAGCACTTTGAGCGCCCCGTTTCGTGATCCATGATTACCCTGCAGGATTCCACTTCACCGTATTGCTCGAATAAGGCTCTCAGGTCTTCCGTTGTGGTTTTAAATGCTAGTTTGGCGACAAAAATTTTCATATAATCAGAGTTTATAGTGCAAAGATATATAATTATCGATTTCAATATGGCTAAAAACGATATATTTTTTTTAAAATATCGTTTTTTATTTCGTTGTATAATCGCAAAAACGAATTGTACACATTTCTAAAATGAATTGTACATTTTTTTCAAAAGTGGGCGCGTCGGATTTTCTCTGATGCGCCCACTTCGTTTATAAGCCCTCTTTTCTGTCGAATGTGGCGTATTTGCCCTGCTGCTTTATTTCGCGTTTAAGACCTATTCGAAGGCTGCTTAAACAGCGTTCAAGCGTTCGACAAAGGGCTGGGATTATGTCACGCTCGTAGAATTGTCGCGGCTTGACGGTGTGGTCTATTTTGACGATTTCCTGCTCACAGATATTGCCCGTGTCAAGGCCATCATCAGCCCAGAACCATGTCGCAGCGGTCACGGCTTCATTCCTTTTGTAGGCCCATTTGATTGATGCCGCACCGCGTCCATACGGCAACGGTGACGGATGGAAGATGAGCGTTCCGAAACGAGGCTCTTTGATTACAT
>JAEEGJ010008950.1_pt1 | contig 27221 bp, 20 predicted proteins | sample 8958761 | NCBI WGS metagenome assembly JAEEGJ01 (sample SAMN16246546, study PRJNA631951) | gut metagenome | biome: gut microbiome; feature: rumen; material: RS-attached | host: Bos | place: Iran: Karaj | collected 2018-10 | reverse complement strand
TGATATCATCGATCAGGAGATTTATCTTGGGGCCGACCTAGGATTAAGAATCCGCCGCTCGCAACAAAACGCCAGATCAATGTGGGCATCTCTTTCGGGGGAGGTATCAGGCAGTTATTTGAGATTGGGTATTAAAATGGGATATTCGTTTTAGATGAACAGGAAAGAACTGGAAATAATGGCCCCGGCGGGCAATTTCGAGTGCCTGAGGGCGGCGATTGAAGGGGGAGCGGATTCCGTGTATTTCGGGGTCGGCAACCTCAATATGAGGGCGCACTCCGCCAATAACTTCAAGCCGGAAGACCTGAAGGAAGTAACTCGCATCTGCCGCGAGGCCGGAGTCAAGAGCTATCTCACACTCAATATCTGCCTATATCCGGAAGATCTTCCCGCCATGCAGGAGGCGTTGGACAAGGCCAAGGAGGCCGGCGTCACCGCCATCATCGCATCCGACATGGCGGCCATCAGCTACTGCCGACAGATAGGCCTGGAGGTTCACATCTCCACCCAACTGAGCATCTCCAACCTTGAGGCAGTCAGGTTCTACGCACAGTTCGCTGACGTGGTAGTGCTGGCTCGCGAACTCAACCTCGACCAGGTGCGCGCCATCTACGACGGCATCGTCCGAGAAGGCATCAAAGGCCCCTCGGGCCAGCTCGTGCGCATAGAGATGTTCGCCCATGGGGCCCTCTGCATGGCCATCTCCGGCAAGTGCTACCTGAGCCTTCACACCGCCGGGCAGTCCGCCAACAGGGGAGAGTGCATCCAGATCTGCCGCCGCGGCTACGGCGTCACCGACCTCGAGACCGGCAACGAACTCAACATCGACAACAAGTACATAATGTCTCCCAAGGACCTCTGCACCATCGAATTCATGGATCGCATCATCGAATCCGGCGTGCAGGTGTTCAAGATAGAAGGCCGCGCCCGCAGCGCTGAATATGTTAAGCGCACGGCCCAGTGCTACCGCGAGGCGGCGGATGCCGTCTGCGACGGCGTTTACACTCCTGAAAAGGCAGCGGAACTGAAAGCCCGCCTGGCGGAAGTCTTCAACCGCGGCTTCTGGGACGGATACTATCAGGGCGCCTATCTTGGCCAGTGGAGCGATGTATACGGCTCCCAGGCCACCCGCCGCAAGGTCTACGCCGGCAAGGTCACCAACTGGTTCGACCGCATCGGCGTGGCGGAGGTCACCGTGGAGAGCGCTCCCATCAAGGCGGGCGCCGACCTCATGGCCATCGGCAGCACCACCGGCGTGGTGGAGTTCCGGGCGGAGGATATCCGCGTCAACTTCGAGCCTGTCGGCGAAGCCCCCAAGGGCTGCAAGTGCTCCATCGCCCTGCCTGAAGGGAGCAAGCTCCGCCGCGGCGACAAGGTATACATCTGGGAAGAAGTGGAACGGATTATGCAGTAGAAAAGCACGATTATGAAGAAGATAATAATAGCCATCCTGGCCCTGTCGGCCTGCATCTGCGCCGGCGCCCAGTCCAAGCTTTTCAAGCTCGGACAGTCGGTAGAGGTGAACACCGCCATCCTCCAGGAACTCAACCGCAGCTATGTGGACAGCCTGCCAGTCAGCAAGATGACCATCGCTGGCATCAACGCCATGCTGGAAACCCTCGACCCCTACACCATCTACGTGCCGGAAGAGGAGAACGAGAACTTCGAGATGATGATTGGCAAGACCTACGGTGGCATCGGCGCGATCATCTACAAGCCCAAGAAGGAGGAACCGGTGCTCATCAACGAGCCTTATGCCAACTCCCCGGCAGTCAGGGGCGGGCTCCAGTGCGGAGATGCCATCCTGGCCATAGACGGCCTCACTACCATAGGCCTGACCGCTGCCGAGAGCAGCGAGAAGATGAAGGGCAAGCCGGGAACGCAGGTCACCTTCCAGGTGCGCAAGGTCCGCACGGGCGAGATAAAGGATATAACCATCACGCGCGAGCGTATCCACATCCCTGATATCGAATACGCCGGCCTGCTGGACGGCACCAAGACAGGATACATCCTCATCGGGGGCTTCACCGAAGGACTCGGGGCCGAGTTCCGCAGCAAGGTGAAGGAACTCCGAAAGCAGGGGATGGACAAGCTCGTGATCGACCTCCGGGGCAACGGCGGCGGCCTGATGAATGAGGCTGTGAACATCGTTTCGGCCTTCGTTCCCAAAGGCTCGCTCGTGGTCAGTTCCAAGGGCAACGACCTGATCGGCGAGCAGAAGTTCAGCACCACCCTTGAGCCGATCGACCTCGGTCTTCCGCTGATTGTAATGGTGGATTCCGGCTCCGCATCCGCTTCGGAGATCGTTTCCGGTGCACTCCAGGATCTGGACCGCGCCACCATCATGGGCATGCGTACCTTCGGCAAGGGTCTTGTGCAGAGCATACGCCCGCTGCCCTACAACGGCCAGCTGAAGATAACCACGGCCAAATACTATACTCCTTCCGGCCGCTGCGTGCAGGCCATCGACTACTCGCACCGCAACGAGGACGGCAGCGTGGGACACATCCCGGATTCCCTCACGCACGAGTTCAAGACCGCCCACGGACGGGTAGTCCGCGATGGCGGCGGCATCACGCCGGATGTGAAGATAGAGGGCAAGGAATACAGCCGCCTGGTGTACTCGCTGGTGGTGAACGGAGTTGTGGAGCAGTACGCCATGGAGTTCGTAAAGACTCACGAGAGCATCCCCGCGGCCAAGGATTTCCGCTTCGAGGATTTCGACGGTTTCGTGGAGTTCGCCAAGGGCAAGGAGTTCGACTACCGTTCATCCGCCAAGGCCAGCTTCGACATGATGAAGAAGCAGTTGGAGAAGGATCAGCTGGCGGATTCCATGAAGGAGCAGTTGGATGCCATGGAGAAGGCCCTGGAGATGGATAAGGAGGCGTTCCTGCGTTTGAAGAAGGATGAGATCGTCCCGTTCATCGAGCGCGAGATTGCAATCCGCTATTGGTATCAGGTCGGCGGCGTTGAAGTGGATCTCCGCTACGACGAAGCCCTCCGCACGGCACTGGCCAGCCCGTTGATATGAAACTGATATTTGCTACCGCCAACCCCGGAAAACTGCGCGAAGCGCGCGAGATCCTCGAACCACACGGATTCGAGGTGGTTTCACCGTATGACCTGGGCCTGACCAAGGAACAGGTGGATGTAGAAGAAACGGGCAAGACCTTCGAAGAGAATGCCATTATCAAGGTGCAAAATCTCTGGAGCTTGACCGGCCTTCCGTGCTTCGCCGATGACAGCGGCCTCGTGGTGGATGCCCTCGGTGGCGCCCCCGGCATCTACTCTGCCCGCTACGCTTCCCTCGACGGCTCCGGCGAAGATCACAACTTCGCTTCAAATATTGATAAGTTGCTGCATAATCTGCAGGGTGTTACAGATCGGAAAGCGCGTTTCGTCTGTGTCGTGGCTTTGGCGGGAATAATAAATGACTCCACAGGGGGCATGCCTGTTCCCTCCCAGATGCAACTGTTCAAAGGAACGTGCGAAGGCAGAATCGCGTTCGAGCCGGCTGGTTGCGGGGGCTTCGGCTACGATCCCGTGTTCATCGCCGACGCCTACCCCGACCGCACTCTCGCAGAAGTCGACGAAGACGCAAAGAACGCCATCTCCCACCGAGGCAACGCCCTGGCTGCCATGGTCGATGCATTAAAATGATACAGCCAATGTCAGCGTTCTCAGCCATAATCGAACAAGTATCCTCCGCGGTATGGGGATGGCCCATGATTATCCTACTGCTGGGGACGCATCTGTTCCTGACCATCCGCCTGCGGTTTCCGCAGCTGAAGATCGGCACGGCAATACGCCTGTCATTTACTAAAGACAAGGATGCCAGCGGGGATGTGTCGCAGTTCGGGGCGCTGGCTACTGCGCTTGCGGCAACCATCGGAACAGGGAATATCGTGGGTGTGGCTACGGCTGTGGCATTGGGTGGCCCTGGCGCTGTGCTATGGTGCTGGATCACAGGCGTTTTCGGCATCGCGACAAAATACTCCGAAGGCCTTCTGGCCGTAAAATACAGGGTTAAGACCAAGGACGGGCGCATGCTCGGTGGCCCTATGTTCGCGCTCGAGCGCGGGCTTCATGCCAAATGGCTGGCGGTCATCTTCGCGGTCTTCACCGCTATCGCAGCCTTCGGAATTGGCAACACGGTGCAGGCCAATTCGATCTCCATGCTCCTCGGGCAGAGCTATGGCATCTCCCGCTGGTGGATAGGAGCCATCCTCGCCGGCCTCGTGCTGCTGGTCATCGTGTTCGGGGTCAGGGGGATAGCCAACGTGTGTTCGGCCCTCGTGCCCATTATGGCCGGTTTCTACGTGATAGGCTGCCTCATCCTTCTGGGGATGAACTGGAGCCATCTTGGAGAGGCTCTACGGCTGATCGTTTCCGGCGCTTTCACCGCCAAGGCTGCGGGAGGCGGATTCGTGGGCTCCACCGTTCTGCTGGCCTGCCGATACGGTATCGCCCGAGGCCTCTTCTCCAACGAATCCGGCCTTGGTTCGGCCCCTATCGTGGCCGCTGCAGCCAAAACCCGCAATCCCGTCCGGCAGGCGCTGGTTTCATCTACCGGAACCTTTTGGGACACCGTGGTGGTGTGCGCGCTGACCGGCCTTGTGCTGGTGAGCAGCGTGGTGGCGCATCCGGACATCGACTGCACCCAGGGCGCTGCCCTCACTCATGCCGCATTCTCCAAACTGCCGGTAATCGGGCCGCTGATCCTGTCGGTGGGCATCGTGACCTTCGCATTCTCGACCATTCTGGGCTGGTCGTACTACGGCGAGCGTGCAATCGAATACCTCGCAGGCGGCAAAGGGCGGACTGCACGTCTTTTGGTTAAAATCTACCGAATTGTTTGGATTGTCGCCGTTTTCGCCGGTTCCGTAGTCAGTCTTTCGCTGGTCTGGAACCTGGCGGATATCGCCAATGCGCTCATGGCCATCCCGAACCTGCTCGCCGTGCTGCTCCTTAGCGGTGTAATCGCCGCCGAAACCCGCAAATACCTATGGTCCGGCCGCCTCGACGCCGAAGACCCCGACGAACCGCCGGTGCTGTAGAGCTATTGTAGCCTGGCAATTTCTTTTTCGCTCAAGCCGGTGGCTTTTGCTACATCTTTAACAGGCAGTCCCATCTCCAACAGACGGTTCGCTGTCCGTCTCTTCTCTTGTTCAATTCCCTGTTCAATTCCCTGTTCAATACCTTCCGCTACACCCTCGTCGTGCCCTTCAGCTTTACCCTTCCTCCAATAGGTGTAGGCGATATTTGCTTTGTCACGTTCTGTAGTCATAGCTTCTATAAAAGATGTTCGTTTTTCTGGTTCATAACTGTCGAGTTCACATGCCTCGAACAATAATTTAAAAATCCGTTCCACCAAAGCGGCGGGCCTTTCACGAAGTACACCGATATTCATCAGGGCCCAACACAGTTTAGTAAGGATGTCAGCATTTCTTCCCGGTTCCTTTTTAACTTTATCCATCTCGAGAAAGACGAATGTCAGTTTGTCGGACATTTGCTCTCCAGTCTTCGTGTCCCTCAGATCATAACGGTAAAGAAGTCTGTCTTCATAAGGATGCAGACTGAATGCCATCAGGCTTACAACATAAACGGGGGGATAGACATATTGCAAGTCGTGCGGCACCCGATCTTTTTTCTTATAGGCAGGTATCTGCTCCTGAATGGGAAAGGTGCTGTAGAACAAGACTCTGTCGTAGAAATTATCCTGCTCCCAACGCTGCATCTCAACGACAAAACGTGCTCCGTTTTCATCGATGCACTCCACATCAAAAATGGCATCATGCCCATCTATGAAAGGATTTCTTTTCCTTTTCTTTTTGTCGTACCGGATATCTGAAATTGTTCTCTCAGGAATCAACACCCGTAGGATCTCCATCAGTGCCTCCTTGTTGCGCTCTGCGCCGAGTATCCCCTTGAAACATTCGTCATTCAGCATATCTACATAGCGACGGATTGCTCTATCTGTTGGTTCCGCAATGTGGGGTTCCATCAGCAACTGTGGCTCAGGCTCCCTTGGAGCATAGCCACTTACATAATCAGATGTCTTCATATCAATTACCTCTTAATCAACACTTTACGGTATCCCTCACCCCCTAAAATGCAAAAAAGCGATAAAGGTACGATCTCCTTTATCGCTTTGCAGCCTCTTAGTCGGACTGCGGGAATTCAGTATTGTCCTACAAAGATGGTAAAAGGCAATGGAAAAAGCAAGTGTAGTCCAAAAACTACCGCATGCTATTCCTTTATGAACGGCTGGATAAATTCGACAACGCGGTCCATCCAAGTGTAGCTGCCGGTGCCGGGGGAAGCGGTGCGCTGGAAGCAGTGCTTACGGGTGGCGAGGGTGTGGAGTTCGCACTGGATGCCCATAGCGCGCATCTTCTCCCAGGTCTTTACGGAATTCATCGAGGCCCATCCGTCGGCATCGCCGTGGATGAAAAGCATCGGGGCGGTGTCCAGGTCGAAACTGAACTCAGGCACCAGCTCGGCGGAGTCATCGTTGCCGCCGGTAGAGTTATAATCGTCTATTCCGTCCGTCAGCGCATAAGCCGGGTAGATACCTATGCCCCACTGCACCTTGCAGGAGACCTTGTCTATCTTGTCTATGGGGTAGTAGCTCTTGTGGCGGGAAGATGTGACCCCCATAAGGGTGAGATGGCCTCCGGCCGATGAGCCCATAATGCCTATTCGGTCCGGATCCAGTCCGTGGGAAGGGGCCTCGCTTCGGACTATCCTGATGGCCCTCTGGAGATCCTGCCAGGCGGTAGTGTGCTTGGCGAGGGGAGCAGCCGGGCGGGGAGTGCGGTATTTGAGCGTGACCACGGTGATTCCCAGGGAGTTGAGGTATCTGCGCATTGGAGCCACCTCGAAATCGTCAGGGTTATTACCTTTGTAGCTGCCTCCGGAGTAGATTATCTGGATGGCGTGGGTCTGGAGCTGATGGGGGAAGTGCCACTCGATGTATGGTTCGCACTGGTTCTCCTGGCGGCTCGGCATATCGCCTTCGGGCCAGATGGCTTCTTTCTTATAGCCGGCACGGTCTTCATCGGAAGGGTAGCGGTCCATAAGTTTCTCTTCGGGCTTGACGGGGCCGAGATAACCCATCTGGGTCATGAACTCGACAGCCCTCTCGAAACCATATGCGCCGTGTTTCTTATTGGGGTAGAGGTGGAGTTCGGCGGGAACTTTACGCTTGCGCAATTCCCTGTAAACCAGCGTGGAACCATTGGGGGAGTAGGGGTCCTTTCCTCCGTGGTGAAGGCTGACGGGGCAGGTGTGGGCGTCGAACTTGAAGACTTTGCTTATGGTCACGTCGCTGCCATATCCCTCGCGGAGTGCAGGAGTGCCTTTTTCATCGGCATCGGAGGTGACGTATGCCGGTGCATTGGCCACCGCCCAGTTGATGTGGCACGGCATGGCATCCAGTTTATCTATCGGTTCGTATGCCGGAGTCTCCGAACTGGTGGCCAGCAGCAGGGTTAGATGCCCGCCGGCGGACATTCCTATCGCTCCTATCTTTTCTGGGTCGAAACCGCGCTTTTTCGCCTCGCTGCGCACCATGCGCACGGCACGCTGGCCGTCCTCCCAGGCTGTCTGGTAAAAGGGAAGATCTTTAGGCCGCGAGGTGCGGTATACGAAATTGACGCACTGCACGCCAAGCTTTGTGAACTCCTCATGCCACATCTTGATCAGCTTTATATCGCAGCAGTTGTGGTAGCCGCCTCCGGAAATCAGGATCATACACGCTCCGTTGGGGTTGGCCGGCTTCTCGAACCACTCCAGATACGGGAAACGGTACTCGTCCGGGTTGAAACCGTCTGCCTTGGAGACATCCGTCATCGCGGCAATCTGATGGGCTTGCTTGTCCGGCATCTTGCCGGCAGGCCAGATATACTCACGCTCCCACGCACTAAGCTGCAGGGAAACGAAAAGAAGGATAAGGGAAAGAATCTTTTTCATATTCCAAATATAAACAAATTTTGCGGATTGACACTTATTTAGCAACTTGCAGGCCCTTGCGACCAACATCGCTGCCATCTGCTGGATCATCTGCATCTCCAAGAAGCGTCACATCAATCCTTACAAGGAAGACGTGTTCGTGGATCAGAAGTACTACAAGGATGCCATGGCCCGCGCCGACGTGGCTTAGCTTTCCAATTAACTTTTAGTAAATTACTTTTGGTAAATTAAACCGCAATGGTTATATTTGCCAAAAGTAATTTATTTTATGCACGTAAACCCATTCATACTCACGCCTTATCTGTCCAGTGACCTGTTCTGTGATAGGGAGGAAGAAACCGAAAAGCTGATCGATTATCTTGAAAGCGGCAGGAACGTTACGCTCATTTCCCCAAGAAGACTTGGGAAAACGGGATTGATTTACCGGGTTTTCGACGAGATTGCCATAAGGGGGAAAGACTATGATACCATTTATGTAGATATAAGCGCCACATCTTCCATAGATGGTTTTATCAAGGCGCTTTCAGAAGCGGTCGCCAGTAGTCTCAAAAAAAACCGCGTCTCCTCTTTCATCAAGACCCTGGGAGGCATACGGCCGCTAATCAGCTACGATGCAACGACCGGTCAGCCAGAACTGTCTTTCACTTACAGGTCGGATTCAGAAAAACAAACCACCCTTAAAAGCATCCTTTCATATCTTGAAGCGCGCGAAAGGACCGTGGTAGTTGCAATCGACGAATTCCAGCAGATACGCGAGTATGAAGGTGTGAATATGGAAGCGGTGCTCCGCTCGCACATCCAGAATCTCCATAACGTCCGTTTTATCTTTTGCGGCAGCAAGCAGCATATAATGTTCGATATGTTCTCCAATGCAAAACGGCCGTTCTATGAGAGCACCGTGCCCGTTCCGCTTCACAAATTGAATGTGGGCAAATATGCGGAATTCATTTCCCGTCTTTTCCTACAAAACGGCAAGACGATAGATGACGAGACGACCCGTTTCATCATCAGGTGGACCAGAGACCACACATTCTACACGCAGTCGCTGTGCAATGAGGTGTTTATGCTGAGCAGGAAAACCGTTACGATGGAGGATGTTTTTGCCGCCATGAGAAACCTGCTCATGGCCGGGAAGGAATACTTCCTTGAAATACAAAGACTTATATCAACTCATCAATGGAATCTGCTTAAGGCAATTGCAAAGGAAGAATCCGTGCGCCAACCCACTTCCTCCGCATTTATCCGCAAATACGGTCTCACGTCCGGTGCATCCGTCCTTAAAAGCCTTAACGCTTTGGTGGAAAAAGAACTGGTCCTCATCACCAACACCACCGACGGGCCGGTATACTCCGTATATAACGTATTCCTGTCCAGATTCCTGGAAATACTGCAGTAGTTTTTCAGATCGGGGATGATGTCAGCGGTAGAGTTCCCCCAGCACGGCCAAAGACCGGATGTTGAGGGGAATTTCCAAATGAACTGAAAGATAGCGCAGTAGCGATTCTGCTATTGCGCTTCTTTTTGTGCCGGAGAGAGGATAGGCCATAAACTCTCCGAATCCGGCTGAGAGAAGATCGGAAAGCTCGCGGAGATGCTCCCCGGCGAAGGGGGCCAGCGACTCGAATGAGGGCGAAAAGCCCAGCGCGCCGGCAAGTTCCATCAACCAGCGGAGATGATAATTTGCAAAACTCCCCTCCAGGGCATCCAGGGTGAGGATGCTTCGTTCGCACCAATCGAACAGCCCGGCTTCGGCTGAACCTTCCTGAACGCCGCGCCAGAGCACTTCGCTCATGAACAGGGTGATGGCGTTCTTGTTGAAATCGGAGCGTACTCCACCCAGCGGATACACTGCAGACACCCCGCGAAGCCGCCACAGGTCCGACTTGCGGTTTTCCAGGACCTCGGCATCCAACACGCTGAAAGGCAGATACAATGCCCGGGAGCCTCCCTTTCGCACGGTCACGATGAAACTGCGCCGTCCCATCTCCCGGCAAAGGCAATGAAGCACCAGGGACGAGTCCCCCAGTTTGGTGGAATTCAGGACAATCAGACGTACGGCGGAATTCATTTCAGCACAAATATAGGATTTTGCGGGGATTTTTCTTACTTTTGAAGGATTAGTATTAAAAGCATATGAAGAAGTTGATCCTTGCGGCCGCCGCCGCGCTTGTCTGCACACTCGCAATCGCCAATGAAACTCCCCACTGGCTGCGCCAGAACGCCATTTCGCCGGACGGCAATACAATTGCTTTCGTCTATCAGGGCGATATCTGGACGGTTCCGTCCGCCGGAGGCGAGGCCATCAGGCTCACCAGCAATCCGGCTCACGACACGGAGCCACGCTGGAGCCCGGACGGGAAATATGTCATCTTCGCATCTTACCGCGAAGGCCAGAAGGACATCTGGGCGGTTCCCGCCGATGGCGGCAGGCCGAAGCGCCTTACAGACTACGGCGGAGCACAGACTCCCTATGCGGTCAGCAAGGACGGCAAGATACTCTTCGGCGCCTATTATCAGGAACTTGCAAGTTCAAGTGCCTTCCCCGGAGCGACCAATCTCTACAGCCTCGACTTTGCCAAGGCGCTTGCGGCCGAGCCCGGCAAACTTCCTCAGCCGAAGCGCATCGCGACCGTAAAGGTTGGTTCGGCAGACATCTCCGCCGACGGTACCATCCTCTATGAAGATTACGTCACACCAGAGGATCCCTACCGCAAGCATCACACTTCTTCAGCGGCACGCAATATCTGGAAGATCCAGAACGGCAAGTACACCAAACTTACCAGCTTCATCGGTGAAGACAAATGCCCTGTGTTCGCTCCGGACGGCATACATTATTATTATTTGAGTGAGCAGAGCGAGACTCCGGTGGAGCCCAACGGCTGGGCTGCCGATGCAAACGTCTGGAAATCAGACATTAACGGTGGCGCCCCTGTGCGGATTACATCCTTCACCAAGAATCCCGTCCGCTACCTCAGCATAAGCGGCAACGGCATACTCTGCTACTCCTGGAACGGGGACCTTTACACCCAGAAGGAGGGGCAGCAGCCGGTAAAACTCGCCATCACCGTCAAGAAAGACAAGAACGAGCGCGAGCACGTCTTCCGCATCGCGAGGGACGGCATCCGCGGCTTTGCCGCATCCCCCAACGGGAAGGAGATCGCCGTGGTTTCGAGGGGAGATGTTTTCGTGACCCCGCTGGAACTTGGGGACACACGCCGCATTACTGACACTCCGGAACAGGAGCGCTGGGTGGCCTTCGGCAAGGATGGCCGCAGCATCTTCTACGACTCCGAGCGTAACGGTGAATGGGCAATCTACAAGCGCGAACTCACGGACAAAAAAGACCAGATGTTCACCTTCACCACCCGCACCAAAGAAGAGCGCATCACCCCTGAAGGGCAGGTTTGTTTCATGCCGAGCGTTTCGCCCGACGGCAAGTGGCTGGCCTACCTGCGCAACCGCACCGGGCTGGTGGTATGCAGCACCAACGGCGGCAAGGAGAAGGTCCTCATCCCGGAAGGCGTCAACTACTCCTACTCCGACGGCGACCTCGGCTTCGAGTGGAGCCCGGACAGTCGTTACATCCTCTCCAACTACCAGGGTGAGCAGCGCATGTACAACGATGACATCTGCCTGATAGACGTGGAGTCCGGAGAGATAACCGACCTCACGTTGAGCGGCTATTCCGATGGCAATTTCAAGTGGGCCATGGGTGGAAAGGCGATGACCTGGGAGAGCGACAAGGCCGGTTACCGCAGCCACGGCAGCTGGGGCGCGGAGGGCGACATCTACATCATGTTCTTCGACGACGAGGCCTACCTCAAGTTCACCCGCGGCGAGGACATGGAGAAGATCGAGAAACTGCTGAAGAGCGAAAAAGAGGCCGCCAAGGACAAGAAGAAGGATGACAAGGAGAAGAAGGACAGCACCGCTTCCAAGAAGCCGGAGAAGGTGAAACTGGAACTCGAACGCCGTTTCGACCGCGTGGTCAAACTGACCCGCAACTCCGGCCACATCGGCGATTATCTTCTTACCCCCGACGGAAAGAAACTCTACTACACCGTTCAGCTCGAGAAGAACCACGATCTGGTGTGCGTGGACCGCACCGACGGCAGCATCAAGGTTGTGAAGAAGGGTTTTGCCGGACGTCTGATTCCGTCCGCCGACGGCAAGAGCGTGTTCGTGGTAGGGAACAACAGCGTGACCAAGGCTGATCCCAAGAACTTCAGCACCAAGAACGTCAGTTTCAGCGGCGAATATGAATATGATGCGGTGAAAGAACGTGAATACATCTTCAATCACTGCTGGCGTCAGGTCAAGGAAAAGTGGTATGTGGCAGACATGCACGGGGTGGACTGGGATGCCGTTTGCGAGAACTACCGCCAGTTCCTGCCCTATGTGACCGACAACTGGGCCTTCCGCGAAATCCTTTCCGAGATGCTCGGAGAACTGAACGGTTCCCACACCGGCGGACGCTACGGCGGTTCATCCACGGGAGTCGGGCATCTGGGAGTTATCTTCGATGAGGATTATACAGGCAAGGGCCTGAAGATCAAGGAATTCCTACCGTACAGTGTGTTGCAGAGGAATGTACCCGAGATGAAGGAGGGCGACCTCGTGCTCGCGGTAGACGGCAAGCCGGTGGAAGCCGGCACTCCCTGGTATCAGGCACTCTACAGAAAGAACGGCAAGAGGATTCTGCTCACGGTGAAAGCCGGAGGCAAGGAAAAGGAGATTATTATCACCACTGCCGGCAACGACACCGAAGGATACTATCAGCGCTGGGTGCGGAACAATGAAAAGCGCGTCGAGCAGCTTTCCGGCGGCCGCGTTGGATATGTCCACGTGCGCGGTATGAATTCCGCCAGCTTCCGTGAAGTTTATTCCAAGGCTCTCGGCAAGTATCGCACCTGTGACGCCCTGATAGTGGATACCCGCAACAACGGCGGCGGCTGGCTGCATAACGACCTGGCCACTTTCCTGGACGGAAAGATGTACACGCGCCGCGAAGCCCGAGGCGTGTATATGGCACCCGAGCCCTACGACAAGTGGGTGAAACCTTCATGCGTGGTGGTATGCGAAGCCAACTATTCCGACGCCTGCGGATTCCCTTACTGCTACAGGGCCCTCGGCACCGGTAAGATAATCGGTGCACCCGTTCCCGGCACCGCCACATCCGTGTGGTGGGAGAACCAGGTGGATCCTTCGCTGGTGTTCGGTATTCCGCAGATCGGCTCCTGGAGCGTATCAAACGGCAGATATCTTGAAAACCTTCAACTTGAACCGGACATCGTGGTCTACAACGACCCCGAAAGCGTTGCCCGAGGCGAAGACAAGCAGCTCGAAGCCGCAGTAGCCGAGATGCTGAAGGAGATAGGGAAGTAGGGGATCCTACTTTATCCCGTACTTGCGTAGTATCTTCACCAGGGGCTTGCGTATGCTGCAGGCCCAGAGGTAGTAGCCAATGTCGCTGGGATGGGTGCCGTCCAGCGAGGTCTCGTGGTCGGGGGTCGAGGCGTCGGAACTCTTGATGTAATACACATCCTTATAGCGCTTTACGGCGACGGCCATCACGCTGTCGGCGACGGCCATCTTGGCGGCTTCTATCTTTTCGCGCTTCGCGTTGAAGTTGCGGTTCTCGCGGTAGATGGTGCGGATGAATATAAGCGGCACGCCGGGATGGGTGGCCTGGATCTCCTCTATGAAACCGAAGGTGCGGCTGCGGATTTCCTTCGGGCTGGGATTGGAGAAGGTGTCGAAGAAGAAGGCGTCGGCGTGGGCATCCTTCAGGGCCCTGAGGTACTCCGGCTGCATCTTGCAATCGCCCGCGACTCCGAGGCTGTTGAACTGGAAGCCGGTCATCCTGCTGAGGAATCCGGGAATGGTGTTGGCGCTTCTGGCGGAGCCATGCCCGTGGGTGAAGCTGGAGCCGTACAACACTATATCATATTTGAACGGCTTGTCGCCGGGTTCCAGCATGCAGCCGGTGGGAACGCCGACCTGGGCGGATTTGACCACGCTGAAATTCGGGAAGTAAACGATGCATTCCTTCGTGCCCGGGGCCATGTTTTCCACCAGGGTGCAAGTCTTGTAGTCGTCTTTTCCTTTTGGGATGTGGGCCGATCCCGCCCAGAGCCAGGTGCCATCCTTTTTAATATAAAGGTCATAACCCCTGCTCCCGCGGGTGGATCCGCCCTCGTTTTCGGTTATGGTACGCATGGTGATGACAGGCGCATCGGTACGGAAACTGCAGATTATGCCGGAACTCTCGTTCAGCAAATTGACGCTTTTATCCTTCCATCCTCCGTATTTGCCGAAATCCATCCGCTTGTACGGATCGGGAGTGTCCGGGAAAACCTTTCCCACGATGGTCAGGTCCGTCGCTTCCACATAATTATAATCCTGCGCAAAAGCAGAAAGCACCGCAGTCAGAGCGGCAACCAGCAAAAACAGTCGTTTCATATACTATAACGAACTTATCATCAAAAGAACCACCCCCGCCAGCATCAGCAACAACACCCCTGCCTTCTGCGCGATGCGCTTCTCCTTGAAGATGATGGCGCCCAGCGCGAAGGTAACGATCACGGAACAGCGGCGGATCAGGGAAATGACCGAAAGCAGCGATCCGTCCGCTTTCAGCGAGAAGAAGTACAGCATGTCGGCCGCGGTGATGAAAACGGCAATGAGCAGGATGGTCCAGTCCCAGCGGAACGGTTCCGAAACCCCGCGCGACCGGCGGATCAGGATGATGGCGGCCAGCATCAGGGTAATGTAGATATTGGTCCAGCTCTGCACGAACAGCGGCTGCATGCCGGCCATTATGTGCTTGTCCCATAGCGCGCTGGCCACTCCGGTGAACACTGAAACCAGCAGGGCCCAGAATCCTTTGTTTCCCTTGAAGGAGATGCCTTCCCGCTCGCTGCTGACGCTCAACAGCCAGAGGGCGAGAAGCACTGCCGCTACTCCGCACCATTGCATCCAGCTCAGCCTTTCTCCAAAAAGGATGATGGAGAAGATGACCACGAACATCGGCCTGGAAGTCTTGAAGGTGCTTACGGTAGTGATAGGAAGCAGCTGCAGGGCGATCATGCCGCTGACCCAGGAGGCTGTCACCAGCACTGCCTTGAAAAGCAGGCGGAGATGGTCCGGGCCCGTTCCCAAAGTCAGGAAAGGACTGACGAACAGGGCGCTCAGGCCGGTGGCGACCAGCAGGATGCCGTAGATGCCGTTGCGCTTCAGCGCTGCTTTCTTCGCAACGTCATATACGCCCAGCAGGACCGCCGAGGCGAGAGCCATCCAGATCCACATGACTACTTGTTATGCTTGACCAGATAGAGTTCTTCCTTGTAGGTGAGGCCCATGAAGAAGATGGCCAGCGCACATGCTCCCAGCAAGAGCAGGAAGGTCCAGCTCCAGCCCACATTCTGAGCTACGGCGCCGATTACCACGTTGGCGAGGATGGCGGTGCCGAAGAAGTATCCGAAGAAGCCCGTCAGCCCGGCAGCAGTGCCAGCGGCGTTCTTGGGGGCAAGGTCGAGGGCCTGCACACCGATCAGCATCACAGGACCGTAGATGAAGAATCCTATGCCTATCAGGGCGATGATCACTATGGTCAGGTTGTCGATGAACATCCAATAGAGTCCGATGAATATCGCCACCAGGGCCATGAATATCATGGTGGGAAGGGCGCGGCGGCCGTGGAAGACCTTGTCGGAGATCCATCCGCAGATGAGCGTTCCCGGGATTGCTGCGAACTCGTATGCGAAGTATGCCCAGCCTGCGCTCTTGAGGTCTATGCCTTTCTCCGTAAGGATGGTCGGGGCCCAGTCGAGGCAGCCGTAGCGAACCATGTACACGAAGGCGTTAGCAAACGCGATGAACCAGAGGAACTTGTTGTTGAGAACGTACTTGAAGAAAATTTCCTTCGTCGTAAGGGTCTCTTCCTGTTTCTCGGAATAGTTCTTGGGATAGTCGTTACGCCATTTCTCTATAGATGGCAGGCCGCAGCTCTGGGGCGTATCACGCAGCAGCACGTAGGCCAGCAGGGCGATGAACAGGGCCACCGCGGCAGGGAAGGCGAAGGTGCCGATCAGGAAGTACAAATCCGTATGGCTGCCGTAGAACCAGCTGCCGAACCAGACCGCTCCGTAGGTAGCCATCGGCCCGACTAGGGCGCCGCCCACGTTATGCGCGCAGTTCCATATACTCATCATCGTGCCTCGTTCGCTCACGCTGAACCAGTGGGTCATCACGCGCCCGCAAGGAGGCCAGCCCATGCCGTTGAACCATCCGACAAGGAAGTTCAGGACGGCCATGACCACGATTGCGAGGGCTTTGTGCTCAGCACCGATGAACTGGATGGGAACTATCATGAAGCACATCGAGATGGCTGTCAGGATGAGCCCGAGAGGCAGGAACGCTCGGGCGTTGCTGCGGTCGGATACGCTGCCCATCAGGAACTTGGAGAGAGCGTAGGCCACGGCGTTCATCGAAAGCACGACTCCGAGTTCGGTCTTGTCGAAACCAAGAGGGGCCAGGGCCGGGATGGCCATCGAGAAGTTCTTGCGCACAAGATAGAATCCGGCGTAGCCTATAAAGGCGCCGAGGAATACCTGAAGGCGCATCTTCTTGTATCTTGAATCTGCTTCCGGGCCTGTCTGCTCGGGTTTGTAGGCGGGTTGTTGTAAGAATTTCAGCATAGCATACAAAAATACGAAAAATCTGTTTATTGTTTATTATCTTTGTATACCGCATATTAAACTGAAACGACATGTACCTTCTGGGTTACGACATAGGAAGCTCTTCGGTCAAGGCCTCGCTCGTGGACGCCGGCACCGGAAAGTGCGTTGCATCGGCGTTTTACCCCAAGCAGGAAGCCCCCATCCTTTCTGCCCGGCCAGGCTGGGCGGAGCAGGATCCGGATGCATGGTGGGAATACCTCAAGGCCGCCACTAAGGAGGTTCTGGCGATTGCGGGCAAGGCACCCATTGCCGCCATCGGCATCTCCTATCAGATGCACGGCCTCGTGTGCGTGGGAAAGGACGGCCGGCCCCTGCGTCCGGCCATCATCTGGTGCGACTCACGCGCCGTTCCCTATGGACAGAAGGCCTTCGAGGCACTGGGAGAGGAGTGGTGCCTCGGGCATCTGCTGAATTCTCCCGGCAACTTCACCGCCGCCAAACTCGCGTGGGTGAAGGAGAACGAGACGGAACTGTTCGCAAAGATATACAAGATCATGCTCCCCGGAGACTACATTGCCATGCGCCTCACCGGCGAATGCTGTACCACCGTGAGCGGCTTGTCTGAAGGGATGATGTGGGACTTTGCCGGGAACCGCCCGGCCCGTGAACTGCTTGATTATTATGGGTTTGATCCGTCTATCCTGCCGGAAATCCGTCCTACTTTCTCGGAGCATGGGAGGGTGAGCGCAGCCGCCGCGGCCGAACTTGGTCTGCTTGTCGGCGTGCCGGTATGCTACCGTGCGGGCGACCAGCCCAACAACGCCCTCAGCCTGAACGTTCTGAATCCCGGCGAGATCGCCGCCACTGCCGGCACTTCCGGGGTGGTTTATGGCGTGCTGGGCTCGGTGAATTACGACCCGAAATCGCGCGTGAACACCTTCGCGCACGTCAATCATACGTCTGGGGATCCCCGCCTCGGGGTGCTCCTGTGCATCAACGGCACGGGTATCCTAAATTCCTGGATGCGCCGCAACGTGGCCATCGACGGCATGACCTATCCCGGCATGAATGCCCTGGCCAAGGAATCACCTATCGGCAGTCGCGGAATCAGCATCCTGCCATTCGGAAACGGCGCAGAGCGCATGCTCGGCAACGCCGCGCCCGGGTGCAGTTTCCACGGCATCGACTTCAACCGTCACGGCCGTGGGGACCTTCTGCGTGCCGCCCAGGAGGGGATTGTCTTCTCGTTCCAGTACGGCATCGAGGTGATGCAGGCCATGGGCATGAAGATAGACCGCATCCACGCCGGCAACGCGAACATGTTTCTTTCGGAGATCTTCCGGGAGACGCTCGCCTCCGTTTCCGGCGCAACTATAGAACTTTACGATACCGACGGATCCGTCGGTGCGGCCCGCGGTGCCGGCCTCGGCGCTGGCATCTACGCTTCGACCGCAGAAGCGTTTGCAACTCTGGAGCGTCTGGCGCTCATCGAACCCGCCCCCGACCGCAGCCCGTATCTGGAAGCTTATGAAAAATGGAAACAATTGATATAATATGAAAGAATACTTCCCTACAATCGGCAAAATCCCCTTCGAGGGGCCCGCAAGCAAGAATCCCCTTGCATTCCATTACTATGAACCCGAGCGCATGGTCCTCGGTAAACCCATGAAGGAGTGGCTGCGTTTTGCGCTGGCCTGGTGGCACAGCCTCGGGCAGGCCTCCGGCGACCAGTTCGGCGGCCAGACCCGCAGCTACGAGTGGGACAAGGCATCCGCCCCCATGCAGCGTTCCAAAGACAAGGTTGACGCCGGATTCGAACTCATGCAGAAGCTCGGCATCGGCTACTTCTGCTTCCACGACATAGACCTCATAGAGGATGTCGACGACATCGCGGAATACGAGGCCCGCATGAAGGAAATCACTGACTATCTGCTGGTCAAGATGAAGGAAACCGGAATCAAGAACCTCTGGGGCACCGCCAACGTGTTCGGCCACAAGCGCTATATGAACGGCGCTGCAACCAATCCCGATTTCGACGTGGTCGCCCGTGCTGCCGTGCAGATCAAGAACGCCCTCGACGCCACAATCAAGCTCGGTGGCGAGAACTATGTTTTCTGGGGCGGACGCGAGGGCTACTCCAGCCTCCTGAACACCCAGATGCAGCGCGAGAAGGACCATCTCGCAAACATGCTGAAGGCCGCCCGCGACTATGCCCGGGGCAAGGGATTCAAGGGCACCTTCCTCATCGAGCCCAAGCCCATGGAGCCCACCAAGCATCAGTACGATGTCGATACGGAGACGGTTATCGGCTTCCTCCGTGCCCACGGTCTGGACAAGGACTTCAAGGTAAACATCGAGGTCAACCACGCCACTCTCGCGGGCCACACCTTCGAACATGAGCTCGCGGTCGCGGTGGATAACGGCCTTCTCGGAAGCATCGACGCCAACCGCGGCGATGCCCAGAACGGATGGGATACCGACCAGTTCCCGAACGACGTACTGGAGATGACCCAGGCCATGCTGCAGATCGTACGCAACGGCGGCCTCGCCCCCGGCGGATCCAACTTCGACGCCAAGCTGCGCCGCAATTCCACCAACCCCGAAGATATCTTCATCGCCCACATCAGCGCGATGGACGTGATGGCTCACGGCCTGCTGAATGCCGCCGAAATCGTGGAGAAGTCTCCGATTCCCGCCATGGTGAAGGAGCGTTACGCCTCGTTCGATGCCGGTCTCGGTAAGAAATTCGACGAAGGCAAGGCCACGCTCGAAGATCTGGTCGCCTATGCCAAGGCGAACGGCGAGCCCAAGCAGACATCCGGTCAGCAGGAGCTTTATGAGACACTGGTCAACCTGTACTCGGTTTAGCATCTGCATTGCAGCGTTATTGTTGCTGGCATCCGGTTGCACAAGGCGGGATGCCGGCAACGATATCTGCATAAAAGTAGACCGCATCTGGAACAGCGAAAAGCATTGCGCTTTTACCTCGCTCGCGGAGTTCAACGGCCGATATTACATTGCATTTCGCGAAGCGGGAAGCCATATTTTCGAGGCCGACGGAACCGCCCGCGGACAGATTCGGGTCCTTCAATCCCGAAACGGAAGGAAGTGGAAATCCGTCGCCTGTCTCTCCAAAGATGGTTATGACCTTCGCGACCCTTCGCTGTCGGTAACTCCCGACGGCCGCCTGCTGGTGTCTATGGGCGGGTCGGTGTATGTGGATAAGAAACTCGTCGGCCGGGATCCCATGTATTCCGAAAGCCTCGACGGGCATGGTTTCAGCGATCCGGAACCCATAGAAATAGTCTCCGACATCGCTACAGGCGAAGACTGGCTTTGGAAGATAGATTGGAATGGCGACACCGGATACGGAGTGGTGTATTCCTCATTGGAAGATGATTCCGACCCCGACAACAAGACAATAGTTTTCCTGGTGAAGACGACCGACGGAATTCATTACGAGGATGTCGCTAAAATCGATGTCCCTGGCTTCCCCAACGAGGCTTCGGTGCATTTCCTGCCGGATGGACGGATGATGATGCTCCTGCGCCAGGAGCGCCTGGACAGGCAGGGAGTATGGGGCGTCAGCGAACCGCCTTACACGGATTGGAAGCTGAACAAGATCGGATTCCAGCTCGGCGGACCCAACTTCATCGCCCTGAACGACAGCACCATAGTGGCAGGTTCCAGGTCGTATTTGATCCCGGGATCCTACAAGACCATGTTGCTGAAAGGCGGCCTGGACGGCCGTTTCGAGCAGATCGCCGTACTCCCTTCGGGCGGCGACACCAGCTACCCCGGCTTCCTTGTCGTCGGCAACGAACTCTGGGTCAGCTACTACTCATCCCACGCCACCCCGAAGGCGGCGGTTTATCTGGCGCGGATTCCTCTTAAGCAGATTTAGAGCGCCAGAGGGCGGTCATGTCTTCGAGGGTCTTGCCCTTTGTTTCAGGCACAAGACGCCAGACGAACACGGCGGCGATGATGCATATCACGCCGTAGAGCGCGTATGCGAAGAAGTGGCTATAGGAATACATCGGCACGAAGGTGCTGGAAACAATGAAATTGAATATCCATTGCGCAGCCACTGCCCATGCCGTGGCCTGGCTGCGGATGGTGTTGGGGAACAGTTCGGAAATGTACACCCAGCAGATAGGGCCCCAGCTGAACATGAAGCATGCGCTATAGAGCATGATGCTCACGACCGGCACCACCGCGGGCAGCGAAACCACGTTGGAAAGAGCCACTCCGGCCGCGCCCAGGGCCATTCCCAGCGAACCGGTGATCAACAACGGCTTTCTACCTAGTTTCTCCACAGTGAAAACTGCTACCAGAGTGAACGAGATGTTGATTACTCCCATGATCACGGTGAAGAGCATATTGTTGCTTACACCCATGGATTCGAAGATTCTCGGGGCAAAATAGAGCACTGCGTTGATGCCGATAATCTGCTGGAACACGCTTAGCATGCAGCCTATGAAAACCACCAGCCATCCGTAGCTGAAAAGCTTCTCGGTTTTCTCCACGGCAGTGGCCTTGATCTCCGCCAGAATCTCGCGTCCGCGGGCCTCGCCGTTGATATTGCTCAAACCTGTGAGAGCCTTTTCGTCCTGCCCGTTCAGAGCAAGATAACGCGGAGTCTCAGGTACCAGAAGTATCAACAGAGCAAACAAAGCGGCGGGCACCGCCTCGCTCACGAACATCAGCCTCCAGCCTATGCTGTTGGTCCACTCCACCACCGCCGGGTCGTTCGCGTGCGAACGTATAATAAGGAAGTTCACGAAGTAAACCACCAGCTGTCCGAATATGATGGCGAACTGGTTCCACGACACCAGAGTGCCGCGCTTGTTCGCAGGCGAAACTTCAGCAATGTACATCGGGCACAGCGCAGAAGCCATTCCGACGCCTATTCCACCCAGTATGCGGTAGAAGTTGAACGCAATCATCAAACCCTTGGTGGCAACCCCCTTCTGGAAGAAAAGGAATTCAGGATGATAGGATCCCAGTGCGGAAAGCAGGAACAGGATGCCGGCCACGAACAGCGAGCGCTTGCGCCCGAGGCGGGAAGCCAGCAACCCCGAAATCAGAGCTCCGATCACGCATCCGATGAGCGCAGAAGACGTGGTGAACCCGTGCAGGGCGTCGGAATAAGTAAAATCGCCGGCACTCTGGAAGAAGGCCTGCAGGCCCCTCTCGGCACCTGAAATAACAGCTGTATCGTATCCGAAAAGAAGTCCGCCGATAACGGCTACCAGCACTATGCCGGTAAGGTAGGCCCGGCTGCCCGTTTGTCTGTATGTGGTCATAGAGCGATTGTTCAATCACACAAAGTTACACTTTTTTGTATATTTGTAACTATGAAAAACCACATGATCGCCCTGGCGGCCATTGCACTGCTCGCCGTCACTCTTCCCGCACAGGCGGGGAAACCCAACAAGAAGGCCAAGAAGTTCACCCACGAGACCGTCGAGATCCCGGCGGTGACGCCGAAAGTGATAGCGGTGGAAACCGCCGGCACGCAGTTGCTGATCCAGGTAGACAAAAAGGGGACGCTGCGCACCGTGCACTACGGCGCGCCTGCGGGCAATCCGGACGCTTTCATCAAGTTCAGCGTCGGCGCATCCGTTCCCGAGACTTATCCGGCCGTGGGCGGCAGGTTCAACGGCCAGGACGCCCTCCATGTGAAGTATGCCGACGGCACGCAGAACACCGAACTCTACTATGTGTCGCACGAGACCGCGGCCAAGGGTGGAATCACAACCACAACCGTCCATACCAAGGATTATGTGACCGCCCTCGAGGTGGACCTGGTCTATGAGGCCCACCGGGCGGAAGACGTCATCCTCATGCATAGCGTCATCCGCAACCCCGGTAAGAAGCCGGTGGAACTCCGGAACTATGCCTCCGCCTCCCTGAACCTGGCGGCGGATGATTTCCTACTGACCCACTTCTACGGCGGCTGGGCGAGGGAAATGCAGATGGACCGCACGCTCCTCACCCACGACATCAAGGTGATAGAGACGCGCCGCGGCACCCAGGCCACCCAGAGCAACAATCCCTCCTTCCTCCTGACCCTCGGCAAGAACTTCAGCGAGACCGACGGCGAGGTGATCGCAGGCGCCCTTGCCTGGAGCGGCAACTTCCGCATCAGCTTCGAGATAGACCAGAGCGAGCGCCTGAACATCGTATCCGGCATCAACCCCTATGCGTCGGCGTATCCGCTGAAGGCAGGGGAGAGTTTCACTACTCCGGAGATGATCTACACCTGGAGCCGCGAGGGTGCCGGCGGAGCATCCCGCAATCTCCACCGCTGGGCCCGCAAATACGGCGTGTGGAACGGAGGAAAGGTCAACCCCACCCTGCTCAACAGTTGGGAGGGGGCCTACTTCACCTTCACCACCGAAACCCTGCTCCGCATGATAGACGATGCGGCCTCCATGGGCCTGGAGATGTTCGTGCTGGACGACGGCTGGTTCGCCAAGGACCATCCCCGCAACTCCGACAAGGCCGGCCTGGGCGACTGGGAGCTCAACGATGCCAAGATCCCGGAGGGGATAGATTATGTGGCGTCCTACGCTCACTCCAAGGGCCTCAAGTTCGGCATCTGGATAGAGCCGGAGATGGTCAACCCTGACTCCAACCTCGCCCAGGCTCACCCCGAGTGGGTGGTGCAGAGCCCCGGCCGCGAGATCTACCAGAGCCGCAACCAGTGGCTGCTGGATCTCACCAACCCGGAGGTACAGGATTTCGTGTTCGGAGTGTTCGACCGCACCATGAGCCTCTCGCCAAACATAGATTATATAAAGTGGGACTGCAACAGGAACGTGACGTCTTTCGGCAGCCCGTATCTGGGGGATGAGCAGGACCGCTTCTTTGTGGAATATGTGCAGGGTCTCTACAAGGTCTGCGAGCGCATGCGCGAGAAGTACCCGGACGTGATAGTGCAGTGCTGCTCCTCCGGCGGAAGCCGCATCGATTACGGCTCGATGCGTTGGTTTAACGAAGTGTGGACCAGTGACAATACCGATGCCATCACCCGCATCGGCATTCAGTATGGCACCTCGATGATTTATCCCGCATGCGTGATGGCATCGCACGTGTCGGCCGTTCCCAACCATCAGACCGGCAACATAACATCGATCAAGTTCCGTTTCGACGTGGCATCTGCCGGAAGGCTCGGAATGGAGCTCCAGCCCAAGAACCTGTCGGCCGAAGAGAGGGCTATCGCGGACCGCTGCATCACTTCCTACAAGGGCTACAGGGATGTCGTCTTCAACGGAGACCTGTACCGTATGGGTTCGCCCTATGAAGGTGATTACTACGGACTTATGTATGTCTCTTCGGACAAGAGCAAGGCGGTGGTATTCACCTATTGCCTGCGCTACCAGAACCGCGCCTCCGGCTCGCACGTATTCCGCCTCCAGGGCCTCGACCCGGCAAAGAACTACAAGGTTACCGAGCAGAACGTGGACAAGAGTTGTTGGTGGGGCAATGGCAAGACCTTCTCCGGAGCATTCCTCCAGGAAGGCGGCTTCAATCCCAAATTGCTGAAGACCAATACCAGCGCGGTGTTTATCCTCGAGAGTAAGTAGTCAGGATTTCCAGGCACATCCTGCCATTGTGATAGGGGCACTTCCAGAAGCCGGCGCGGTCGTCGCGGGTGTTGGGATGCCCCTCAGCGTCTACGCTCCAGTACCATTCGCCGTCCGGGGAGATCAGATTTGATTTGATATATTCCCAACAATGGATGGCCCTGTCGGTCCATCCCTGATTCAGACATCCGACCACCGTCTCCGCCTGAACCCACCAGTGGCGGTCGGTGTCGAATGACGCCGACGGCGTCCCTTCGTAGATCATGCTGCCATCCGGCTGCAAGCCTTCCAGCGAGGCAGTGGCGATACGCCCGCAGCACTCGCGGACGCGGCGCAGAAGAGCTTCATCTTCAAGCAGTTCCGCAGTTTCGCACAGCAGCCAGGAGGCCTCGATATCGTGCCCGAAACTGACCATATCGGACTGCGAACGCCAGTCTTCGTCGAAGAACAGGCCGAGGTGTCCGTCCGGGCGCACGATGCGATCCATGAATATCTCGCAGAGGTCCACCAGACGCCGGCGCAGGGTCTCATCCTTCCACACGCGGTAAAGCCCTGTGTAGCCTTCGAGTATGTGCAGATGGGTATTCATTGTTTTCGCGTCGTTGCGGTCCTTCTCGGAAAGGCGCATGTCGGCGATGGGCTTCCAGTCCCGGGTGCAGGCCTCGATGTATCCTCCCTTCTCCAGATCCAGGCTGTGGTCTTCGATGCTTCGCCAGAGGCTGATGGCAAGCTCCAGCGCTTCTTCCTCGCCGGTGGCGCGGAAGAACTCGGCGCAGCCGTAAACCGCAAAGGCGATGGCATAGAACTGCTTTTTTGTGTCAAGCGGGGTGCCGTCGGCGTTCAGGCTCCAGTAGATGCCGCCGAACTGCCGGTCGAAAAACCGATCCCGTATCTGGACGAAAGCATTGCGGGCAGCATCCAGATATTCAGGACGCCCGAGAACCCGGTAGGCCGCGGAAAAAGTCCAAAGGATGCGTGCGCAGAGTATGCCTCCGCGGGGTACATCCGGCACAAGACGGCCGTTGCCGTCCATCTGCCCGTAGAATCCGCCGGCCGGGTCCTGCATACGGTCCAGCCAGAAGGGGAGTATGTCGTTTTCGAGTTCGGCGCGCACTTCTGCGGCCAGCCTTTGGGGTGCGTTCATGTCTGCAAATTTATATATATTTGCATAACGAACGACACTTTTATGACCAAAACCCGCCTTATCCTCCTTTCCTTCCTGCTCATTCTTTCGGTGCATGCCTGCGCCGCGGCAAATCAGCCCAAGGATTACTACATAGGAGCCAACGTCTGGTATGCCTCCAGGCTGGCGGTCGAGGACCCGGTGCGTTTCGGCGCAGAGCTGGATTCGCTGAAGGCCCACGGCATCACCAACCTCCGTGTGCTGGCCACCGACGAGAACTGGGCGGGGATGGATGCGATGCTGAAGGAAATGAGCCGCCGGGGCATGAAGGCGGTGATGTTCCTGAACAACGCATGGGAGTGGAGTCCGGACGGATATGCGTCCTACCTCGAAAAGGCCGGAGCCGGCCATCAGCCCCACCCGGCGGTGGAAGGATATCACATCTACATGCCCGCCATGGCCGCATTCGCCAAGAACGAAAAGGCGGTGAAGCTCTACCAGGAGCACGTCCGCAAAGTGGTCCGCCGCTATAGGAAGTCGGATGCCATCTATTCCTGGCAGATATGCAACGAGCCCCGTCCGTTCAAGAAAGACAAGGAGACCTTCGAGGCCTTCCTTAAATATATAAGAGGCACCGCCGCCCTCATCAAGAGTATCGATCCCGTGCATATGGTAAGCACCGGGAACGAGGGTCTCATGGGCTGCGAGAAGGATTATCCCCTCGTTGAGGAGTTGAACGCCTGTGCGGACATCGACTACATCACCATCCACATCTGGCCCTACAACTGGCGCTGGATCAGGGAAGAAAGCATCGCGGCGGACGCCGAACCTGCCATAGCCAAGGTGCAGGAATACATCGACGGCCACCTGGAAATCGCCCGCAGGCTGGGCAAGAAGGTGGTGATAGAGGAATTCGGATACCCGCGGGACGGCTTTTCCTTCAGCCGCGAATCGGCAACTACCGGCCGCGACAAGGTCTACGGCTACGTGTTCGGCCGCGTGGTGGAATCCGCCCGCGAGGGCGACGTCCTGCTCGGATGCAACTTCTGGGCATGGAGCGGCCTCGCGCGCCAGACCCCCGGCCACGATTTCTGGCAGGAGGGGGATGACCTCTGCGGAGATCCATTCCAGGAGGCCCAGGGACTGAACGGAGTCTACCTGACGGACAGCAGCACCATGGCCGTCATAGACGCCTGCACGGCCGCACTTCAAAAGATTAATAACGATAAAAAAGAATAATATGCTGAAACCTATCCTTTGTGGCGCCCTCGCCATAGTGCTCGCAGTTTCCTGCGGCAGCAAAGCCCAGACCGGACGTGCGCGCCTGCTCGCATGCCTCAAGGCATCCGTCGATGCCGGAAAGATAATGTACGGACATCAGGACGACCTCTGCTACGGCCATGCCTGGACCGTTGAGGATCCCGAGAACGATCCTCTGGACCGTTCGGACGTCAAGGACGTGTGCGGGAAGTATCCTTCCATGCTCGGCCTGGAGCTCGGCGAGATCGAGCTCGGCGGCGACAAGAGCCTGGATGCCGTCCCCTTCCTGCTCATCCGGCGTGCTGCCCTCAAGCAGGTGGAGAGAGGGGGAGTGGTCACCTTCTCCTGGCATCCGCGCAATCCGCTGATGGGCGGCACCGCATGGGACAACACCGACGGCGTGGTCACTTCCATCCTCGAAGGCGGGGAGAACCATGCAAAGTTCATGGGCTGGCTGCAGATCCTGGGGGATTTCTTCGACACCCTGCGCGATGCCGACGGCAAGCGCATCCCCTTCATCTTCCGCCCCTGGCACGAGCACACCGGCAACTGGTTCTGGTGGGGACAGAAGCACTGCACCACCGAGGAATA
>JAEEGJ010008949.1_pt1 | contig 27223 bp, 9 predicted proteins | sample 8958761 | NCBI WGS metagenome assembly JAEEGJ01 (sample SAMN16246546, study PRJNA631951) | gut metagenome | biome: gut microbiome; feature: rumen; material: RS-attached | host: Bos | place: Iran: Karaj | collected 2018-10 | reverse complement strand
AAGAACTCAGCTTCAAGGCGCCGCACCCGATTGTTTTCGCCGTCATAGAATACCGCGAACTCAAGAAAATGCAGAGCACCTACATCACGGTGCTTCCGACGCTGGTGAATCCGGATACCAAGCGCATTCACACGAGCTTTATCCAGTGGGGTACCGCGACAGGCCGCCTTTCGAGCCGCGATCCGAACCTGCAGAACATTCCCGTTCGTAGCGACCTCGGCAAAAAGATTCGCGCCGCATTCGTGCCACAGAACAAGGATAACGTCATTCTTGCGGTGGACTACTCGCAGATTGAACTCAGAATGCTTGCGCACCTCAGTGGCGACGAAGCGCTTATCGAAAGCTACAAGGAAGGCATCGACATTCACGCCCGCACCGCAGCAGCCATTTACGGCGTCAAACTCGACGAAGTCAACAGCGACATGAGGCGCGATGCAAAAGTCGTGAATTTCGGCGTGCTCTACGGCATGACCGCCTTCCGCTTAAGCCGCGACTTGAAAATTCCGATGTCGCAGGCGAAGGACTTTATTACCGGCTACTTCGATATGTATCAAGGCGTGCAACAGTACATCGAAGACATCAAGGCGGCCGCCCACCGCGACGGTTATGTCGAAACGCTTTCGGGCCGCCGCCGCTACATCGCAGGCATCGACTCTAGCGACCGTATGGAATCGCAGATGGCCGAGCGCATGGCCGTGAATACTCCCGTCCAAGGCTCCGCCGCAGACCTCATCAAGATTGCGATGATCCGCATCCAAAAGCGAATCAACGAAGAAAACCTGCCGCTCAAGATGATGCTGCAGGTGCATGACGAACTCGTATTCGAATGCCCTCGCGACCAGGTGGAACCCATGTCGCAAATGGTCAAGGCCGAAATGGAAGGCGCCATGCAGCTCAAGGTTCCTCTCGTCGCAAGTGTTGGCTTCGGCGAGAACTGGCTCGTCGCTCATTAAGCGACCGCTCGCGCCCACAAAGTAACTAAATCTTTTCGTACGTTGTAAGCCGTTCAATAGTTTTTGAACGGGTGTGATGATTATACAATATGTTTCAAATTTTTCGGTATAAATTAAGGGAGTATTCTGAAAAAGGACCGAAAATGAAGCATATTCTTGCCAAAACCGCCCTCTTTGCCCTCGCAGGAACCCTTTCTGCGACCGCAGCAACGCTCCCGACCGCCAAGGAAGTCCAAGCCAAAATGGGCATGGGTTTCAATATCGGAAACTCAATGGAAGTGCCGAATAACCCGACTTTATGGGGCAACCCCTACCCGACTCAGGCCTTGCTCGATTCCGTGAAGGCGGCAGGATTCAACACGGTCCGCATCCCCTGCGCCTGGGACAGCCACACCAGTGGCGGCAAGGTCACCGAAACATGGCTCGACTCCGTAAAGACTGTAGTCGACTATGCCATGCGCGCTGGCCTCTACACGATTTTGAATATCCACCACGAAGGTGAAGGCGGTTGGTTCCAGAGCAACATCGGCACAAGCGTCAACCAGACGATTGACAACAAGATGAAGACTTACTGGACGCAGATTGCGAACAAGTTCAAGGACTACAATGAACGCTTGATGTTTGCAGGCGCCAACGAACCCGGCCCGAATGTGAATACGTGGACTCCGCAGCATGTGTCCACCCTCATGCACTACTATCAAACCTTTATCGACGCTGTACGTTCTACGGGCGGCAACAACGAAACCCGCACCTTGATTATTCAGGGTCTGAACACCGACATCGACAAGTCTGTCGCAAACGCTCCGGTGAGCACCTTCCCGAAAGACAACGTTGAAGGCCGCTTGATGTTCGAAGTGCATTACTACGATCCGTACCAGTACACGCTTATGACCGGACCGCAGGATTGGGGCGCAAGCGAACCGATTCAGCCGCAGTACTACTATGGCGACTACACCAAGGCCGGCGAACCCAAGCGCAACGCGGGCTACAACGCCTGGGCAGGCTCTGTGGATTCCAAGCTCGGAAGCATCGTCCACCCGCAGGAACAGTTTGCCAAGATGAAGACGAACTATGTGGATAAAGGTTATCCGGTAATCGTAGGCGAATTCGGCGCCAACGTTCGCAGCCCGGAATTGAACGGTTCCGACCTGAACCTTCACAAGCAGGGCCGCGTACAGTGGCATAAAGACGTTGTTTCTGCCGCCAAGCAATACGGCCTTACCCCGATTCTCTGGGACATGGGCAACGAAAGCGATTCCGGCTATGACAACATGGCTTACATTCGCCGCCAATCTTCACCGGTGGGCAAGGTTCTCGAAACGGACGTTATCAACGCCATGCGCAGCGTGTATAACCTCGGCAACTATAACAATACCGGCATTACCCACGTAGAAGACTATATTACCGGCGGTAGCGGCGAACCGACTTCCAGTTCGAGCGAAACCATTTCCAGCAGTTCTAACGCAACTACGTCCATTCACACAATTGCCAATGCAAGCAACGTCAAGTTCTTCCGCAACGCCAACACCCTTTACGGCACCAACCAGATTTCCCTTTTCGACTTGAACGGAAACCTCGTTCGTACTTCGGCCAAGGCTTCTACCGGATATACCGAAATGCAGCTGCAAGGACTCCATCAGGGCAGCTACATTGCAAGATGCCAGGGCAAGGTGATGTTAGTGCAAATTCGCTAAAACGCGCTTTCAAAATCTCAACACCCCCATATATAATATTTCCCGATTTTTCAAAATCGGGATTTTTTGCTCAATTTCGCCATTTTTCACGTTTTTCGCCCTAAAAAGGCACTGTTGTAGCCGTTGAGAATTTATCACCACATATTTTCGCCCAAGGGACATTTTTATTTACGGCACCCCTTTTAGAATTTAATTTCAATACAAAGACAAAAATGTTTGGTTTTCTAAGCCTAAATAAAGGGTGCAACCCAAAAGGAGCATAAAATGAAACTTTACGGACTCTTCGGAATCGCCTGCGGCATGACGCTGTTTGCAAGCACAGCAGCATTTGCCCTCCCCAAGGCAACCGAAATTTACCCCAAGATGGGTCTCGGCTACAACATCGGCAACACGATGGAAGTTCCGGGGAACCCGACGGCCTGGGGCAACTCCTTCCCGGATGCAGCCTACGTGAAGGCCATCAAGGACGCAGGCTTTACCACCGTGCGTATTCCCTGCGCATGGGATAGCCACGCCTCCAACGGCACCATCAACGCCGGCTGGCTTGACTCCGTCAAGACGGTTGTCGATCTCGTGATTGGCAACGGCATGTACGCCATTCTGAACAGCCACTGGGATAACGGCTGGCTCGAAGACCGCGTATTCGACGGCACGGGTTACGCCAAGGACGAGACCATTACCAGTTCTGCAGCAGAGGTTGCTGCCAAGCAGGAAAACTACTGGAAGCAGATTGCCACCAAGTTCGCCGAATACGACGAACACCTGATTTTCGCCTCTGCCAACGAACCGGGCGTAAACGACCCGTGGAATGGCGGTTCCGATAACGGCCAGTGGGCATTCGATGAAACCCGTATGCAGGTTCTCAAGCAGTTCCACGAAGCCTGCCTCAAGGCAGTGCGCTCTACCGGCGGCAACAACGCCACCCGTATCGTGGTCGTGCAATCTCCGCGTACCGAAATCGACAAGTCTCCGCTCCTCGCCTCGATGTACCCCACCGACCCGGCCGGCGAAGGTTACACCATGGCCGAAGTTCACTTCTACCCGTATCAGTTCTCGTTGAAGACCGATGGTGACACCAAATACGATTGGGGAACCATGAATGAATTCTACTACTGGGAAGACCAGACTCCGGGTAACGATGCCGCACATACATGCTCCGGCACGTCTCTCGGTTCCAAGAGCTCCATCGACGAATTGTTCAGCGGCCTCAAGAGCCGTTTCTACGACAACGGCATCCCGGTCGTGATTGGCGAAATGGGCGCCGTCAAGCGTTTCGGCCTTACCGGTGAAAGGCTGAGGGCACACCTGAACGCACGCGCTGCTTGGTACGGCTACACGGCTGCCGCAGCAAAGAAAAACGGCCTTGTTCCTTGCGTGTGGGATACCGGTGACGAAGGCGACGGCAACTTCACCATTATTCGCCGCCAGGTGAGCAAGTTCGGCGGCAACGTGGGTGACATTACCGACTACGAAACGCTCAACGCCATGCGCGACGCTTACGGCCTGGCCACTCTCACGGGCAACTCCATCGATGCTATCGTCAACCAGAATCCGGACATCGCCGAAGGCACCGGCAAGGGCGTCGAAATCACCTACACGTCTGCAACTTCTGACTCCAGCGAAACGGGAACTCTCCGCATCAATTTTGCCAACGGCAAGAACCTTTCCGGTTATGTCGGCATTGAAATCAGCATGAAGGGTTCCGTAGCCTCCGCTGGTCCCTGCACCGGAGAAAGCGATGGCTGCGGCGCATACGGCTGGACCTCCATGGATCTCTTCATGATGACAGGAAGCTCTTGGGCCTGGTTTGATGCATCCGTCCTGAAACAGGCCGATCAGGAACTGACCTCCTCTTTCCAGACCTTCAAGATCATGTTTGACGACTTCCGTACTACTCCCACGGGCCTCAACTCGGTGAACGCCATTGGCCTTAACCTCTACGGCACCCAGGTTTCCGGTACAATCACGATCGACTACATCAAGGGCATCAAGGCCGACGGTTCTACCGAAATCATCGATGACTTTGACAAGAAGCCGTCTACAGAAGGCACCGCCAGCGGCAAGATCGTCGCCATCAGCGGAACCTCCGCCATCACGGCCAAGCCCATCGCCGCAGCCTCCAAGATGCTCGTCAATGTACAGCCGGGAATGGTCACCGCATCCTTCAGCGCGGCCACTACGGCACCGGCCAAGGCAATGCTCCTCAACAGCCTCGGCCAGGTGATCGCCCAGCAGAACTTCACCGCAAGCAAAGGTCTGAACCGCGTGGAACTTTCCAGCGACTACCGCGGTCCGGCAATGCTCATGGTTAAGCAGGGCAGCCAGAAATTCATCCAGAAGGTGATTCTGAAGTAAGTTTCGTGTGGAATCCCGGCAGGTTGGAGTGTCTCGCCGGGATGCTTGACAAAGCAGAGAAATCCGGTCCATCGACCGGATTTCTTTTATATACAGATTATACAGAAAGGGCGAGGCATAAGCCTCGCCCTTTTATTTAAACCTATCTTGAATTACTCATCGCCAGTAACGAGGTCCACCTTCTTCGTCAGGAGATCTTCATCACCCACGTCAGAAGTCACAATCTTACCGTTAATTTCGGCATAGGGCAGCACGTAGAAGTAGACGCGGGTTGCGTCTTCAAAGCGACTGTCGTAAAGATTGATATTGATTTCGGTGGTTCTATTGTCGGTAACATCCCTGAATTCAAGGGCGTCTGCCATGCGATCCGTCCTATAGAAGATCTTATAGCCAGAAAGACCGGCAATTTCGTTCTTGTACACTGTCCAAGAAAGCTTATTTTCCGTATCGTCGAAGGTAATCTTTGTAACGTTAGAGGGACGGCCAGAAAGAGAACCCGGCGTAAAGTTCACAGCCAGCTTCTTGGAACGACCTTCCTTCGTATAAACGGAACCTTCAAGGCAATAGGTGGAACGGTTCCACTTATTGGAAACGGAATTGATCATGACAGTTCTACCATCACGGTCAAGTCCCGAAGCAACCAACACCTGGGCACCACCTTCGCAGCGGCCAGCATCTACATTGGCGATTCCGCCCTTGTAAACCGACCAGGCATTTTCAACGGAATCTTCCACAAGATCCGTCGAGAAGGTGAGGAAAATATCGGCATCTTCGTCAATGGTATCCAGGGTAGCGAAATTCGTACGGATCAGTTCCGGAAGCAGACCCACCACTTCCATGGTGATCTGGTTCATGCTACGAACTTCACCGGCGCGAAGGCCACCCACAACCAGTTCATCAGCGTTGCGAGCCTCATAGGTCTGGCCATCGATTTCTGCCTGCGGAACCACAATCTGGTAGTCGCAGTTTTCGGCAAGGTTCTTGAAGGAGAACACGCCAGAAGCATCGGTGGTCGTCTTGATTTCAGACGGATAGACTTCACCGTTGACATACTTGATGACCACCGGAATCTTGGAAGCAGCCGTCAAGTTGTCAGTCTTGGTATCCTTCAAAAGAACGGTTCCGTTAACGGTCACGCCTTCCTTATGCAAATCCACCTGCAGAATTCTGTCGGCCACGCGGGCAGTGTTGCCCTTGCCGGATTCTTCGATAGAGATATTTGCAATCTGGTGAGCATAGCCTTCTTTAGAAACGATGTAGCGGTAATCACCGATAGCATTCTTTTCCCATGTGACAACGCCCATGGAATCAGAATAGAGCGTATCCTGATCCAGTTCCGAATAAACCACAGCCGAATCAATCGGGAGACCAGACTTGGAATCCACAATCTTCATCGTGATTGTAGAATTAGTCTTGGCTTCATCCGTTGCATTGACAACTTCATCTTCCATGCAACCCGTCATCAATACGGTGGCAGACGATAAAAGAATTAAAACCTTTTTATTCATGTTGTTACCTATTGATTAGTCGCTTATTCTTTTTCCGTTTTAACTTCGAACTTGCTCGGAGTTGCAGCAACAGCGTCAGCCGTAACCGTATCGCCGTCCACAATCACGTACGGGAGCACAATGAACTTGACCCATTCCGTACCGGAGCGAATCACGCTTGACGTAGAGACAAAGGCGCGGTCACTTTCGGCGGTGGGCTTAATGGAAGCGTATTCTCTGTACCAGTAGTAGTTATGATCAATACTGGAGCGGTCGTATGCGCCATACTTATCTGCATTGTCAGCACACTTCGAGTCATTCATATACATAGTCTGATCATACTTAGTTGTGCAGGACACGGAATCCGTGTAAGCCGTTACATAGTAATGTGTCGTAGTTGTCGGAGCCGTTCCAATCTCGGCATAAACTTCATAGCATTCATTAGCCATGCTGGAATAGCTGTAGTTTTTCGAAGTACAGGTCACCGGTTCGGCAAGAGCCTTGTTAAAGCGCCACTTGTATGTATAGATGTAATGATCATCTGCATCGTAACTTCCCGAATAGTTCGTATAAGATCCATACGCATCATCATAATCAGCACAATATGTCGAATACGAATAACCATACGGAACCGTGCAAGTCACTGAATCCAGAGCAGAAGACTTTGTCCAAGTGAAGGTATATTCATAGGTGTCATAAGCATCCATTGAAGTCACTTCAGTCCTGGAAGAATCCGTATACCAGAAGTAATTGTAATTGGTTTCTTGGCGGTCAGAACTACCGAAATCTTCGTACTGCACGCAATTCATCACGTTCGTTTCTTTCTTGCAAGAAGTAGAGTCTATGGGAAGTTCTCCGGTGCTCCAAGCCTTGTATTCTTCAAAGTCAGCGGATTCGCTCGTCTGGAAGAACACCTTGTAGCCCTTGACTTCGTTTTCGCCCTTAGTCCAGCGCAATGCGACATAACGGCCATAGTAGTCTTCGGCAACCAGGCCCTTGATCAAGTCGGGTCTAGAAACGGTGCTACCCGGCACGAACTTCTTGGTAATACGAACGCTCTTGCCTTCGTTGGTGTACACAGTTCCCACAACCGTATAGGTTGCAAGCTTGGTCCACTTTTCAGAGACAGGCTTGATTACCACAGTTCTGTCATCATCATCCAAAGATGCAGTGACCAGCACTTCCGTATTGCTACCGATAACGAGATCAGGGTAAACCACATCATATTCGTCAACAATGTAGTTGTAAGCGCCCTTGTAGACCTTCCATGCCGTAGACACGGAGTCCGCCAACAAGGCCGTCGAGAAGGAAAGCTTCACATTGTCATCGGTTTCAAGAGTCTGCAGATTGTCCTTGATGAGTTCCGGAGTCAAGCCCACAATGGACATGGTCACCGGCTCAAGAACGCGCTGTTCGCCATTGCGAAGTTCCGCATTGACCGCCTTACGTTCTTCAGAAGCGTAGGTTTTGTCATCCACAGAAACCTGGGGAACCTTAACTGAATAGGCAAGGCCTTCGGCAAGGTTCTTGAATTCATACACGCCCGAAGTATCGGTCATGGTGGTGATTTCAGAAGGAACGATGAAGGTATTATCGTAAGAAAGAACAACCTTCACGTTCTTTGCAGCAGAAAGGTTACCGTTCTGGGGATCCTTCAGCAAAACCGTACCCTTAACCGAAACACCTTCCTTGTACATGGGAATGATTTCGATACGGTCTTCGACACGAGCGACATCGCCCTGGCTATTTTCCTGAAGCAGGGCCGTATACGTACGGGTAGCATAGCCTTTTTTGACAATGGTGTATTCGTAATCACCGATGGCGTTTTTCGTCCAAGTGGTGACACCCACCGAGTCCGTATATTCCGTTTCGGCATCGATGAGAGAATAGACTTCTGCAGAATCAATGGCAAGGCCCGTGCTATTATCCACGACCTTGAGCGTGATTGTGCCCTTGGACTTTGCTTCGTCCGTAATATTTGTAACGGTATCATCGCCGCAAGCACTAAGCAGCATAGCGGCAGATGCGATTCCAAATGCGAGTTTGAGTTTCATAAGTTGATTTACTCCTGTTTTAAAATTCTTTTGCCATTATGCTAGGGTTATTTTTCAGTAACAGATGGATTCTCCGGATCCGTGACGTCGCAGTCATGCGTTTCCGGGTTATACAGAATCGCATTGTCGCCTGTACCACAAGACTCCAGTGCAGTTACTTCAGATGCTGCGCTACAGTATTCCGCAGTCGGATCATAAGTTAAGCCACCGCAAAGGGCATACAGAGACGTTCCCTCGCAGAAATGCGTACGGGTGTCGTAAAGTTTTCCATCGCAAAGTTCATAGATATCTTTGATTTCATACGTCACCGGTTCACCACTTGCATAGCAATACTGATTTACGAGCTTGTATGTATCTCCACCACATTCTCCATAAACAGCCTTTGAGTAGATTTCTCCCACATCAACAGATGTGTCTTCAGGAGCAGACGGAATCCAGAAATAGGTTGACGTCGGATAAGTCGTTGCAGCAGTCAAATAATCATTTTTATTATAAGCCTTGCCATTTTCGCAGAACTGCACGTCTTCATCAATCATGGTCGTGCCACAATTGAACGGAGCAATAACGCCGGCATCGCATTGTTGAGTCAAGGTGTTGTAGATACCCGTCACAGCATTTTCTGCATCAAGGCACTTGGCATAGCCAGCAGCAAGAACCGTGTCCTCTTTGAAAATCGGATTTTCGTCTGCGTCTACACCGGTCTGGCAAGAAATGATCGAATATCCAACAGCACTTGTGGCAGAGCAGCTATAACCAGCATCACCCTTCGCACCGGCAGCACCATCATTCACAACGTATTCCGTTGCACTTGTTCCAGTACCGCAGGTAATGGTTGCAGTGCCATCGCCATTGTCTGCAATAGAGCAGTTGTCGCCATTCTTACCGGCAGCACCATTTTCACCAGCGGCACCATCTTTCACAGTATAGGTCGTTGCACTTGTTCCAGTACCGCAGGTAATGATTGCAGTACCATCGCCATTGTCCTTGATCGAGCAATTGTCACCATTCTTACCGGCAGCACCATTTTCACCATCATATACCTTAGCCACATCGTCACCGCAGGTAATGGTCGTCACGCCCGTCGTCGTGTTCTTGGAAACAGTGCAATTTTCGCCAGGTTCACCCTGTTCGCCCTGCTCACCCTTGGCACCATCATAAATTTTAACAGTCGTCGTTCCGCAGGTGATTGTAGAATATACACCACCATCAATATCAATCGACTTCAAAGAACTCGTCGTACAACTCGTTCCATTGATGCCATTAGTACCATTCTTTCCATTAATGCCGTTCAAAACGGTGGCCTCGGTTCCGTCTTCACAACTAATCACGGAAGCTCCGTCTGTTTTGGAAACCGTACAGGAATGTCCGTTCGGAATCAAGCCAACCTTTTTTTCGCCACAGAACAGTTCAAAGCCGCTTTCAACCTTCTTGGCTTCGCAGGAAGTACCGTTTTCACCATTCTGGCCATTTAAGCCATTATCACCATTCACACCATTACGGCCAGCCTTACCATTGTAAACGACGCCAACAGAATCACCGCCGCAAACCAGCTTGAATCCGGAATCGTCTCTTAAAGCTTCGGCGCCGCAGGAGCCATACACACCAGCAGACGAAGTCTTAAGGAAGCCGTAGCTTTCGTTATTACAGGTAATTTCGAGCCCAGTTTCGGAAGGATTGAGCAAACAAGCGCTCTTGTTTGATTCCGAAGAACCCGATGTCGACGACTCGTCAAAGCAAGCACTCAGCGTCAACATGCCAAAAGCTGCCGGAACTAGCAGAAAAAGTGATTTTTTCATTACTTTCCTCTTTTCAAAAAATTATTCAAAGACGAAATGTAAAACAATAGTTAACAATCGTCAATGACTTTCATCACATTTGTAAACAAAACTCAATATTTTTGTTGGAAATTATGTAAAAAAAAGTTATCTTTCAGTGATGGTGTTTAAAAAAAACAAAGGGATGTGTATGAAATTAAGCAAAACTATAGTTTGCATAATCATAACCGCAACAGCCATGGCCAGTGCCGCCGACGCACTAAACGGATATGGCAAATTTAACGAAACTGCCGCCATATCAGGATGGACCAAGTACTTCAACACTGAATACTATACAACAGCCGAATTAGGTTCCATTAAGATAAACCTGAACGACGCCGGGGATTACGTTGCCGAATTCTGGTCCAACGGCAACAATTTCGACGAATGGGATATCCAGCTCAAAAGAACCATCACCATGGAAAAAGGCTACGCCTACACCATAGAAACAGGGTTCTATTCTTACGATGAATACGGAGTCGAAGGACGCGCGGTTCAAATGGGCGTTCTAGATAACGAATTCAACACCTATTTTGCCGAAGAGTTCGAAAACTATTACGGCGATTACGATGAATTCATAGGAACAACTTATGAATATTGTGGTCCAACCGACACCAAGGCTATTTTCTTTATCAACGGAGGAACACAATACGGCGGATTCGCCATTCCATGGGTCATTATCGACAAGCAGCCAATCAGCTGCGGCGGAGTCACCCCCACATCCTCTAGCAGCACCATCACTCCGAAATCCAGCTCCTCTACCCAGCAGAATGGCAAACGAGTCGGCCCCGTTGCCCAATACGGACAATTACAAACAGGTACCAACGCATCCGGTTACGGACGCATTTACGGTTCTTGTCCCACCTGGAGCGTCAGCGGAAAAGAAGTGCAAGTCAAGGGCATGAGCCTCTTCTGGAGCATCAACGACGCTTCGGCCGCATTCTGGAACGCAGACGTCATTACACGAATGGTCAAGGAGCACAACATCCAGCTCATCCGCGCTGCAATGGGCGTCGATGAAGAATGGGGTGACGGGAACTACTTTACCAGCACTCGCTACTACCAAAATTTGATGGACGAAGTGGTTCAAGCCGCAATCGACAACGACATTTACGTAATCATCGACTATCATAGCCACAGAGCCCACGAAGACGTTACCAACGCCAAAGAATTCTTTACCCGCATGGCAAGTAAATGGGGCGAATACGACAACGTGATTTTCGAAATTTTTAACGAACCTGCCTGCATCACCGGCGGATCCGGAGATTGTTCGGACATCGATTTTGGCGGCGAATTCCTGGGATGGAGCAGCATCAGAACCTATGCAAACCAGGTCATATCCGTCATTCGAGAATATTCTGACAACTTGATTATCGTAGGCACCCCAATGTGGGATCAACAGCCAAACGCAGCAATCAATTCAAAGGTTACCGACAAATACAACAACACTGCCTACGCATTCCACTATTATGCCGGTTCCCATTCCACATCCGTTGAAGGTGCAAACGCCGTCAAGGCAATGAACGCCGGTTTGTCCGTTTTCGTTAGCGAATGGGGAACGATCAATGCCGACGGGAAAGGCGCCGTCGCAAGCTCCAATACAACTTGGCAAACCTGGATGAACACCCACAAGCTTTCATCTGCAAACTGGTCACTCACCAACTTGACCGAAGACGTGAGCGGACTTTATGGGGGCGACGGCCAGGGCGGTTCATACTTCAGCGCAACCACAAGGCCGACTTCTACAACCTGGAACTATTCCAAGAGCGGCACATGGTTAAACACCAACGTATTTGACAACCTTCCGGGCTACAGCGATTACACTGCATGCGCCGGGACCGTCACACCGAAATCCTCCAGCAGTTCTACAATCATTCCGAGCTCCAGTTCCAAGCCAGCATCCAGCTCCAGCAAGGCACTCAGCAGCTCCAGTCAAAAAATTGTCAGCAGTTCGAGCAAAGCCATCGTCAGTAGCTCTTCAGCCATAATCATTCCGACCATAAGCAGCTCCAGCAAAACAATCGCAAGCAGTTCCAGTCAAAACACTGTTGTAAACGCCGATTGGAATTCCGAAAACACCGTATTGTCCAACAACACCGCCGACGGTGTCATCTTGGGCACATCTCTTTCTGGCAAAAAGCGCATTATCACACGCGACATTTCTCTTACCAAGAGAGAAGACTATGTCATCAGTTTCGAAGTTGCAACCGAGAATGAAGAAGCAGCCATTTCGGTTAAGGTTACAAGCGGAGATCAAAAACTTTGCTCCGATGCCTTCGACATTTCCAAAAAGACCACAACCATTACATGCGATTTCACGGCAACAGGCTCATCGGCCACATTGACCGTAGCCGTTTCTGGAACCGACGACGTAGTCACCTTATCGAATTACAAACTCAGCAATGGTACCGAGGCTATCGCAACCATCCAAAAGCCAGCATTTGGCCTAAGCGTCGAAGACAAGCATCTTTACATTGCCACGAACGAAGTCGCAAGCATACAGGTTTTCGATATCATGGGCAATATGGTCATGAAAACGATTAAGTCTGCAAATACAAACGACGTTTCGCTCCAGAACATCACCGACGGGCACTATATTATCCGCGTCAAGAGCAAGAGCGGCATACAGTCGATTAAGGCAAATATTAAATAAAGCGATATAAATACAGCTTATAAAACCGGGGCGGAATCTAAGGCAAAGATTTCGCCCAGTTGTTTATCGTCCATGTCGGCGAGCCAGGTTTCGCCGGCATTCACCGTCATCTGGGCAACAGCCTTCTTGGCTTCTAGCAAGGCATCAATCTTCTCTTCGAAGGTTCCCTTGGTAATAAAGCGGTGCACCTGGACATTCTTCGTCTGCCCGATACGGAAGGCACGGTCAGTGGCCTGCGCCTCAATCGCCGGGTTCCACCAAAGGTCGTAATGAATCACCTGGGAAGCGGCGGTCAAATTAAGGCCCGTACCCGCCGCCTTCAGCGAAAGAATAAGCACCTTGACTTCCGGGTCTTCCTGGAACTTGCGCACCATTTCGTTGCGCTGGTTTTGCGTGCAGCCACCGTGATAGAAATCTGCCGTAATGCCAAGTTCGCGATCAAGAGTTTCCTTCAAGAGTTCGCCCATTTCTCGGAACTGGGTAAAGATAATTGCCTTTTCACCCTGATCCTGAATCGAGCGTAACAAATCCAGAAGCATGGAAAGCTTTCCAGAATCTTCGACCTTCGCCTCCCCCGCCTTCAGATAAGTTCGCGGATGGTTGCAAATTTGCTTCAGCGCCAGAATCATCTGAAGGATCAAGCCCTTCCGCTTGAAGAGGCTATGAGAATCGCCCGCTGCATTCGACGCGCCAGAAGTATTTGCAACTTCAGCCAACACCTCTTCATTAATATCAATAGAAGCGCCTTCTTCAAGCATCTGTAATTCTTTCATGAACTCGTCGAGCGTACGCTTGTACAACGCCGCCTGAGAGCGCGTGAGAGCAGCATATTCATTCTGCTGAATTTTATCGGGCAAGTCGCTGATAATGCTCTTGTCCGTCTTCATGCGGCGCAACATGAAGGGGCCTGTAATTTTCTTGAAGCGGTCTGCAACGGCCTGGTTCGCATTTTTCTGGATAGGCGTCTCGTACTTGTCGCGGAATTCATTTGCCGAGGGCAAAAAGCCGCGGTTGCAGAAATCCATAATGGTCCAGAATTCCATAAGGCGGTTTTCCACCGGAGTGCCACTCATGGCAATCTTCATGGGAGCCCTAAAGGCGCGAATCTTTCGGCTCTGCTCGCTATCGGCATTCTTAATGTTCTGAGCTTCGTCAATGACCACTACCTGCCAGTTCAGCTTTTCCAGCTTCTTGAAATCCAATCGGCAAGTCGAATAAGTCGTAATCAACAAGTCTGCATTGAACTTGTCCAGTTTTCTCGAAGCCCCGTGATAAGTAAACACAGTCAGTTCCGGTGCAAACTTCTTGACTTCCATCTGCCAGTTGCACAAAAGGCCTGCCGGCACCACAACAAGTGCGCGCCCCTCATTCAGGCGGCCGTCCTGCTTCATCTTCAGCAAGAAGGCAATTACCTGAAGCGTTTTACCGAGGCCCATGTCATCGGCCAGAATGCAGCCAAAGCCCATTTCCAGGTTCTTGTACATCCAGGAATAGCCGCGTTCCTGATAGGGGCGAAGTGTCGCATTCAAGTTCTGCGGCAAGGCGATTTCGGTTTCGCCGCGCCAAGAATCAAACTGTTGCTTCAAGCCGTCGGTCATGTTCACGGGAATGTCGTCGCATTTACCCGTGAGGCATGCCTGAATCAGTTTCGCCGTAGAAGGAATAAAGTTTTCAGCTTCGGAATCGCCTTCGTGAGTTTCCGAGTCACCTTCAGCATTCTCCGCAGAATCCGCAGCAACGGCCCCCGGCGCATTTTTCTTTTCATGTTCATCCAAGCGCTGCTGCAAAAGCGCCAGGTCATCCGACGTGTATTCGATGTAGCGGTCCTTATACTTCAAGAGACCGCCCGCATCCTTCGCAAGCCGCAAGAATTCTTCAGCAGAAACATTCTCGTCACCGAGAGCCACTTCCCAGTCAAAGTCCAGCAGGTCTCCCGCCGTAAAGGCGCCGATACCGAGGCTACCCTTCAGCTTCATCTGCGTCTTGGGCCGCGCCATTTCTCTTAAGGATCGGGGCATTTCCGTCACGATACCGAACACTTCAAATTTCTTGACTGAATAAGTCACGAATTCCTTGAGTTCCGCGCCATGCATCACCAACGGCTCCACGGCGCGGCGTTCCAGATACGCCTTCAGTGGCTTAAAGGTTTCTGCGACGCAGTTGAGCACGTTCATCAGCGACAAAAGTCTCGGGTCGCTATTTTCAAAAAGCATCGCCAGCGTTTCGCGCCCCGCCGAAGATTCCACCAGAACATTCAACGCTATTTCCTTGCCCAGCTCCGAGCAGTGGAAAATAATCTTGTGGTTGAATTCCAGCGAATTGTAGACTGAGAACCAAGCCTGGATTTTAGAGGGAATCTTGAGGCCGTTGGCAGCAAGGCGCCCTGACTTACAGTCAAAGAAAAAACCGAGCAGATTTTCGTGAGTGCCCTTCTTATAGCTCTGGGCCGTGCGGGCAAAGCGCAACAACTTTCCGATAAACACGGACAATATGTGTTCGGCTGCGCTGTCCAAGTCTTCGCGAACCTGATCCCGTACCGTAAAGGCAAAGTCATCGGGCACTGACTTTTCAAGTTCCGCTACCACCGCCAACACATCAGGAAGCATCTCTGCAGGCAACCAGCGCATCTGAGCCGTCACGTTATTCAGCCAGAACACCTGCGGGTAAATCGCACCGCAACGCACCAGATAATACGCCACCTGCAGCAACTGGTGCACAAAGCGCACTGTCACGTGGTTATGCCACACGCAATCCTGGTTCAGGCGGCAAAGCGCCCCCATCACGTTTTCGACCGAAAGGCCAGTCGCCACTTCACGTTCATCTTCCAGCTGGTTAAAAGTCCACTGCCACCCGCGCCCATGCACAATCTGCAGGCGCTCCTTTTCCATCAAAAAAGTGTGGGCATGGTAAATGCCGAAATCCTGGGCAAACTGTTCAAACTTTTCAAAGTGGTTATAAAAAGCGCGGCAACGTTCCAGTTCGTCTACAAAGCTCTTCTTGAAGTTCCCCGCCGGGCAAAACTCCGGGAAATTTGCAAGCATCGCCGGCAAAATATGGGAATAGTCCCGCCATTCCCCGAACTTGAACATCGGGATGCGCGGCGAGGCCACCCGGTTGTTCACCGGCAGGATCCGCACCAGCGTCGGTTCGCTGGGTACGTCCGATTCGACAGGCTCCGGCTTGTAATCCTTAAGATAAGCGATATCTAATCCGTGAATCTTGAAAAGTACAAACGGGTCTGCCGACATCATCTCGGCCAGTTTCAGGAATACCGAAATCACGTAACGGCACGGCAGCGGATCCTTGCAGTCGCAGTTCATGTTCACGCGGTCGCAGGATTCAAAAAGCTCAAGCCCGCTCTTTCCGACAATCAGTTCGATGGAGGGGTTTATGGCGCCATTGGCAAGGGCAGCAAGTTCTACAGGTTGCTGTTTTAAAAGGCCCACAAAAACATCAGAGCGTTCCTTGTCGAACTTCGGAAAAACCAGGTATACATTATGGAGTCCACCGTTAGGCCCCTTGACCGACGCCATAACGCGGTTATCGGCCACAGTAAACGGCTGTACCTGGCCCCGTGTCACATATTTAAAGGCGTAATCAATGTCCCGTCCGGATGCACCAGCAAGCAAGTGGTCTAGCCACTTTTTGCTCCACCAGGTACTTCCATAAACACCATAATCCATAGCCGCCCAAATATAGCAATTTTCCCCGACAAATTTGCTCATTTGAGCAAATTAATCTAGGGAAAGTAGACAATAAAGTCCTGCATTGCCTTTACTTGCGGCGTTTCACGCCGGTCTTGAGCAGTCGATATTCCTTGTGGCCGTCGTTAAACCTGAAGTCAATTCTCCAGATGTACACACCGTCACCCACCTTGCGACCTTCGGAGCTACGCTCGTTCCAATAGAGGAATCCTAGCCTGGAATGGTCATTTTCATTACCGCGGGAATCCATTTCCATTTCTTCCTTGGTAAAGGTTTGGTTGAACGATGTTACCACATTGGAATAGTTATCGTAAATAATGACGCGGGCCTTGTACGGGGCAATAGACGAGATGCGGATCGTCTGCAGGGAATCGGGAACAAGTTCCCATTCCTTTTCTCCAGGGGGAATCCACTTCGGCTTCTTGTCTTTCTTTAAGAGGCGAATATTGGAAGATACCTCGTAAAGGTAAATATCGCTGTTCTTGCCGCCCACCGACACGCCTCCAATTCCAACGGCATTCTTCTGATCGTCAACATAACCCGAGGCGGGGTTTGTGCGAATGCAGTTGTCCACCAGCAAGTTGTTGTCCTTAAGGACAATCGTCCATTCCTTGCCAGATTCACTTACCGTCGGTTCCCCTAGAACGCGCAGCGCCATGCTCACCGTATCGGAGCAGCGAGCGGAATAGCGGAACAGGTTTTTCCAGGGTTCATTCGTTTCCTTGGTGGAAATCGCTTCGGACATTTCTACAAACAAGGTGTCGGGCGGAATGCCGTAGGATTCCTCAATATATTCCTCTGTCTGGACGCGGCCAGGGTGCTTTTCCGCCTTCACGGGGACCGGGCCAATTTTATCCCGGAGTTCCACCTTTTGCGGGCGGTCGGCAGCAGTCTTTGTCATGCGCAAGTAAGGGGCATTGTCTTTATCGGCAAAGGTCACGCCGTAACCGAACGGTTCCTTGATAACGGCATCCACCCAGCGGGAATCTTCACTCACGTGCATTCTGCTCTTGGACGCCTTTTTCCACGTCTTTCCAGCAGCATTCCAGAAGACGGTATCGATGCTTGCGATATTTTCGGAAAGGCGCTCGATAAAGTGGACGCGAACGGAATCGGCGCGGCCATCCTTGTCGCTGTCGTAAATTTCGGCATAGTCTGCGGCAGCATAATTGGAATAAACAATCAGCGAGTTGCGGAAACTTAGTGCAGACTCATCGCCATCTACCTCGGCATAAATCTTGACGCGGTTCCTGGTACTCTTGTAGTTGAAAACAGCATCAAGGCGCTTACTTTTCAGTTCCTTCTCGCCATCGACAAAGTAGAACGCCGATGTCGTTTCAAATTCCGAAGAATACACATCGGTTTCTACAGCCTTAAGCCTAATGGTATCGCCGGTATTGGTGAACAAGGTGACCTTGATAGTATCGCGGGCATAAATCGACTTGCTTTCGGCCGTAACACGGAGTACAAACGCCACGCTGTCGGTGGTTTCTACAGAATCTAATTCCACATCGGTTTTCTTTTTCAAGAAACGGTAAGTGGTATCGATGTTATCGGACACAACGACCCTTTTGCTGGCGAGGGTCTTGTATACAGGGTCCTTGAATTCCGCCACAAGGATATCCGAAGCATCGCAAGAAATCTTTCCGTCGCCGCGTTTCGGCGCATATTCATTTTTCTCGATGTCTTTTGTAATCTCGTAATAGCCGGGCTTCTTTTCGGCAACTTTCAGGTTACTTTCAATATCGCCAGAATAGAAGCAAGAAAGCGAAACCGTAAGGGTATCCTTTCCCGGCGTGAAATCCTGACTTTCCAGTGTCAGCCTGATTTTTTCCGTCGTTCTTTTGATAGACTTTCCGGAAGAATCCCCGTTTACGATATGGATATAGTCCGTTTCATCTGGAGCGGGCGGAGGTTCGCAGCCCTCAACATAGGTTTTCTCTGTGGTAAGCCAGGTGGTCTTTTCGCCCAAGACATCCCACGCCTCGGCATTGATTTCCAGTTTGCTTCCGCCAAACGCCTTTGAGGGCACCATCACGTCCCAGTAATCGCTGGTTCTGCTGCGGCGTACCATAGGCAAAGTATCGAAAGGCACTTTGTCACTGTTCCTATAATAAAGCTTTACCGAGTCGACGCCTTCAATGTCGTGGACCTCGAAACTCAACTTCACTTCGGTTTCAACCGTGTCCACACAGCCTTCTGTCAAAAGCGCTACGCTAGATTCAAGGTTCTTGACATAAATGGTATACGGATTTTTTTCAGGGAAATCAACAGAAGGTGCGCTTCCCTCACGCCCCAGGGAATCCGTCGCAGTCACATAAAAATCAATACCCGGAGAAACCAGATAACTTCCAGGAACCGTAACCGTCCAAGTGCTATCCTTCACCTTATTCATGACAAGTTGCTTATATGCAGATAACGTATCCCCATGCGTGCGAACAAAAGCCTTCACGGATTTCATGGAAAGTCTAGACGAAACGAGTACGCCGATATTCAAGGAATCCGAATTGAGTTCCTTACCCACAAGATTTGCGGTCGCCTTAGTCAAAGTCACCTTAGGCGGCAAGAAATCCTCTCGCCAGCTCGCCGTATCGGAAGCCTTTTTGCCACGATAACTTACGCCGATTTTAACGTGGTGAATGTCGCCATCGATTATCGTATCCGGCGTCGTGTAGCATACCGTGTAACGGGTTTGCATGTCATGACGGATTTGGGCGAGGATTTCCCTCGTTTCCGTAATGCCCGCCGTTTCGTAATAGCGGCCTCCCGTTCCTGCGGACATGTCCTGCAAGATGTCGAAGCCGTAGTTGAAATACGAGGTGGAATATTCTGCGCTTTTTTTGAACGCGATAGTATAGATGGAAGTCGCGTATCTCTCGGCAAGTTCTACAACGGTAGAGGCTGTGTATTTTTTATGGTCGGATCTACCGTCCGAAAATACGATGATTGCCTTGGGTCCGCCTAAATCGGCCCCGAGTTCCACACCTGTGTAGGCACCGAGGGCGATGTCTTCGTACGCCCCGGTAAACCTTAGCCGTTCCACGGCACCTAAGAGGCTGTCCTTATCGGATGTGTAGCTCTGCACCACTCGAACGGTATCCACGTAACCGATAATGGCGACCCTGTCGAACTCCTCCATTTCGTTCACAAAACGAGTAACATACTCTCTGGCCGCATCTTGAATGTCTCTGATGGAGCCGCTTTCGTCAACGACAAATACGACGGATACGCCCCTAATATTTCCCGGGCTTGTGACGGTTGCGGGGAGGGATTTTCCATCTTCGAATAACACGAAATCAGATGAATCCAAATCGAAAATCGATTTCCCGCTGTTGGAGTCCACCACAGAAACGATGCTGCAAATTTCAGGATGACCGGAAGTGTTGACACCTTGGATGTCAACTTTCGGAACGGTGGTCAAGTCCACTACATAATTTGCCTTTATGGAACAAATGCTGTCGATGGGGCTTACTTTCGTTTGTTCGCTTATGGGGTTTGTAATGATTACATTCCCCTTGGTTACGGTCCACTTGCTGAAAACATATCCGCCGTACGGAATAGCCATGACGGTAGTGTCAACGCCCGAAGGCGTAACTATGGCCCCATTGGGATGAACCGTACCGTGATCGTCAGACTCGACGGTAAGCACATACGGAACGGCAATCCTTGCAGAAAATCCAACAAGGCTATCGCGAGCGTACGCGGGACCAAGCGACCAGTAATGTGTAGACCCCTTTGTTCCCTGGAAGGACAAAATATTTTTCCCCTTCACTTTTGTCAAACGGCCGCCCCTGTTTTTCAAGTCGGTTCCGTAACTGTAAAAATTGAGGTCAATGACGGAATCAGCGGTGACTTCTATAAAGTACCAGTTGGTATCGGGCGCGGTCCAAGACATGAACACAAGGTTTTTGAACCCAGTGGTGTCGGTATAGTAGTCTTTTGCAAAGACAAAGTCCTTGGAGGTGTCGCCTATGGTGTTTATAGTACCCTTACTAAAGGTCGCCTTGACGGTGGCATTGTCCGCAGATTTTATCGTGGTGTTTGCGCTCTTGACATCCCCGATATCCGGGGTGCCGGATGTAACGGTCCACTCATTGAACTTGTATCCGAAATTCGATGTTGCGGTAATGCTTACCGAACTCGTTAAACTTGCAGGTCTCGGAGTTGTGGGCGTCACAGTTCCATGACCATCCGAGACAACCATAATTTCAGCGGACTTTACGATTTTCGCCGTAAAGCGTTTACTGGAATCCGCATTATAATACCGTTGGAAAGACCAATACTGGGGTACACCGGCAGCCCCCTGGAACAGGTAACTGACAGGCAAGGTATAGGAGGTATAGGAAGAACCACTAAAGGTAGAATCCGTACCATAGTTCCAGAGGTAACCACGGGTAATGTCACTATCGGGGCTTTCGATTTCCAAGTAATACCAGCCGGAATCAGGAGCGGTCCATGTCATGGCTACATCATACAGATGGTTCACATGGTCCGTAAAATTGTCCTTATTTAAGGTAAAGGTCTTTGCAGTTGTTCCAATTTTCTGAACAGGTCCCTTGTGGAACTTAGCCTTTATCGTAGCATCACTTTCGATAGATACATTTGTCAAACGCACGGTTGAATCGCCAATCGTCACACTTCCAGAAACTTTACTCCACTCATCAAAGAAATAGCCCACCTTGCTGCTAGCTGTAATGCTTGTATCGCGTCCTTTATGCAGAGCAATCTTGCTATTCGTATTGATCGTTCCCATAGAAGCATCAACATTAATGGAAAGTTCATACCCCCTGCTTATTTTTACGTTATAGGATTTAGAGCTGTCGCTAGCATAAGAAGGTCCCAAGGCCCAATACTGTGGAACGCCCGAGGCTCCCGTAAAAGTGAAGCTGTTCTTACCGGAATAGTAATAATTCGAAGAAGATCTCGAGAACGTAGAATCCGTACCAAAACTCTGGAGATAGCTGGATCCCGAAATATCGAAATCAACAAAGTACATACCAGAATCGGGAGCAGTCCAGGTCATGAATACATAGTTGTTGTATCTGCTGTTGTCGGTATACTTGTCCTTATTGAATGTAAACTTACTTTCGTCATAACCGATATCCTGAATGGGACCCTTGCGGAACGAGGCTTCAATAACAGCATCCTTGTTGACAGTCACTTTGGTAGAGCGTGAAGTCAGACTCTTTATAGACGCATCACCCGAAACCACTCGCCACTTGTTAAAGACATAGCCCATATTTCCATAGGCGGTAACGGTAGTATCTTGACCAGCGCCAAGTTTTATTAGTGAATTACTCGATAGAGATCCGTTGCTGCCAGCGATAACCTTCAGGGACACCGAGCTCCGTATAGTTACCGTAAACGAACTGTTATAATAGCTGGAGCTATAGGGAACAACAGTCCAATACAGTGTTTCGCCCTTATTTTTTACGGTAACAGGGAGACTGTAGCTGTTGCTAAAATAATCATAGTCATTATAAGACCTGAACGTGGAACTGCTGCCAAAAATATACACATAGCCGCTTGCCTGCGGAGATTCTATATCCAAGAAGTAGGTTCCCGTATCCTTAGGAGTCCATTTCAACGCCACTTCATATTTACTGCGGTAAACAGAATCGGAATAGTAGTCTGTGCTATAAACAAAAGACTTTACCGTTTCGTCAATTTTATGGACATCACCTTTTCTAAAGCGAGCTTGAACGGTGGCGTCGTTGGTTGTGCTTACAAATGTATAGCTAGTATCTTTATTCGCAATGGTCGCATTACCGGACTTCACACTCCATTGATCAAATCGGTAACCAAAGCGAGTCGCCGCAGCGTTAATACTATAGTCCATACCAGAAATCACATCTGTATAGCCCGCGCTGGGAGTAACAGTTCCCAGGGAATCAGCCATGAGTTTTATGACAAGGCGTTTTTTATTCAAATCTACATAATGGACAGAAATGGTATCCTCGATGGTACTGTAGGGCAACACTTTGAAGTTTACCACGGTGTCCTTTGAAACAGTTACAGAGTCAATATAAGAGGTAACGTAACTTTTGTAAATAGAGTAACTTGTGCAACCAACATTAGCACATTTGTAATATGTAACATAATTAGCTCGATTTTTAAGTTTTACCACAATGCCGTACTTACCGTCGGCCGGCGCAACGAAAGTGAAACGAACGCCATTAGTTGCAGAGCCACTGTAATAATTGTCTTTGAAGGTGTATTCCTTGGGTGTATCGGTAACGCTATAGATTTCACCTGCAGCAAAGTGGGCTTTAAGGTTGCAGTTTCCCTTGACCGTGACTGTTGTCGTAGCCGACGCCTTATCGGACAAGGTGCAAGAACCCGAAACAACGTCCCACTTTTTGAACTTATAACCAGTGTTTGGAGAGGCAACAAGCCGAAGGGTATCCCCCGCAGCAGCCGTAGAATCGTCATAACGGTAATAGCCATTGATTGTGACATCGCCTTTTCCCAGGGTATCTATATGAACCCGGTAAGTACGTTTCACCGAAACCAATATGGAATCGGCAGACGTGACCTGCGAGACATTGTGATAATCACAGAACGCATAATAATGCTTACCGGCCTCCGCAATGGCATCAACATTAGAAGATTTGTAGGTCCCTGTTTCAAAAGTTTCATCGGAATAAAGGTAACGATAATAATTGGTCGTGTTAGAATACGTAACAAACTTATAGGTTCCTGCAGTCGGAGCATCGAAATAAGTCTGTATTCCCATATATCCGTTGCGCATGACACCGTCTTTAAGGAAATTGAACCATTTGGGAGTTTCGCTAATTTCAAAAACTTTGCCTTCTACAAAGAACGCCTTTACCTTGCAATCTCCGGCGAGCGCCACAAAGGTGCTATTCTTTGTTGTATCGCGAATCGTACAGGAACCAGAAACTTTTTCCCAATGGTCAAAACGCGACCCACCATCTGCAGTAGCCACAATCGAAATGGAATCACCGGCAAGTTTATCGTCACTAGAGCCCAATTTACTATTGACTTTAACGCTTCCCGCACCCGAAACTGCAGAAGTCACGTTCACATTTTTGACAACCCATACCGAGAGAGTGTCATTCTTGTCCGGGGAATAGGAGGAATTGTTGCTTTGCAAGTAGAAATAATATTTTTCACCTTCAGTGGCACTAAACGCATTGGATGAGAGGCTACTCTTTGTGGTAAAGGTTTCGTCATAAGCCCAAACATTCGACAGGTTGCCTTTTGTGAAAATAGTGTATCGGCCGTCTTTAGGCGCCGTAAACACGGTCTTGATGCCAAAACTTGAGCCGATTTCAGAGCGGTGCATGCCATAGTTGAATTCCGAAGGCGTTGTAGAAATCGGATAAACACCACCATCGTCTTCTGCGAATACGGTTATTTTACAATCTCCATTGACAGTCACTTTTGCATTCTGTGCAGCGGTGTCGTTCAAGGTGCATTTCCCCGAAGTCACCTTCATGTATGAAAATCTCTTTCCACTAGATGCATTGGCGGTAATTTGTATAGATTCACCATTAACATGCGAAGTGTCATGGGAAGAACCGTTTTCAAACTTGGCTGAAATATCTTCGTCACCTACGAGTTCTATATGGTAAGTACGGTCGACGTTGAACGTTAAGGATTGCGTGCCATAATTACTAAAAAGAAGATACCGGCCGTCTGTATTGACGCTTCCCAAGAAAATCTTTTTAGTATCAAGTCCGCTATAACTTTTACTGTTTGTAGAAGTGAATGTTGTGTCGGAGCCCTGATCATAAAAATAAACAGTTGTCGTGTTAGACGGTTTAATCGTGAGCCTGTAGGTACCGGAGTCCGTCGGGATAAATCCCGTATTCATGCTGTAGTTGGAACCGCGGACATAACCATCGACTTCAAAATTGTAGGTGACGGGTATTTCGGCAATGGGCAGAATGGGAGCATCTTTAAAATGTGCCTGGATGGTGCAATTCGCAGAAAGTTGAACCTTTGTAACCATAAGGTTCTCTTTGTCTATTTTGCAGGTACCCGACACCACTTCCCATTTGTCAAACATCTTTCCAAACACAGATCCCGCACCAATCGTGTAAGAAGAATCGGGGTCGCAATTCATCGAGCTATAGCTTCCTGAACCAGTATTGTCATAGCGTAAAACATATTTTCGCTTCACCACCAGTTCAATATCATCCGTGCCATAGTCTTCTGATTGGCGGAACAAGATGTAGTAGGACTTTCCCGCACTCATGCTCAAGGAAATTTGGCCATTACTTGCAAGCGTCTTTTCCGTGGTAGCGTTAAATGAGGAGTTTTGTCCATTGTCAATGTACTTGATACTTCTATTGGTCTTTACTTCAACCACATAGGTGCCGGTTGCCGGGGCGGTAAACTTGGTACGCAAGTCATAATTGCCGTCTACCAAGAAAGCATCTTTGGCCAAGTTGAAAGACTTCGGCTTCGAAGAAAGTTCATAGACTTCACCCGTATTGAACACCGCCGTGACAACGCAATCGTTCGCCCCCATGGTAACGGTAGCCGTAGCGGAATTTTCATCATCAACGGAGCATTCGCCGGTCGTTTTCCAGTGGCCAAAGCGGTAACCCTTATTCGGAGTGGCGGAAACAGTTTGCGTATCCCCTTCAATAAAGACTCTATCATAGGAACCCAGTTCAACTGAACCACTGCCCTCATATTTAGTTGTCAAATTATAGGCTAAAAACGCCTGAGCCGTAGCCTTTTTGTCATCGCTATCAATGTTTTCTTCGGGAATAGCGATATAGTAATCATAAGGAGTAGAGCCGTACCCGTCACTATAAAAATAGAGTCGACCATTTGAGAAAGATCCTGTCGATTCCATTCTGTTATCAAAACCTGTATGGCTTTTAGATGGGTAATTTCTTTGGGTATAGTTCGAAATGGCTAGAACACACCTCTTGCCCCCCTGCCTGACTTTTATTCGGACCCCATAAGCGCTATACCCCGTCGTGGTCGAATATTTTTTGAAGTCCAGCACAATGGGACCTTCACCAGGAGTCAGTTCATAATAAAAGCTTTGTTCTTTTGCGAAAGGTCTAAAACGGCAAAGGCCGCCTTTATACGCCGTGGCAAAGGTCGACCTGGAATGAGCGTCCTTAATAACGCAATTACCACTCTCCAATTTCCATTCATCGAAGGCATAGCCATCTTGGGGAGTCGCGTCGAGCCGAATGGTATCGCCGACAGAGTAATCCCTAGTTCCTTTTGCAGAAAGAAGTCTAACATTACCATTATCTTCTATGGAAACTGGTACAGTCTGCTCTTGTGCAGTCTGCGCGTAACTAAAAGAACTAAAAACAAACAAAATGCACAATGCAATATATGCTCGAATCATCGATGTTCTCCCAACAAGACCTTTTTTACAGGGGTCTATCCCTACAAATAATTTAGAAAAATTTTTATCTTTTGTTACAAATTTCTTAATTTATGGGGTTTATGTTGAGGAAATTCATACTCATTTGCATTTTTTGCCTAATCAGCAATGTTTTGGCCATGGAACTCAGGCCCTTTTTCAACGGCTATGCTCCCAGCAACGCATCTATCGTCACCCACCAGAAAAGCGTAAAATCAGAAAGGGACTGGGACAGCGATATGCAGTTCTCTGCCGGTCTCGAAATGAACTTCGCCGCCGAATTCAGTCCCATCCGCTACGGTTTCGGCGTAGGCTACAAGAGTCCGCTGGAAGAGGACGACACCAAGATCGTCCCCGCCTCTATTCCCGTATGGGGAACCTTCGCTTTCGGTCGCATCAACACCGACGCCATTTTTTCACCTTATGCCGTGGGCCGCGTAGGTGTTCTCCCCCTCATCACCGGTAACGGCAACTGGTGGGAACGCCCCTTCGACTTCTTTGTCGCCGGAGGCCTCGGTGTCATACTCCCCTACCGAATCGGCGTCGAAGTCAACTACGAATACGCCTCTGTACTCAAGTCCTACGAAAGCAACGACCTGAACCATCGTATTTCGGCAGGCAAATTCGGCGCCCGCCTATCCATCGGTTTCGAACTTTCTCGTGATAAAATCTACAACCCCCACGACCGAATCGAAAAGAGAGACGAATCCGCTGTACAAGAAGAACCTTTCGACGATGGTAGCGATGATAGCGAAAGCGCAGCCACCTCCGAACAGCTAGCCGATTCTACTAAAGCTACAGAACCCGTACAGCCCGTAGAGGCGGAATCGCCAGCGGCAGCTTCTCCAGAAAACAAGCCTGCAGAAATTTCTTCTGAAGAAACGGCTAAACCCGAGCCAGCCGCCGTGCAGGCGACAGACGTCAAGGGAAAGAAAAAGGCTTCCAAAAAATCTACTACAAAGAAAAAAGCCTCCGCAAAAACGAAGGCTAAAAAGAGTAAAAAGAAGTAGATTTATTCTACCACATCTTGTCGAACTTTTTGCGGCTCTTTTCTTCGTCCTTCTTTTCCTGAACGATAGCGTCGATCACGGCGGCAACCGTCAGGTTGAAGATATCATGCACAGAGGCGTCGGAGTCGGTAAAGT
>JAEEGJ010008948.1_pt1 | contig 27223 bp, 22 predicted proteins | sample 8958761 | NCBI WGS metagenome assembly JAEEGJ01 (sample SAMN16246546, study PRJNA631951) | gut metagenome | biome: gut microbiome; feature: rumen; material: RS-attached | host: Bos | place: Iran: Karaj | collected 2018-10 | reverse complement strand
ACGCAGGAAGTCGTGGAGGAAATGACCGCGCAGGTCGTATGCGCCGCCGCTCTTCGGGAAGGTGTTCTCCATCCACCGCCGCACGGCGGGATGGACTCGGATGGTCACTGTGTCGGTTTCTCTCTTTTTCATCTCAAAAAAAAATGGATTTCACGCCAAAGTTTCACATTTTCGGGGTTGCCATACAAGACAAAGCCCGATTATAGTTTATCTTGTTGTCTTTTAATAACATAACATATAAGACAAAACGGCTTTTCCTGTCTTGTTGTGCTTGTTGGCTTTTCCCTTCGCCGCCGTTGTCTTGTACTGTCTCCGTTCTGTCTTGTTGGTGTCTTGAAAAATCGCGCTCATAACTTGCTGGTTTCCAGTTTTGTCTTGTTTGTCTTGTATTTCTTGTCGAAAAATGTGGACTTACCCCGTTGTACTCACTTTTGCAAAAAATAGGCGGTTCGGGTCTCCGTGGATTCCCAAACTGCTGGCTAATAAGGGAATAAGTTTCCCGTTTCCTCCCTTGGCTCGGGAGGTTTCCCCTTTTCGGGCTCCTCAAACCCGTTTTTGTGCTCCGGGGCGAGGGGCTTTACCTCGTCCTTGGGCTGCCACAGGTAGTCGGTCTCAAGGTTCAGTTCGTTGGCGGCGGCGAGCATGTCGTAGTTGAAGCACCATGCGTATGGACGCTCGTATTCCAAAGCTTCCGTGCCGTCGCCGGGCAGGTATCTCACCGAATCCCGCTCCTGCAGGTTCTTCATGTTGCGGCGGAAGCGTTTCTGCTGGAGACCGAGGTACTCCGGCGAGTTCTTGAGATAGTACTTGAGCGAGTCCTTGGGAAGCCGTTTCTCGTTGGCGCTGCGTTTCTGCTGCGCGTAGAGGCCGAAGATCCTGTTCGGGTTCATGAACAGAACCTTTGTGCTTCCGTTGACCGTCTGCGTGGTGGTCTTCAGTTCCTCCACTGTTTTGATTTGGAAGTCGAAGTCCTTTTCTATGACCCCGCTGCTGAAAAGTTCCTGATAGACGCTCCAAAAGTCGCTCACCTCGTTCCCGGCTACCACGTCCCCGTTCTGCCGCTTTATCATTTCCGCGAATGTCCGCACGGCCTTCTCGTAGGTGAAGGGCAGTTCCTCCTTTCGGGTCACCACCCGAAGGGCGGCGAGCACCACGCTCCAGTTCTTCAGTATCCTGTCCTCCACATGGGAGTTTATGTGGGGGCGCACATCTGCAATGGCTTCGTTGAAGCAGGATGTGTATTCCTCAAGGAATACCTTGCGCAGCTTCAGCAGCTTGTTGGTGATATGGGTCAGTCCCTGCTTCTCTATTCTTTTGAGTTCCTCGAAGCGCAGGCGTTCCGCCTCCGAGAACTCCGTCTTGGAAACCGAGAGGAAGAGCACGCGGGAGAAAAGGGCGTTGTCGGCGGTGGCCATCTCCTGCCCCGTGAGCATGATGCCCGCGTCCACGGCGGTCATCTCCTTCTTCCTGTCCTTCTCCATGTTCATCCGGCTTCTGCCCACGCCGTCCCACAGCCCCTTGAGGAACTCTATTTTCTCGTAGTCAAGCGAGTTCTTGTATTCGTCGATGTGGCACAGCGTGTTGCGGGTGTGCGCCACGTGGTCGGCCATCGCGGGCACTGTGCTGTTGGTCATGTTCACGCCCACGGGAAGGTCGCCGAACAGCTTCAGCAGCGTGACGGCCATCTCGCTCTTGCCCGTGCCTTTCGGGCCGAAGATGTTCAGTATGGGGAAAAAGCGGTGCTGCGCTATGATGATGTCCCGGAACAGCGTGGCGAAGTAGAACCCTATTCCGGCTATGGCGTTGTCTCCATAGACTTTCAGCAGCATGTCGGCGAAGTCGAAGAGGCTGATGTCGCCCGCCCTGTGGACGAACTTCCGTTCGAACTGGAAGAGCGTGTCCTCTTCCTTGTAGAACGAGGAGAGAGCGGGTATGTAGTAGTGCTCGCCGTTGTGCTCCACGATGCCGAGTTCCCCAAGTTCGCGGAACTCGCCGTCAACGGTGATGCCGTTCGACCAGGCGAAGAAGCCCTGCTTCTGCCAACCCAACTGGGTGACCTCGCGGCAGGTTTTGGTGTTGTCGTAGAGATACGCCTTTATCTTGTTGAGTCCGTGGTCGCCGCCCTCAAAAAGGAAGTTGCCCAAGGATTCGCACCTGAGCCGGAACGCCGCTATCGATATGAGGTCTTTCTGGCTGAACTCCAGCACCTCGCTCTTGCCGTACACGTTTTTGAGACGGTAGAGCCGTTTGGCGTTGATGGTGCTGACGATGTGGAAGAGCGGCTCCATGGTGAAGTTCGACCCCTTGAAGAAATTGTCGCCTTTGAGCGAGTAGAACCAGTAGCAGTTGTTCTCGGTGTAGAACCCGTACTTGAGTATAAGTTCCTCCTGTTCCTGCGTCTTTCCGGCCACGGTCTTACGCTCCTTGTCTTTTTCCAGCTTCGCCTCCCTGCGCTTCTCGTCGTCAATCAGCTTCAGGGTGTTCTTCCACAGCGTCCTGCCGGGGATTACAAGTGCAAGCTGGTTGGCCAGCTCGCCGCGCTCCGCAGGATCGCGGTCGGCGAAAAGTCTGGCGATTTCCTTTACCGTCCTTGCACGAATCACAGGGTCATTCTCACACGCGGCCTTTTTCGACTCGGCCAGCACCGCGAGGAACATTTTCGTATGTTCCTTCTTGAACCCGTCAAACTGTTCCTTTGACGTGAAGAAGCTGTCGGGGTCCTGCTTGGAGCCGTCCTCCGCTTTGGGGATTTCAAGGACGGACACGTTCATGCCCGTTTCCACCAGCTTCTTTCCGTTGCGTTCCGTGGCCTTCCGTCCGGCTTCGTCGCCGTCAAGCATGAGGGTGACGTTTTTCGAGGCCTTGCCGAGAAGACGTATCTGTTCGTCCGTCAGCGATGTGCCGCAGGGGGCGACCACATTGCACACGTCAAGCTGGTGCATCTTCACCACATCGGCGTTGCCCTCCACCAGCACCGACATGTCCGCGTTGCGGATATGCCGGAAAGCGAAGTTCATCCCGAAAAGGACGGTGCCTTTCGAGTAGGTTGCGCTTTCCGAGCTGTTGATGTACTTGGGCGTGTCGTCCGAGGGGTGCAGCGCACGCCCCGAAAAGGCGACCACGTCCCCTTTGGGGTCGAAGATGGGGAACATGATCCTGTCACGAAAGAAGTCGTGGATGGAACGGTCTTTCCACTCGCGGAAAAGGTCGCATTTCTCAAGTGTCTCGATGAGGAAACCCTTTTGCCGGAGATGGTGGTATAATGCGCTCCGTTCCCTCGGGGCGTAGCCTATGCGGAAGTTCTTGATTGACTCTTCGTTGAACCTGCCGATTGCGTATTTCAGTGCCTCGGAGGTTTCTTGGAGTTTCTGCTGGTAGAAGCGTGCCGCCGCCTCGTAGATGGCCAGCTGGCCGCGCCGTTCCCTCTCTTTCTGTTCCTCCTCCTTGGTTGGCTGGCGTTCCTCTATGGTGATGCCGTGTTCCGCAGCCAGCAGTTTCACCGCTTCCGGAAACGACAGCCCCTTTTTCTCCATGAGGAGATCTATGGCGTTGCCGCTGCGGTCGCAGCCGTAGCAGTGCCAGCGGTTGGTCTTCGTGTTCACGAAGAAACTGCCGTCCTTTTCGTCATGAAAAGGGCAGCATGCCTTGTAAAGCACTGCGCCAGCTCTTTTCAGCTTCAGACCGCAGTTCTCCGCGACCTCTTTCAAGTCGGCGGCGAATAACACGTCATGGATTTTGTCTTTCGGTATCATTTCGCATATGGTGGTTTTTGGTCAGTTTCTGAATATCTGGTACTGCCAGCCGATTCGCGGGGTCATGTTCACGAAGTCGTAGCCGGCATATATTTGGTTTCGCCGGATGCTCACGCCCAACACGACTTCAAAGCCCGGCTTGCGGTCGGGGATGCTGAACGTCAGCCCACCGCCGAGGGTGACGGCCACTTTCGGCTCTGTGCGGACTGTCCTTGTGGTCAGCGTGTGCTTGTTGACCAGCTCCCAGTCCAGCGTGACACGCTCCACGGTGTTGCCGCTCACGGTGATACCCGTCACGGCTTTCACGGCGGTGTCCGCGTAGGGGATTGCGTAGCTCTTCCTGGAATAATAGTCGCGGATCACCGCCGCCGTGTCTATATCGGCGGGCATGGTGACGGGAAACTCCACGAAGTACGGCGCGGGGAAGAAGACCGTGTCCGTGACGTGCAGCGTGTCCGTGCGGGTCACGGTTCTGACCTGCACGGTCTCGCCGCTTCCGCCGCAGTTGCGGTGGAGCAGGGCGATGATGACAACGGCCATCATCACGATGGCGAACCACTTCCAGTCAAGTTTCATGCTATAGGGATTTTAGCAGGTTGACAAGCTCCACCTGGGGGTGCGCGTCGCTCTTGTCTTGCCTGTAAGAGGAATGGGAGAAGATTCCCTCCTGCCCGAGCAGGGCGCGGGGCGTGACGTTCCAAATGTCGCTTTGGTAGTTGGGGCTTATTTGATGTGTTGCCATGAGGTGGCGCAGCAGCTCGCCGAGGGTGTCCAGCTGGGCGGTGGTGTACCGCTCGAAATACTGGAACCCCCTGTATTTCTGTGCGGTGCAATACTCGTAGATGTTGCGCACGGGCTTGCATTTGAGGTTGGGGACCACTTTGCCGTTCTGCGTGGTTATGGGGTAGAACAGCCCGTCAGTGTGCTGTGTGAGCGCACCCCAGCTGTCCATCTCTATGCCGATGGCCATGGGGTCTATCTTGCGGTAGCCGAGGCCGAAACGGGCAAAGTTGTGGTTGGTGAGGCCGAGGTGGTACGCCCAATAGCGGTCGTCGAAGCATCTGTGCAGATGCCCCTCGCGGCTGATGACGTAGGCGGTGGCCACCCGCTCGCGGGTGTGCAGCCACCACGACATATCGCCGTTCACGCTGTCGCCGGAGACGGTGTGGTGCAGCACAATCTGTTTCTTTGCAGTCTCTTCCCGGACATACTGCGTGTCGGGAAAGTTCCAGTCCTTGTATATCTTTATCATTGCTCCTTGGTTTTGGCGGTTTTGCTGCGCCGCTCCAGCCTCCTTTCGAGGGCGGCGTTCCTCTCTATGATGTCGAGCAGGGCTTCAAGGATGCGGTAGTCGGTCAGCTGACCCGTCACCACGTGATAGACCTTGCTCACGCTGCAGCCAAACTCCTCGGCCAGCACTTGCCCGTAGCCTCGCGGCAGGTAGCGCCGCAGCTCCTTACTGATTGCCTTTGTTGCGCCCATGTCTTTCAATAATATATTGTATGAGTAATACGGTGAAGGCCGCAAGCCTCGCCGCCGCTACCAAGAGCAGCGGGGCGAGGGCGAACAGCCATCCTTTGGTCAGCCAGCCGAAGGCCTTGAGGATGACCAGGTAACAGGTGAGCAGAAGCAGCTGGTTATTCAGTTGCTTGATGTTTTTTTCCATTCTTCTCATTTATTTTGGATTTTTTGCTGATTCCTTTCTTGGATTTGTTCTTTTTGGCGATTTCCGCCATACTGACTCTCTCAAAGAAGTTCTTTTCTTGAAATTCCGGAGCGTGCTCTCTGACGATTTCAAGAAGATTCGGATTCACGATTTGCCCTTGCGGAACATTGTTCGCAAGGTAGGAATCGATAGTTCTCATGTCTTTTACGCCAAAAAAGATCAACATTTTTGCCTTCGATTCGGGTCGTTTTAATACCCTCATTGCCTGTTCAGAAACCACTAAAAATTTTTTTCTCATACTTCTGGATTATTGGATGTTAAATCCAAAAAACTATGTATTTTTGCAGCAAATTTTTGTAGCAAAATTTTGTAGCATAAATTTGCCACAAAAAAATGTTGTAACTTGCTGGGTGCAAGATACTTATTTTTCAAATACAGCAACATCCGGCATAAAAAAATTTGCGTTCTTTGAGAAACTACAAAAAAATGCACCACTTTTTCCATCTCGGAAAGGGTGTATTAAAACAACTGATAACTGATTGAAAATCAGTTATTTTTATTGCTTTGTATTGAGACAGAAATGAGACAGAATCAAAATGTATTCTGCTTTAATAGAAAATGTAATTTATTAACCCTCATTAAGTTAAAAAAATGCTGGCAGGTCAAAACAGCGATACCTCTAATCGTCGGTTCGAATCCGACCTGCCGCCCGAAAGTCTCACAAAACAATAAAAATCAGCGGATTACGGACAGTTTCCGCTGATTTTTTGCGTTTGAATCGGGACAGAATCGGGACAAACTGAATTTTTGTGTTTTGCTGAGCAAGACCCAAAAAAAAAATGTCAAATTCATCGAACAGATTAGCCGTATCTTCGGCGTATTCAGCTGTCAATTATCTGCCAGCGACACTCAAAACAAACAAATCGGGATGGCTCATCGAGTACTACGTGGAAAACCCACAGACTCAAGAATTAGCTCGAAAAAGGATTAAGTTACAACGTCTCCTAAATCGTTATTCCACAAAAGGAGAAGCAAAAAAGCACATCAACAACATCATCGTGGCACTGAACATGAAGTTGTCCACAGGATGGAACCCTTACTTCCAGGGCGAGGAATCCAGATACTACACTCCCCTACTCGAAGTTTTGGAGGAATACAAGGAGGAGGTTGTAAAGGAGCACCGCAAATCCACCGCCAATTCTTACGTTTCCTTTGCCAAAATATTCGGTGAATGGATAGCAAAGGTTTCCCCTAACATCTACTGTTCCTTAGTGTCCCACAGCATGATAGTCCAGTTCATGGATTACATCCAAAGAGAACGGGAAGGGCGTGATGGAGATATTTCGGCACGTACTTATAACAACTATATCAAAAACGGCAGTGCTTTTTTTACATGGATGATGGACAAATGCTACTGCAAGGAAAATCATTTCCAAAAAATCAAGTCCAAAAAAGTGACTGAAAAGAAGCGTGTTCTCATACCCAATGACAAACGTGTTGCAATTCAGAAATACCTTATGGAGAACAATGTCGCTTATCTCGCATTTTTGGAAATGATTTATGGGGCATTGTTGAGGCCTCACGAATTACTCATGCTCAAAGTCGGGTATATATCGTTGTCAGACAAGACAATAACCATTCCCCCTGAAGTCTCCAAAAACGGCAAACGACGCATAATCCCAATGACCAAAGAGATTGAGCAACTTCTTATCAGAATGAATGTTCATAATGCTCCGCCGGAATACTATCTATTCAGCAACAATCAGAAACCTGGCAAAAAACAGGTTTCCGCAAGATACTTCAGAAAATTCTGGGACAAAATACGTAAAAAATTCGACCTGCCAATGGAGATGCAGCAGTATTCGCTGCGCGATACGGGCATCACGGAAATGCTCAAGAACGGACTCGACCCGCTCTCCGTCAAGCAGCTGGCCGACCACTACTCCCTCTCAATGACCACCATCTATTCCAACCATGCCGACCCGCACCTCAAGGAGCTGATTCGGGAGAAGGCACCTGGGTTCACGTCGGACAAGGTGCGGAGCTAAAGCACCACCCTCCGTTTCGCGGTCTCCACTTCGGCGGTGACGGATTCGCCGCCCTCGGTGAACTGGAAGGTGATTTTGACGGGCAGGCTCTTCACTCCGGCGACCAGCAGCCAGCGGGTGTGGCTATGCGCCGCCCCGTCCTGCGGCTTCAGCAGCCGCCAAAGGTTGAGGAACTCCGACAGCGGCAGCAGGAAGCGGTAGCGCACTTTCTCGTAGTTGGCAAGGAAGTCCAGCCACGGACTCACCCACAGCTGCCCCACGGAGTTGTCCCCTTGGACGGTCAGCGAAACGCCGTCAAGGGGGTCGCCGTAGCGTGAGTGCCGTGTCGGCTGCGCTACCTCTATGAACGGGTTGCCAGCCTGCGGGATTTCAAGCCTCCGGCTTCCAAGATAGGTCTCCAGCACCATCGGGAAGTCCGTGTTCCCCGTGTCGAAGACCGGGCTGCAGCCCGCCTGCTCGATGCGCATGACAAACTCGGGGTGTTCGGACTTCGCGTCCGTGATCTCCATCACGGGAACTTTCAATGAGGGTGTGATGCTCTCCTCGTCACCCTCCCCCGCCTCAAGGGTCTGGTCGGCGCCGCCCAGCGGATTCCATCGGAACACCCAGTTGGCGATGCTGTCGCCCTCCCGCTCCGCCCTGCGGTAGCGGTTCTCGTTCTCCACAAAACATACCTTGCCGAAGTTTGCCGAAGCGTCGGGAAGCTGGTCGGCGGTCGGAACTGGCGGCAGCAGCTTGGTGCTGTCCGTCTCGTCCGTGGTCACACCCTCCAGCTTGAACACGTATTTCCGCTCATCGGTCTTCTCTATGGCGGTCTCGCCGTCCACGGCGTATGCCGTGAGGTCAAGGCACTTGGACTTCTCCAAGATGTCACGGACGAAGGCGAACTCCGCCCTCCTGGTCGTGGAGTCAAGGAAGAGGGCGAGGCCGAAGGTCTTGCACAACGTGCCGATGAAGTCGGCGTTGGTCATGTCGGGGACGTGCTCGCCGTAGCGCAGCCTGTCGGCGAAACAGTTATAGACCTTGTTGTAGGCCGTCACGTCCGCAGTTATCGGCACGCTCTCGAAATCCTTGATCACCAGCATTTGCCCGTAGCCGCCGACTTCCTCCATCATCCCCCTGCACTTTGCGAAAGCAAACATATACATCTGGTTGGATCTCATGTCGTTGACCGTGAAGTCAAACGTTATCTCGTAGAACCCCGCCCCGGCATAGCCGAACGAGGAGAGATGTTGGGACTTGAACGTCTTCACATAATATGGCGTGTACCAGTGGCCGAACAGTGAATCCATGTCGTCCCAATTCCCGTAGAGATTGGAGGCCGTGGCCTTCCACAGGTTGTTGAGCCTGTCGGTCATCATGAACACCAGCGCCTCCTCGTAGTGTTTGGTCACGGTGCTGCCGTTCTCCACCACCTCCACGGAGCCGTTCTGCACCACGTTGGCGGGCAGGTATGTTCTGACAACCACGTGGAAATGGTGTGTGCCGTCAGACCTTGGATAGAAAAGATACTGTTCGTTGCCGTCCGAATCGGTGAACGGCTGCATCATCGGGGGCATCCCCGAAAACATGATGTGGTAGTAATCCACGGAGGGCGTGATTTGCGCACGGAATGCGGCCTCCTCGGTGAACTGCGTGAGCAGCCCGTCCATGGCGCGGAGGCTCTGTGAATAGATCTTGGCGGTGTCGGGGCTGTCAAGGAAGCCGCCCTCCGCCAGATACCCCCCGTTCGCCACCACCCTGTCCAGCAGCCATGTGAGCTGAAGGGCTGGGCAGAAGGCGAAGCTGTTGGGGTTGTCGGCCTGCCGGTTGTTGAACACCCGCACGCCACGGTTTCCGGGTCTCTCCTCCACCACATCGCCGTTGGCGTTGAAGAAGAGGCGGTTGATATAGCAGCGGTCAAGCCCGATGTTGTCGTTGGTGTTCAGCGAGGCCTGGATGCCGCTGGCGTTCTCCGGCGCGTTGTCGTACTGTGTGAGGAACCAGCCGAAATCGTTGTTCCCGCTGCCGTAAAAAGCCGTGTCCAGGAACAGCGGGAACTTGACCACGGAATCCGAATTGAGGGTGGACTTGAGGAACTCAAGCCATTTGGCGTTGTGCTCCGTGGCGTTCTGGCTGATGACAACATCGTCGCCGTAGTCGTTCTCTTTCATCTTTCTGTCGGCGAAACCCGCAGGCCACGGGTTGATGACCAGCCCGCAGGAGTAGGTCGTCATGGTCGCCTTTTGGATGTAGAGGTCGCCGCGTGCAATCTCAATCCCTCCCGCCTTGACCGTGCAGGCGTACTTCTTGAGCCGCTGCACATAGACGAAGCGGGCGTGCCGAAACACCGTGTCGTTGCTCTGCGCGGGCACATCGAAGGTGAACATCACATCCCCCTCCACCCCGTCGGTGGAGAAGAGGCTGCTGTTCACCTCCATCTGCAGGGAAGTCCCCCGCTTGATGTGCAGCGCGTTTCCGTTGACTTCTATCGTAAGCATCAGGAGAAGGAATACTCGTAAACGACTTTCACACGGTGCACCGTGATGGCGGTGCTGTTGACCTGCAGTTTGCCGCCCTCGATGGCGAATGTCACGCCCTCGTTGACGATGGCGATTCCGTCTTTCGCGATGGTGAAGGCGATGACGTTGACCAGATTCGTGGCGTTGATTTTGTCGTCAAGGGTGAGTGCAGTGGCTTTCTTGAGGATGGAGAGGTCGTTGTAGGTCACCACCTTGAGGCACTTGTCCTCAAGGTTGCTGTGGAGGTTTGAAAGGTTTGAGGCATTGCTGTTGGCGGTGGTGTTGGCGGTGTTCGCCAAATCGTAGGCAGTCTTGACCGCCTTGGCGGTCGCCGCCAGCGCTTCGGAGGTGCTGTTCACCGCGCTGGTCAGCTTGGTCACGCCGTACTTGGAGGTGGAGGCGAGGTTGACGGTGGTGCTGGTCACCGATGTCCCGTCCGTGAGGACGACGGTGATTTTCGGACCCGCCGAGGAGGTGCCGTCTGTCAGCGTGACGGACTGCACCTTGGTGTCGGAGTCCGCCGGAAACAGCTGCTGGATGAGGGTGGCGAGACCCTCCACCTGGTCGGCGCTGGTCTTCGGATAGAGGATGTCGTAGTCGGGAGCGCCGTTCACCATCTGTCCGTTGAAGGCCTCCTGCTGGTATTTGATGATCTGTCCCATGAAGTTTGAGTTTTGGTGAGTTATTGGGTTAGTTATTTGATGACGCGCAGGTACTGGTCGTTGAGCTTCAGCACCTCGTGCTTGAGGTAGTCTATGAGGTCGCCGAGGGTGGTCTTGTAGGCGTTGCCCTTGTCGTCGCCGATGACAACGAGCATGGAGCCGCTCAGTTCGTACTCCCTCGGCTGCAGCGTGTTGAAGTTCCCGTCCAGCTTGGTGCGGACACTTGCCGCCGCCGCGCCCGCCGCCGTCTCTTCGGCGAGGGCGCGGATTTCGGCCTTGAACGTCCCGTAGTCGTCGATGCGGGACGCGGGGATGGTGAACTCGTCAAAGGTGGTCTGCGAAGTGAGCGTCACCCCGTTGATGGCGGGGCGGTTTTCAAGGTCGTCATAGCTGCCGGACACGCTGTCCAGCTCGTTGACCCGTTCTATAAGTCTGTTGAGGATGCCCCGCACCTGGGCGAGACCCATTCCGTTCTCAATCGTCTCTATCATTTTTCTCTGAAGTATTGGTTAGCTATCTCGTTCTGCCGTGCAGTACCCCGCTGCAGGTCGTCAACCCATAGAAGAAGGTCGTCCCAACGCTCCAGCGTTCCCGGAAGAATCGGCAGGTTGCCCGTGCTTGTGGTGGTGGCAGGCTTGTTGAAGCGGTACTGGAACTCCGCCTCCATGAGGTCTTCGGCGGTGTCGGTCACCGTGAGCGTGTCGGGGATGACGGCGATGGGGACGGCTCTGCCGCCGATGATGCGGTAGTTGTGGCGGCTGCGCATGGCATCCGCCACCAGCTGGATTTCCCGCGCCGTCCTGTAGCCCGTGCGGGCGGTGTGGACGGTCGCCGTGTCGGTGATGTCCGCGCCGACAACGCCGTTCTTCACCGTGTCGCTGCCGTCCGTCTGCTCCTCCACGGCTGACGTGTCCGTGGAGAGGCTCTCCAAAAGGCCGTAGCGGCTTTGCAGCAGGAACTCCTGCGCCCCTATGGGCTTGCGTCCGAGGACGTAGGTGCGTGTCCACTTCGCCCCGGACTCGTTGCGGATGGAGACCGTGTAGGAGAGCATGCCTGAGGGGTCGAGCCCCAACGCCGCCACGGACAGCGGAAGCCGCACGATGTTGTAGTTGGCCACGGTGACCTGCCCCTGGTTGGCCGTGTGGATGCCGCCGTCCCTCATCCGCACGATGACCCCGACATTGAGCTGGCGGGAGTGCGAAGCGGATTCGAGGGTGTTGAAGAGCAGGAAATAGGCGTATTGCGGAAGTTCCGCGTAGGAGCGGACAGTCAGCCCCGTGGGGCTTCCGAAGTCGCGGATGTCCGTGTATTCGGACAGTTTGGCGGCGGCTCCCATGTCGGTCTCCCAGTCGGCGAGGTTGAGCGCCTGGTGCGTGTCGTCGAGCCTGCCCGCCGACAGCATGGCCTCCTGCGAGTGTTTCAGAACACCGACTTGGGGAATCTCCCCGGACACGTCCGAATAGGTAAGCCGGAACTTCAGTGTGGCGTACTGCAGCGGATAGGCGGCGAAGGTCTCCGCAAGGCTGGGGACATCAGCCGCCGTGAAATAGGAGCGCAGGATGTCAAGGGGCAGCTCCGCGAGGTCGTCGGCGTCAAGGTGCAGGATCATGTCGGGGGTTTCCAGCGTCTGCACCGCGCCGCCGCTGTAGCGCGTGACCTCGAAGCGGGCGAACACGCCGTAGTTGGGGTGCAACACCCGCGCCACACCCGCGACCTGCTCCAGCTGCTCGATGTTGCCGCTGCCGTTGCCGTCAACGGTCACGACCTCGCCGCCGTACTCCTTGGAGAGGAACGTGAGGGTGAGGTCGTCCGCCAACGTCACATCGTAGTGGCGGGAAATGGTGTAATGCTCGGCTATCTTGCTCTGAAGCTCCTTTTTCAGCATGGAAGTGTCGGTGTAGCCCGCTATCCTGTCCGCCCTGTCGCGTGCCTGGTACGGCGAGGTGATCTGGAAGTCAAGGACGGTGTCGCCGAAGCCGACCGTCAGCACGGAGGACGGCAACGCGTTCACGCGCCACGCGCTCCGGCTCTTGCTTCCGGCGGTGGCGACGGGCGTGCCCTTCAGCAGAAAGCGCGGGCGGTTTCCTGCGAAGTCAAGGGGGTGCGGTTGTTCTCTTATCGTTACTGCCATTGCTCACTGTTTTAGCGAAGCCGCCCTGCGGAGGAAGCTCTCCTGCTGCTCGAACTCAAGCTGGAGTTCGCGGCTGATGACCGCCTGTCTGTTCTTCGGGTCGCTCATGTACTGGCGCAGCGCGGTCAGCTCCTCCAGCATCCTGCCCATCGTACCGTCATCCGCCTGTACGGTGTGGTAGTGGTTGCTGGTGACGGCTCTCTCTGTTCTTTCGGGGGCAAATGTACGGCTTATGGCTGTGGCCGCCTGGGACACGCTGCGGCTGTCCGGCACAGCCATTTCAAGCTCCCGCAGCGGGGCTTTGTTGCCCTTGCGGTATTCCTCAAGGGCTTCGATGACGGGCTTCGTCTCAGGATTCTCAACCAGCTCGTTTGAGGCTATCCACTCCCTGCCGCGCTCACCTGCCACGATGTTCTTCTCCCGCTCGATGTAGCCGCCCTTGGCGTAGGGTTCCGGCTGCGAGGCGATGGCGGCGACCTGCACGCCCGTGGCGGCGAGGGAGAGAGCCATGGAGATGAGACCCCACGGGAAGCCGCCGCCGTTCTCGAAGCTCTTCACTGCGGCCACGATGCCGGAGATTATCGCCTCCGCGATGGCCGCTTTCTTCTCTCTGCGGAACTGTTCGATTTCCAGCTGCTTCTCCTTGGCATCGCGCTCCTTGTCCAGCTGCTCCACCTGCGCGTTGTAGTACTCCTGCGAGATGATGCCCTGCTCCAGCTGCCAGTCCAGTTTCTTCTTCCGCTCGTCATAGCCTTTCTTGTACTCGTTGAGGGCGGCTTTCTCCTTGTTGCTCTGCAGCTGGTTGATGGATTCAAACAGTTGCATGGCGGTGTTGGCGAAGTCCTGGATCACGTCGGCGATGTCCGACAGGTTCTTTTCCCAATCCTTCTTGAAGTTCTTCCAGTCTATCTCAAGGAGCTTGCCGATGCCCGTGGTGGCCTTGCCCTTTTTGGCCGACTTCCCTATCGCGGCGGTCTCCTCGTCCATCTTCTGTTTGAGGGCTTTTATCTGCTCCTCAAGCTGCCGGATGCGGTCTTGGTTTTCCTGCTCGCCCAACGCCTTGAGCTTGGCGATGGCGGACTGGGCGGCGGAGATTTTCGCCTGGTACTCCTTTTTCACCGCCGCGATGCGCTTTTCGGTCTCCGTCATCAGCGCTTCGGTGATGTCGGCCTCGGCACGCTGCACGATGGACAGTTCCTCCTGCGCTTCGAGGGCTACGGCCTGCCGCTTCTGCTCCAGCAGGTCTTCAAGCAGTCTCAGCTCGTCTTCGTTCAGTCCCGTGCCTTTCACCGGGTCGTATTCCTCGCCCTGCTTGCTCTCATAATAGGCGATGCTTTTGTCTATCTCCGCGATGGTGGCTTTCCACCTCTGCTCCACCTGCAGCAGTTCCGCCGAGTAGCTGTCGGTGAGGTTCTGCCCGAGTTTCTCCTTGATAGTCTGGAACTGCTCGCACAGCTTCTCGTACTGCTGCGTCACTTTTTTCATCTGTTCGGTGCGGGCGGCGCGGTCAATCTCTTCGACGGCGTTGGCCATGTATTGCCGCACCTGGTCGGCGAGGTCTTTGGCCGCCTGCCCCTTGCTGGCGGTGAACGCCTCGATGCGCTCAATGAGGTCGCCGTATTCCTGCCGGATTTTCTCCTTGTCGGCGGCGACCTTGTCCAAGCCGATGAGTTCGTCCTTTTGGAAGAGCTTTTTCACCTCCTTTTGGAGGTTCTCCCATTCGGTCAGTTTCTTCCCGGCGACCTCTTCGGCGGTCTCGCCGCCTGCGCCCCCACCGCCGCCGCTGCCGTCCGTTTCGCTCTCTATGTCGGAGACAACCGCGTCCAGCTGGTCGCCGATCCACGGGGCGAGGTTCTGTTTCACTTTCTCAATCTTTGCCTGCTCCTCCTGCACTATTTTGGTTACATTGCGAATCCAGAACTCCTCCTTGTCGTTCAACTTCCTGTCCTTGAGCAGATAGCGGTTCAAGTTGCGGATGATGCCTTCGGCGTTCATGCCGCCCTCGGCCAGCTCCACCGCCTTGCCGCCGATTTCCGGCGAGAGGTATTTGAGCGAGGTGCCCAGTCTGTCCATCTCCTTTTTCATTATCTCCGTTATCTGCTCCTGCTGGATGTCAAGGGCTATCTTGCGCTTCATGGCGGTGATGACCTTGTTGTAGGCCTGCTCGATGTCGAGGATGTTCCCCTTCTCGTCCAGCTGGTCCTGGAGTATCGTGGGATAGTTCTCTATGATTTTCTTCTGCACCTTGTTGTACTCGTCCGTGCCCTTGCGCAGTTCCCGCAGTGCGCCGAAGAGTCTGTCGGCTTCCGCTTTCTGCTCGGTGGTGCGCTCATGGAAGTCCTTCATGGCCTTCTGTGCCGCCGTAGTGCGGGTCGCCAGCTTGTAGATGGCCGTGCCCGCCGCTATGATGGCGGTGGCGATGGCCACCCACGGAACAGCGTTGGCCGCTGCGCCCATTGCCCGGACTGCTGCAGCCGCTCTGGTCGTGTTGCCCGCCATCTTCGCCTGCGCTGCAGCCACCGCATAGACCGCCGTCTTGTAGGCGGCTTTGATGACGATTCCGGCTTTCTCCGCCGCGTTGAGCAGCAGCAGGCGCGTCTTCAGCAGCGTCACTTTGGCGATGTACAAAGTGAGCGGTGCGATGATGGCCATCACCACGCCCTTGTTCTTGCTTATCCACGAGGTGGCGGAGGATATGGCCTTGATGCCCGCCGTGCTGGTCTTGGTCAGCTTCAGCAGTATGGGGTAGAGCTTTTGGCCGAGCTCAAGGCGTGTGTCCTGGAACTTCTTGCGGGCTTTCTCCAAGTTGGCCTGCATGTTGTTGTTCTTGACGGAGAACTCCTCGTAGCAGGACACGCCCTCCAGCATGGCTTTGTTGGCGATGCTCTGCGCGGCCTCCACCTTGTCAAGGCTGTTGGCCATCGATGAGATGGCGGCGGCGGCACGTGCGCCGTCAAGACCGAGGTCTTGGAATATGGGCAGCAGTTTGTCGAAGCCGCCTGCCCCGGAGAAGCCCTTGAGCACTTTCTTCAAGGCCTCGTTCATGTCGGTCTCTATGAGCTGCTTGAACTTGCCGAGTTCCATTCCGGCAATCTTGGCGAACTCTGCGGGCTTGGATATGACCTTTTGGATGAGCTTTTGGAATGCCGTGGCAGACATCTCCACCTTCTGCATGTCCTGGTCGAGGGCGGAGGCGAAGCCGAGAATCTGGTCGGCGGCGAGTCCGGCCTGCACGGCGATGCCGCCGAGCCGCCCCGTGAAGTTGACCATATACTGCTCGTTGGCGGTGCTGGTCTTTCCCAGTTCGTTCACGGCGGAACCCAGCGATAGGAGCTGCTCTTTCAGGGATTTGTCCTTGAGCATGTCGGTGGACTTCTTGTAAACGTCCACCATCTTGCCGATGGCAAGGGTCGCGTCATCACCGAGAACGTCCCCCATGGAGACGTTGATGATGTCCGCCGCCTCAACGAACTGCTGCACCAGTTCCTTGGAGGAGATGCCCAGCTTTCCGGCGATGTAGGCGAGGTTGTTGAGCTGTTCGCGGCTGGTGCGGGTGTCCAAGTGCTTGAAACTCTCGTTGAGTTCCTCCACCTGCTCGCGGGTCATCCCTGTGGTCTTGATGACGTCGGAATACACGTCATCCATGGCGGCGAGGTCGGTGGCCACCTGCTTGAGGGTTGATGTCACGTTGTCGAGCGAGGAGAGGATCTGAGTCAGGCCGCCGATGCCCGTGCCGAACTGAAGTACCTTGTTGTACATTTCCGTCCATGCGGAGGCGGCGGAGCCGATGTTCTGCGCGTGTTCCTTGAGGTACTGCCTCAGCTCCTTGATTTTCTTGGCGTGGGCGATGTACTCGTCCGAGCCGATGACCATACGGTTCTGCTCATTCACGAGCTTGTTCATCTCGGAACGTATCTGCTTGACGGAGGCCTCCACCTCCTTGCCGTTGATGTAGATGGTTACCCTGCGGGTGCTGCTCTTTGCCATAAACCTGTAGTTTGTGGCAAAGATGGCCTAAACGTCCGTCACGGATAGGGACGGTAAAAGAAAACCACAGTCGTGCTGTTTGACTGTGGTTTTCTTTGCTTTAATACCGCGACAACGATAGAAGTGGTTATGAGCACACAGTGCGAAATTTGAACGGATAGCGTGCCCGGTCGCCCAAAAAGAGAAAGCATAAAAAAGAGGACTCAAAAGCCCTCCTTTCATTTCTCATAGCGTATTGCAATCATGTCATCGCCTTACTTCTTCCTCACCGCAATCACCCTAAAGCCGATCAGCGGGGAGGGGGCATCGTAGGGCTTCTCGCTGTCGATGCGGATGTCGTAGCCAGTGTCAAGGTAGCTTCCGCCGTATGCGATGCCGCACTCATACACCATCTCCGCCACATTGCCGCACATATTGAAAAGCCCGAGACCGTTGGGGTGAAACGAATAGACATGCATTGGATAGCTATGGCGATAATTGAGATCATTATTCTCTAAGAGTACGACATACTGACCGTCCTGCACAGTGATATACTCATCACCCAAATTCAAGTAGTTGTATAAAGGCCTCCCATTATAATTGGTGAGATAGGGGGTGTCCATCGAGTATGGAGAGAAATGCCCCAGAGGGTTTCCTTCACGGGCGGCGTATTTCCATTGTTCTTTCGTTGGCAGGGTATATTCCCACTCTCCGCCCATTTTCTCTGTCAGCCATTGGCAGTACAGCGTCGCGCCCTCGTGACTGATGCAGCAAACAGGATTCAACCGAAACTCGGGCCGGGTGAGGTAATACGTCGGCAGTTCGGGCATCGTGCGAGTCGTGTCAATCTTCGACTTCTCGTAGTCGGCCATTCGTCCCTGCGCCTTGAGGTCGTCCAAAAAGAGGTTGTACGATCCGATGCTAACCTCTGTTTCTAACATTCGGAATGCTGCAATGGTCACCTTTGTGGTGTCCCCGTTACTGTTGCGAATCGTGTAATGCCCCGCCGGCACCTCCACGAAAGTGCCCACAAGCTGTTTCTCCAGCTTCGCGGTTTTCTTGTCGGGCTTCTGCGCCCAAGCCGCCACCACTGCGGCGATGAAAAGGATGGTCAAGGTTATTTTTTTCATAATGGATAAGGTTTTGATGAAATGTTTCTATAGATAAGAACGTAGTTTTTGACGGAAATCTTGGGTGGTTGGTATTCATTGCTTCGTAATAGTAGTGTGTCTCCGACACACAGCCTCGCGCATCCGTCGCATACCCCACACGTCTTGGAGACGCAAAATTTTGCGTCTCTACCTACCCTCTATCTTCGCTATAAGCCTTCGAAATAGTTCCTCCGGCGAGGTTGCCTTGTAGCAGTCCGAGAAATCCATGGGGATGTCGGGGGCGAAACCGTAGGAGGTCTCGGTGCCGTCGGGACCGAAGGTGCGCCAGGTGTTGAAACGGACAATCATCCCCGACGGTAGATTGAGCTGGTAGGGGTTGCCCGTGGCGCCGGAGGTCTTCTCCCCATAGAAAACGATGCTTTTGTCCTGATGCAGCCTCGATACTAACCATTCGGCTGCGGAAGCGGTGTTGTTGCCTTGAATCACCATCACTTTCCCCTTGAAATTGTCCGGATAATAAGGGTTGGGGTACCTTGTGGACGGAATCGTATAGAAATAGGTGCCGTTTTTCATCTGGCACACGATATCGTCAGGATCGGCATTCTCCCCGCAGCGGTACGAACCCTGCGCCTTCATGTAGGCGATATTCATCTTGGAAAGGATGGTCTCCGACGAGAACGAATCCACCTTGGCCAGGAAACTAACCACATCGTCCGTGTTAAACGACTGACCGCCAACGTTGTGCGTCAAATCCAGAATGATGCGCTGACACTCGGCAAGGCTGTCCTTATGCTGCAGAAAGAACTGTTTTCCCGTTTCAAAGCAGTCCGTAAGCCGCAGGTAGCCCGTCCCCGACTCGCGATTGATATAGCAGACATTCTCCTTGTTCCGCTCATAATCGTTTACGTACCAGTCGTTTGACGGGTCATCCACCAACTTTTCCGCTGGCAGCGACAGTTGGTAGAGGGTGTCGCCCTTCAGCGTCAGGTCGAACATCGTCCCGTACGGAAAAAGGGTCCAAAGGCCCATGAAGGACATGGCAATCTGCAGGCGGTGGTCGTCGTTGGTGGCAGGTACGTAGGGAAGCATGTTCTCGCGCATGTAGGTCACCGCGTCCACCCCGTTGATGCTGACAACCTCGTTCCCGACGCGCATCCTGTCTGCGTATTTCGAGGCGAAGTTCGTCAGAAACAGCTTGCCGTCCCTGTATTCCGTGCGGATGTACGGTTGCGCGAGGGGCGCAACCAACCACGGCGCATCCACCACGTAAGTGTGGCTGTTTTGGAAGCTGGCCAGGTACCGCATAATGGCCTTGCTGTACGCGTAATCGTCCTCCGTGGCCCTCACCACCGGCACAAACGCCCGGTACAGGCTGTCTGCATCTACTTCGGCGCAGTGGTCCATATTGTCGAAGTTGTACGCCATCTCCCGCCAGATTAGGGAAAGTTCGTAAGCTTTTTGGTCAGGGGTGAGGGTGTTGGGTAGGGGCTGGCTCTGTGCGAGGAACGGAAGGAGCAGCAGTGATAATGCTATTGTGATGAGTTTTTTCATGTTGTATTGGGTTTGTTATTCGATAATGGCTTGTTTTTCGGAACAAACGAGACTTTTAAGATTCACGATTTCGTGCCAGCGGCACGAAATCTCAATAACCCCACACGAAACGAACAAAGTGAGTGCCGTGTGGGTATGCGGCGGGTGCAGTGCTGGGACATGCGTGCCGAAGGTACGCTACCAGCCTAATCCTTCAGACAACGGACAGATAAGCCTATCTCATAGCGTATTGCATTCATTTCATCGCTTCACCACCTTCCTCACCACGCTCACCCCTCTTTCGAAGTTGATCTTCACGAGGTACGTGCCGGAGGGATAGGGCGAGAGGTCGATTACGAGTAGAGACGTGCCATGGCGCGTCTCTACGACGTACCGTCATCATTTCACCACAAACTTTATCGCCGTACTCCCAACAGACGTACTCACGTGCGCGACGTACAGCCCTGCGGGGAGGTCGCGGACGGAGATCTCGGTGCGGCAGGAGGTGGCGGGCTGCAGGAAGAGCAGCTGGCCGGACTCGTTGGTGACGGCCACCATGCCGACGGGCAGCCCCTCGGGACTCTCAATGACCACACGGTCGGTGGCGGGGTTGGGGTAGAGCCGGATTTCCGACAGCCGCTCGTCATACTGTGGCACCGCCGTCGAATCCTCCGGGTACGGCTCCAAGATGGACGGGTCAGAACGGTAGGCGATAACGGCATGGCTGTGCTGGTGGTCATCGAAATTGAGGGTTAGGTCATGGCCAAAAGACAGGTCTTGGGTAGTAATAAAACTATTCAAAATGTGTCCTGTTTCGTTTATAACAACTTCTTGATTTGCAGACATTGTACTGCTATTGTTCACAATTATTGTATCTCCTTTTTTAAATATTCCATTAGTGCTGAATTGCCCCAACACATAATATCTACAGAAAGAATCTTTGAATAGACCTACAAAGTGATTATTAACGACTGCGGGTTTGGAAGTACCTGATCCAACATAAGTACTTTCACCAGGCACGACTCCACAATTTTCAAAACTTCCATTATTTTTATTAAATCTGGCAAAAAAGCATGAGGTTTGGTTAGCGTTCATAACTTGGTTTTCATTATCGAAATAATACAAAGTGTTATACCCTTCCGACACTCTTGTATCCCCCATAATATACACACTGCTTCCTGCCACACAGTTGTCAGTCCAATATATCTTGTTATACCATGTTGCCGTAGGTTCGTGCTTCATATAAGGTTGATTAGACCATTGGACAATTCCAGCAGAATCATATTTTATCACAAATGGCATACAGAATGCCAATCCGTGGTCGTCTATAGTTGCTCGATGCGTACTGTCCCAATAGATATACATGGGGTATTGGTTGTATTGGTCTGTTACCCACATGTCCATTAAGTGGCCAGACACATAGAGATTGCCATCATCATCAATGCTCATCCCCCCGACAAAAGGCCTGAAACTTGGATTCACCGTGTCTGAAGGGATGGCTGGTGCCAGTCCTTCGGTATGATGAACCAGTGGTTTTCCCCACGCCAGTTTCCAATCCGAAGTAAACTTATACAACATGATATTGTTGAGGGATAAACCACAATAGTTACCAGGCAAATACAAATTGTATGTGATTGCAGTATTTGCGGTGTCTGCATCTATGATTATGCCGTATGGGTCGGATTCATTTCCTTTGTATTGCATGCTTATGGCGATGTATATGTTATTGTCATTGTCAACGCAAACAGGATAGCCACCTGTGAACCTGCTTCCAAGTGGGAATATGCCATGCCCCCCCCCACCATCAAGTTCCCTTGATATGGTTTGCACAAAGTGTTTTTGAATGATATTGCCATCAGGGTCAAAATAAACAAAGTAAGAATAATTGCCAAAAGTATAAGGAGGTTGGTAGGCTCCATTCCCATATGAAAGTGCTGTTTGTGTTGTAATAAGTGTGTCAAAAAACCATAAAGGTTTGTTCTGAGCATAATTCCAACTATATTCACCTGCAATTAAAATGAGACCATCTTTGATAACCATATCATAAGGGAGACAATTGCCATTTGTGCTCTTGATACTCTTATACCAAAGCAAATTCCCTTGTGGGTTGAATTTTGCCAAAACATTGCCTGGAGAACTATTAGACACAATGGAAACATCGTTGGCAAAATGTGTGTTGCTGTTTTGGTCAAACATCGTTGCGTTGCCGCCAAAGCTTCCGAAAACATAAACATTCCCGTCATCGTCAAAGGCAGTGCGTACCACATAATTGAAAGGGGTGTTACTGTTCAACGGGTCATCATTGCCCGTCCAGTAGTTTGCCCACTTCCACTCGCCCTGGGCGGAGGCGGTGAGGGTGATGAAAAGGGTGGCGAGGGTGGCCACAAAAAGGGATAGTTGGTTTTTCATATTGTTGGGTTTTAAGTTAATAGGCAATAGGCAATAGGCAATAGGCAGTAGGCAGTAGGCAGTAGGCAGCAGTTTAGTCTCAAGTCTTAAGTCTTAAGTCTCACGTCTCAAGTCTCATTTCCGGCGGCAAAGATACAACCTCTTTTCCGAACAATTTTATGCCCCACGGCAGAAATGTGTTGCCCCACGGCAAAAATGTGACGTGTCGCCCATATCTGTCAGTCGTAAGGAGTGGTTAGACGATTGATAACCAGTAAATTATCCACAGTTCGCAAGATAATGCCCCAAACGGCGCTCTTTGGGGCAATAAGGCCGTGAGAGTGTACAACGGAGGAATAAAAATGACTATCTTTGCCGCCGTAATCAAACAACATTGTTATGGAACACCGGAACACCATCGTCACCATACTGCTGAACATCCTATTTTGCGCCTACCTGCTGTGGTTTTTTGCCCGCAACTCTTTTGTTCGCCCCTACGCGGGCAGTACGACACGGGAGGTGTTGGCAGGATTGCTGCTGTTGGCCACCGTGTATGCCAACTATTTTCTGCTCTATCCGAAACTTCGCCAAAAGCATCCAATTGTCTATTGGGTGGTGCTGGTTCTCATTGCCGTTGTTTCCGCAGTCCTTGAAATAGCCCTCGCATACCGCCACATCATGCAGTGTAATGGATTCGTTGTCGAGCAGTTCGGTTTTGTTACTTGTTTTTCTAACTTTCTGAGGTTAATTGCCGGACGTAACCTCGCTTTCAATTTCATCCCCTACATGTTACGGGAACGGAAGCAGCTGCGGCAGTCCTTGGAGACGGAGGTGAAGGTAGTTTACCAGTACGCCCGGATGATTGACGTGTGCAACGACGACAACAACTGCCGTCACATCCCCGCCGACGATATTCTATATTGCCAGAAGAACGGGAACGAGACGGATGTCCATACGGTGGACGGTGTCAAATACACCCGCTTTTGCACCATCAAGTATTTGATCCAGCTCATCGGGGACGATGAGTTTGTACGCATCTCCCCTTCCGTCATCGTCCCGTTCCGGCACATCGCCTCCTGCGACGGGAAGACGGTGGTGATGAAGAACATGTCTGACACTGAGGCGCCCCTCACCTTCGACCTGGACACCCAACGGCACCCCCAGGCGGCCGCCGCCATTGCCGAGCACCTGCGTGCGGACCAGGCGGATACGGAAGCCGCACAGCCGGACAGCAAGGAGGGGAAGGCCAAACGGAGCCCGTCCGTGCCGCCCCAGGGCAAGCTCGACACCGTGCTCAACTACATCCGCGAGCACCCCGGCTGCCGCTCCACGGAAATCATCGCGCACACCACCTACCCGAAGACCACCCTCGACCGCTGCCTCTCCGACCTCAAACGGCAGGGACTGATCGAATACCGCGGCAGCAAGAAGACGGGAGGATACTGCGTGGTGGGCGATTCGATGGAAAGTATGGCTGCGGAGACTGCGCAGGGGCAGGGGGAGGTTGCGAGGAAAAAGGTGCTAAAAGAGAAGTCGGCCAAGAAAAAGCTGACCGAAGGAAAGCCCGCAGAACCGTCATCTAAAGAATAGGTCTTGCAATGCGGCAGCTGTTTGTTGCTGTGTTAGTTTTACTACTGTTTCTTTACTCCGAAAAAGTTGACCAGGCACTCGTCACCCCAAAATTCGGCTGCGAGGTCGAAGAGCCGTTCCGCGTTGCGGTCAATGGGTTCGTCTAACCAGTCCACCATGGAGCGGCGGATGCGCGGGTGCGGGTTCACGTACTTGCCGGGAACTCGCGGCTGGCCGTAGCCCACCGCCCATTCCCGCCATATCCCGTGGATGGGGATCTTGAAACTCACGGCCTCGGGGATGCCGCCGTCATGCTCTATCTTGTACTGTATGCTGTTGCGGAGCTTGCGCTCCACCTTGCCGCTCTTCTTGGTTATGGAGGTGACCTTCTTGCCCTTGGTGAACCGCAGGGTGTTGCGCCTCGCGGCGTTGCGCACCGTCGCCGCCCACCGCCGCGCCTGCCGCAGGAACTCCTCGGCGGTGATGGCCTTGCCGTCTATAGTGTCGGTTATGGTGTGGTTGGACATGTCTATTGTTCGGATTCTATTACTTCCCAATGGCCGCCCTTGTTAGGTCCGATATGGCGAATAAGACCAGCTTCCCGCAGCTTTCGCATATTGTCTTTGGTTTTTCTCAAAGAAATACCCAATATTTCTGACAGTTCCGCAGCTGTGATTTCTGGAGATTCCGCTAATTTGTCAAGAATGACTTGCTGGTTTTCGGTGACCTTTGTGGTGACCTTTGTGGTGACCTTTGTGGTGACCTCATGGTCTCCATCTTTCCCATTCCACATTGCGACAATCTCTTTCTTTCTGTGGAACGTAACAAAAACACCCAACGAATCCGCACGGAATTCAGGGGCATCCATCTCGGCTTTCTTCATGCCCGTCACAATCTTCTCAATGCCACGTCCCCACGCTTCAATGAAGCCAGCCAAGTAAAAAGCGTTGGCGATATTCTCATTACGCGGTATAGAAGTATGTGGGGACAGTAACCAATCCGTGGTATGGTTTTCGGGAAGACCTCCATAGTTCCACAATTGCACCCTGTCGTTATACACTTTCAGCTGAATAGCGGTACCCATATAATTCTTGTGGATGATGGCATTAAAAATGGCCTCCCGAAGTGCATTCTCTGGAATCTCAAGCGGTTCCTTCCGCAGAAGTCCTTCGTAATGCACGGGAGAAATCAAGTACCGTGAACGGAGAGAGTCCAGTACTTTGTCCGCCATTTGTATAATGTTGCCGTCAACAACATCCTGAAACCACAAATCACTTTCCTCCGTGCCGAATCGTCCGATTTTAAAGAAACAGCCAGGCACAAATTTGGTCGGACATTTGCCAAACAGAACAATGGCCGCATTTTTGAGCTTGCCATCCTCTGTCAGCAACTTCAAATTCTTGAGAACCGTCTCTGTGGTATCTTTCAAGGCCGTGGCAGGCATACGTTTCGCATCAACAGCAAGACTTACCATATAGGAGACAGCTTTCTCGTCAATATCATCCATAGTAGCCCTCTCGTTAATGGCATCATCCCACGAGAGACCGACCTTCTTCATGATAAAATCCTGCAATGCAATGCCTTTCAGTTCCTGCAAAGTTGCACCCGAACGACGATAGTATTGTCCTCTGAATGAAATGGGAACGCTGCAGGGAGGCACTTCTAATGAAAGATAGCTTTTGCCGTTGTCATCCAATATGTTGACTTCAACAACTATGCCCAATATGTTGGACACCTTATTGGGGATGTCCTCCAAGAGGCGTTTGGCGTTGTCCACGCCGACCACCTCGCCCTTGTCGTTCATGCCGATGTAGAGCGTGCCGCCCTGCGCGTTGGCGAAACCGCAGATCCACTTCAGGTATTCGTCACGCCAAGACTCCTTGTATTCAATATTTTGCGTTTCCATAAATCATTCAAATTCTGACCGCAAAATTATAAAAAATCTCGAAACAGAAGACCGTCATTTCCTGCCTCCCTCCCGTATCACCTTGTCGAGCCTGCCGAGAATGACGTGGACGTTGGAGGCGTAGAACTTGGACTCGTCATAGAAGCGGTCGCCCATGAGGTCGCGGTGGACGGCGACCCACGAGAAAGACAGTTCCGGCTCGTTGGGCGAGGTCTTGCGCCGCTTCGGGGCGCGTGCGAACACGTTGGGGTATTTCTCCTCAAGGTTGCGCCTGCGCAGCGTCTTGTAGCACAGCACAAAGGCGGTCAGCTGGTCTTCGGGGAGCGCGGCCAGCGTCTTCATCCGGGTGTCCGCGCCGTAGATGGTGAACGGCACGCGGCGGTCGGTCTCGCCGTTGTAGTCCTCGCGTTGGGGGCGGTAGAGAACCGCCGCCGCTTCGCGGAAACGCCCTGCCAGCATATAGCCGTCCGCGTAGATGAACTCCTCCCACGTGGTGTTGGAGAAGGAGGGCTGGTAGCCGATGAGACGGACACCGTCCGCCTCCATCCAGGGCAGCAGCTGGCGGGAGAACTTCGGCTCTTTCTCGAAAGCGAAGTCGAAGAGGCGCATCAGGAAGTAGCGTTTCCCGAACGGTATCTCCTCCCACGTCTCTTCGGGGATTCCCGACAGGGCGGAATAGAAGGCGGATTCGGAGAACGTGCCGCCGACTGCGGCGCATACGGCCAAGAGCTGCTCGCGGGTCAGCTCGTCAAAGCATTCCGGCGCGTTGTGGACGGTCTGAACGCCGTCAATGTCAACCTTTATCTCGTTCATGGCCTCCAGTTTCTTGTGTCTATCTCGTTCCAAAAGGGTGCGCTGGTGGTGAACGTGTAGCGCATCCCCGCATAGCGTTCCCGGACGTTCTGAATCGGGATGGCCGTCACCTCGTCAAGGCGGAACTCCTTGACCACCATGCAGGCGGCCTCGTACTTGTCGATGTTCATCCTGCGGATGATCTCGTCGCCGATGCGCTCGCAGAGGTCGAAGGCCTCATAAACCGCGTCATAGTCGTTGTCGTCCGGATAGGACTGCACGACCATGAACGAGGACTCCCGCTCCTTGAAAGCGTTGTCGGCGTTGTCGCTGGTGAAGCGCACCTCGCCGCCCTCCTGGATGAGTGCCGGGAAGTTCACGCGGTCTCTGAAACCCGTGTAGAACTCCTCCAGCTCGCCGCGGAAGAAGTGCGGCTCTTCAGGCGTGTGGTTCAGCGACTTGTGCCGTGCGGCCAAGTCCTGCAGGTAGCGGCTGAACGCCTGCGGGGAGTTGTGCAGGTCTCCCCGGTAGTCTTGCTCACATTCTCTCATATCTCTGTGTTTTGGGTTGTTTTGCTCATTCTGTCGGGGCAGTCCTTTCGGTGGCACTCGTAGGCCTGCGAGATGGTGAGCCGCCGTTCCAGCTCAATCTTTTCGGCCTCGATGCGTGCGGAGTTGCGCTTGAGGGTGGCGATGAGTTCACGCTGCTTGTCGTCAAGCTCGTCCTTCGCCTGCTCGTTGCTGATGTACTCGGCGATGAGCTGCTTCTGGTATTCTATCTGCTGTGTGAGCGCCTCGAAGCGCTGTGTCTCAAGGCTGGTCTCCTTGCTCTTCTCCTCAATCTTGCGGAGTCGCTTCTCGGAGAGCCACTGGATGATGCTCCATACCGTGGTGCCGCCCAGCAGGAAGTTGAGGACGGCGGAGCCGATGGTGATGTAATCTAAAGGTTCCATAACTTATGCAAAGAAGATTTTGCGGTTGGTGTTGTCGCGGCGGAATATCTCGTTCTTCGGCGCGTTGTCGCCCGCGAAAGCCCTGTATGCCGGATAGTCGGCGATGTGGGCTTTTAGGGTGGCCACCACGCTGGCCATGTACCGCTCCGCCTTTCTGCGGTACTCTGCGGCCATCTGCTCCAGCTCCTGCGGCGGCACTACGGAGACGGCTGTGTCTGAACCGGAAGCCGCCTGCGCGGTCTCGAAGA
>JAEEGJ010008947.1_pt1 | contig 27225 bp, 20 predicted proteins | sample 8958761 | NCBI WGS metagenome assembly JAEEGJ01 (sample SAMN16246546, study PRJNA631951) | gut metagenome | biome: gut microbiome; feature: rumen; material: RS-attached | host: Bos | place: Iran: Karaj | collected 2018-10 | reverse complement strand
GCTGGAAGTACGTTGTCATGCCGGTTTCGCCGTTTACCGAAGCCATAATTGCATTCATAAAAGTATTTTCGTAGTAATCAGCGTATTTTTTATTTCCGGTGATTTTGAAAAGCTCGCGGGTGATTTTCAGCATGTTGTGAGTGTTGCACGTTTCGCAGTTACAGTTTGAACGTTCGGTATCCAGAATGTCATCTCGGCCAAAATGTTCGCATTCGCTGTTTCCGCCGGTAATGTAAGTGTGATGATTTACAACCAGGTCCCAGAAGTTTTCAACGTATTCCAGGTATTTGTCTGAATTATCCTTTCCCTGCAGCGTGATATAACGGTTCAACGCCCCCATGTATTTTGGGATTGTTGTGTTTGCGTGACGGTTATTAAGCAGGTCTGTCCCCGCTTTTATGGTACCGGTTTCTTTTGAAACTCCGCTGTTTATTTTTTCAAAAAGTCTTTCTTCATCAAACTTGTGGGCGGCCTGCAGAAAGAGTTCGCTCTGCACATAACCTGTTGCAGCTGCACATTTGTAAAGCTCGTAAACACAATCGTTCATTCCGCCGTATTCAATTCCAAGTACGCGGTATTTTAAGTTATCATCCCAGCGGTCAGTTCGGGCATAAATCCATTCTCCAAGATTTTCTGCAATTTCGAGCGCCGCTTTTTTACCGGTGAGCTTATATGTTTCAACAAAGCCGTTCATCAGCTTGTGCATTGTGTACCACGGAACCCAGGTGTCGGAAGCATTTGTAGATTCAACCTTATCAAACTGAAGCTCCGGTTGCTGCGGGTCTGCCATTGTTGACCCGAAAATAAAACCCCTGTGACGGTTCTGATTTTTTGCACAAAGCTCATCATTTTTTTTCTGACAATCAAGAATCCCTTCCAGAAGATAATCAACCCTTTTATCCAGCGTGATTCCATCATCACCTTTACAACCGCCAAGTCCCTGTGCAATTGCCTGAGCCGCCGCCGTAAGATAATGCCCCAGTGTGTGTCCGCCAATTCTTGTGTTTTCCCAGCCGGAATAGGAGGAGGTTGCAATGTTTCCGTTTTTTGCATAATCAAAACGCCCATCCTGGATTTCTTCCTTTGTCCAGCCTGCTGTGAGCCTGAAATTATATAGAAGCTTGTCAGGATTAAAGGTGTTCAGGAAATCGACATCCTTTTGAGTAAGAGAAGCGTAATATTCATCCAGCAGCTTAACATCCTTTAACGCAAAGTCTTTAAAAGCCGGTTTGTAAATGTTTTTAGCTCCATTTTTGTTTTCCATACAATAAGTCCTCCATCCTGTGGTTAAGAAGAGTAAAATGATTGAAAATCTCAAGAATAAGTTTTTCATCGGATTGTATATTTCCTGTGTATATCATAATATAAAAGTATAAATAAGTAAAACGTTTAACGCGCGGAAATAAAGTTTATAAACTTGTACACAAAAAAATAGCTTCCGGTCGAGTTACGTCTTTCAAAACCGCACGCTCGCGTGCTACACGCTGATGTGCCCTTGTAATTATATACGTTTGCCGCTAAAGCGGCAGCACATCAGAGTGTTTTTGAAAGGCGTCCCTCTCCCTCTCGCAATTTTTTTGAACTCACTTTTATAAAACTTATTTCCATAAATGAAGCGTGATGAATAAGATAAAAAGCAAAGGAGATAATGCAATATGACTAAACAAGTTTTTAACCCTTATATGCCATCCTGGGAGTATGTGCCGGATGGTGAACCTCATGTTTTTGGCGACCGTGTGTATGTTTACGGGTCGCATGATATTTATAACGGCTGCGTTTTTTGTCTGGGCGATTATGTCTGCTATTCGGCTCCGGTAAATGACCTTAAAGACTGGCGCTATGAAGGTGTAATTTACCGCAAGGATCAGGACCCGGCTCAGAACGGAAGAATGGTTTTGTACGCTCCTGATGTAACGGTTGGTCCGGATGGCCGCTACTATCTCTATTATGTTTTTGATAAGGTTGGCTTTGTTTCTGTTGCAGTTTGCGATACTCCTGCCGGCAAATATGAGTTTTACGGATATGTTCACTACAAGGATGGAACCCGTCTTGGCGACAAAAAAGGGGACATGCCTCAGTTTGATCCTGCCGTAATCACAGAAGGAAAGAAAACTTATATGTACACTGCTTTCTGTGGAAATCACATGAAGGATAGAATTGGTGCAATGGCTACTGTGCTTGACGAAGATATGCTTACAGTTATAGAAGAGCCAGTTGTTATTGTTCCGGGTGATTCTTATGCAGATTCTTTTGAGAAAGCAGATTCGGCAAAAGCGGTTGAACAGGTTAAGGCTGAAATTAAAGCAGCTTCTGGCTGTGCTTATCCGCTTGAATCTGTGGAAAAGTGGAGTGGTTTTAAGGGACACGCTTTCTTTGAAGCTTCTTCTATCAGAAAAATTGGCGATACTTATTATTTTGTTTATTCATCGCAGGTTATGCACGAGCTTTGTTATGCTACAAGTAAATCTCCACTTGGCGGCTTTGAATATAAGGGTGTGATTGTGAGCAACTGCGATAAGGGCATTTCATCTTATAAACCTGCTGATATGCCGGCTGCTTACGGTGCAAATAATCACGGTGGTTTTGAGCTTATAAACGGCGAATATTATATTTTCTATCACCGCCACACAAACGGTAACTGGTTCAGCCGCCAGGAATGTGCAGAAAAAATTAAGGTTTTGCCTGATGGTACAATTCCTCAGGTAGAAATTACATCCTGCGGTTTGAACGGCGGTCCTCTTATTGCAAAGGGTGAATATGCCGCTTACATTGCCTGCAACATCTTTAATACCGAAAAACCTTCTATGTATGTTGGCGAAGGTCAGCCAAAAATCATCCAGGACGGCCGCGACGGCGACGAAGAACTGGGTTATATAGTAGGAATTACAAACAATACAACAATCGGCTTCAAATACTTCAAGTTCGAAAACGTAAAGAAAATCACCATCACTACACGAGCTTACATTACCGGCACCTTCGAAGTCCGTACCACCTGGGACGGCCCTGTTCTTGGGGAAATTGCTCTTACTGATGGTTCCAACTTCTGGGAAGAGCATACGGGTGAAGTTGCAATTCCGGATGGAGTAAGTGCGCTGTACCTCACTTATAAAGGTCACGGAAACGGCCAGATGAAGTGCATTAAGTTTGAGTAAGCCTTACACAATACTTGCCACCGTCGACGGTACAATTATACTTCTTCCATTCTTCTGGTACTGCTTCGGTGTGCACTTCATGTAAGTTTTAAAAGTCTTGGAAAAATACTGCACGGTATTAAAGCCATTTTCTGTGGCAATCTCGGTAATATTTTTATTTGTGTAAATCAAATCCAGACAGGACTTTTCAATCCTGTATTTATTGATGTAGTCTGTAAGATTCATCCCCGTTGTAGACTTGAACAGGCGGATAAAATGACTTTTACTGTATCCGCTGATTTGCAGAATATCTTCCATTGTAATATTGTCGCGGTAATGTTCACGTATATAGTAGAGACTGGAATCAATTGCAGAAACCGAGCGGGTAGGATTTATATCAGACTTGTTAATTTCAACATACTGCTTTGTGGCTATTGTATGGGCAATTATTTCAAATAAGAGTGCCTTTACAAAAAGCTCCTTTCCAAAGGCCTGATTTTTCTGTAATTCTGTTGCATCTCGGATTTTTTTGAGGATATCTGCAGGCAGTGTCAGGTAACGCGAAATCCTTATACTTTCAAAAATCTTTCTTATCGGGTCGTTTTCTTTGCCAAGTACGGAAATATCAAAAACCATAGCATAATAATGATAATCCTTGTTGTTTTCTGTTTTTGCCACATAGTGATTTGTTGCCGGCGGAATAAAAATAACATCGCCGGGGTAAATCTTAATTTTATTGTCTTCAATTCCAAAGTAACATTCGCCTTCTGCAAGGTAAAAAAGCTCGTACTCAATGTGATGATGTGACTGGTCTATGTAAATGCTCTGAGAAAACAAGCCGATTGGAAACTCGTCGGTTCCTTTGTAAATCCTTTCAAACTCAAAACCCATAATTTTTCCTCAAGAATATTTTTATTGCCACACAAAGCAATGTCATTGCCTCATGAACCAATGTCATTGTCGTACTTGATACGACAATCTTGTAAAAATATAAGGTAATTCCATTATACTATGCGACAATTGTATAAAAAATAAGGTATTTTACTTGTATTTTTTCGGTGATTATGGTTTAGCATTTAATTTATCCATATTATGGGCTTAATGATTATTAAATCGTAATTATAGTGAGAGAAAAATGTTAAGAATCGTTGATACAAAAAATGGTAGAATCGAAGGTCAGCCTGCTGCAGACCCTAGAATCACTTCTTTTAAGGGAATCCCTTTTGCAAAACCTCCTGTTGGCGACTTAAGATTTCACGCACCTGTCCCTGCTGACAAGTGGGAAGGTACCTTGCAGGCATATAAGTTTTCACCAATTTCAGTACAGCCAACTCCTTATTACGACCCTAATGACATTTATTGCCGCGAATGGTCGGTTGATAAAGATATTCCTATGAGTGAAGACTCACTTTATCTAAATGTCTGGACTCCTGCAAATGTTGCCGACGAAAAGCTTCCGGTTTATGTATGGATTTATGGCGGCGGCTGGCAGACTGGTTTTACTGCAGAAATGGAGTTTGACGGTGAACGAATTGCAAGACGTGGAATTGTAGTTGTTACAATGAATTATCGTCTTAATATGTTCGGATTTTTGTGCCACCCGGAAATCACAGCTGAAAACCCTGACGAACCGGCTAACTTTGGATTACTTGACCAGCGGCTGGCGATGGAGTGGGTAAAAGATAACATTCAGGCATTCGGAGGGGATCCGGACAACATCACTATCGGCGGACAGTCTGCTGGTGGTGGTAGCGTTCTTAATCATATTGCTTATGGAAATAAGAGCCGTGATGGTAAAATCCTCTTTAACCGTGCGGTTGTTTTAAGTGGAATGTTTTATGCACCCGATATTCCTTTTTTTCATCAGAGAAACCTTAAAGAAGCAGAGCAGTGTGGTGTGGATTTCTTTAATTTTTTGGGTGTAAAGTCGCTTGCAGAAGCAAGAAAACTCGATACCCAGACTCTGCGAAAAAAATGGGATGAGTATGGTGGACATGCAAAGTCAATTCAAACCTGGATTCCAGTCCGCGATGATTTATTCATTAAGCAGGATTTCTTTGACGGAATGTTTAATAATACCATTTCTCCTGTTCCGCTTATTGTAGGTCACACTACGGACGAGTTCCTCTTTAAGCCTCAGAATGCACCTGCAGATGCCGAACCAATCAGACCTATTCAACTTGCAGTGGAAAAATACCAGGAATTGTGTGAGAAAAACGGAAGCACAGCCCCAAATTATTACTACGTCTTCGATGTTCCTATTCCAGGTTGGGATAATCCGGGAACCTTCCATTCTGTTGATTTGTGGTTCTGGTTTGAAACGCTGGCAAAGTGCTGGAGACCTTTTAAAGGAATGCAGTACGATGTAGCCCGCCAGATGTGTAATTATTTGTGCAATTTTATTAAAACCGGCAATCCTAATGGTAAGGATTGTGATGGACTTGATATGCCGGAATGGAAACCGTTCTCTCTGGCAGATAAAAATAAAATGATTTTTCAGGAAAAATCAAATCCTGTAAAGGAGTAAGAAAAGGCAGTAAGTGTGAAAAATTGCATAAAAACAGTATGAAATAGTATAAAACTGCAAATAAGTTAGGTAGAAAATCTGATAAGTTTTTTGTTGTGTTTTTTTAAACTATGTAATACTATTATATAATATGCAAATAGTAAGCGGTTGCTGTAAAAAATCCCGTTTCTGTTTGCACAGGAGATTTTTTTGATGAAAAAAAGTTTCTTGGCGTTAGTTCTTTTGTCCGTGGTACTTAGCTTTACGACTTGGGCTGATGCAGAGGGTGGGACTGAAAATGCGAAGGATAAGGGGCTGTTTAAGCCTGAAGATAAAATCCCTCGCGAGTATTTGGCTTTTGTTGAAAACGGCGGCAAGATTCAGCCGATTACGTATGAAACAAAAGATTATTCTGGAGACGGCGGTAAGATAACTAAATATGCAAATGTTTATCTTCCGGCGGGTTATGATGATACGAAAAAATACGGTGTGTTGTATTTGATGCACGGTATTGGTGGCAGCGAAACCGAATGGGGATTGACGGGTGATCATTCAATCGTCAAGAAAATCGCTGATAACCTTGCGGCTCGTGGTGAAGGCGAACCTTTTATCATCGTAACACCTAATGGCCGAGCTTCCAGAAACTTTGGAAATGTGAATTCCGATTACAACTCATTCTACAAGTTTGGGTTGGAATTGAGAAATGAGCTTATTCCATATATTGACAGTCATTTTTCCACCTATGCTGACAGGGACCACCGGGCTATGGCAGGCCTGTCAATGGGCGGAATGCAGACAATCAATATTGGAATTTGCGAATGTATAGATTTAATAAGCTGGTTCGGGGCTTTTTCTGCTGCACCAACCAGTTATCAGAGTGCTAGAATTTCTGCTGAAGTTGAGCGGAATAAGCAGTACCCTGTGCATTATTTCTATAGTATTTGCGGTCAGCAGGATTCAATTGCTTACGGAGCAGCATCCTCTGCCGCATTGCTTTTACCGCGTTTACAACCGTCATTTGTAGAAGGTAAAAACTACACCTGGCAGGAAGTTCGCGGAGGACATGATTTTAATGTCTGGTATTTAGGTTTTTATAATTTTGCAAGAATTATATTCAAGCAGAATTAAAAATAGAGAAAGTCAAAAAAAAAGGAGGACTTTTATGAAAAAAACATTGGTAGGGTTGTTAATCGTTTCATTATTAGCAACTTCATTATTCGCCGCACCTAAAAAAGCTAAAAAAGCTAAGAAAGGTAAGAACAAGGCAATGAACATTTCTGTATTCACAATCCAGCAGCGCGAACAGCCACCAGCTGACAACAAAGCTTACAAATGGATTGAGGATAACTTTGGTGTAACATTCTCTTGGGATATCCTTGTTGGTGATAAAGACCAGAAAATTGGTGTACTTATCGCTTCTGGCGACCTTCCTGACCTCGTAGAAGTAGACTCAGAGAAGTTCCAGGGTGCTGGATGTCTTCGTGACCTTAAACCATTAGTAGAAAAATATGCTCCTAACTTGAGAAAGCACTATGATTCTGCTTGGAAAAAGATGATTGATCAGGATTCTGAGAAAGATGCTAACGGAAAAATCACAAAAGAACACATCTACTCACTTCCTAACTATGGTGTATATGACGGAGTTCCTTCAGATACATATTACAACCAGAATGGTTGGTGGATTCAGAAAGCAGTTCTTAAAGAGTTCGGATATCCTGTAATCAAGACTATTGATCAGTACTTCGACCTTCTTGAAAAATACTACAAGAAATATCCTACAATCGATGGTATGCCTACAATTCCTTTCAATATCATCACAGCTGACTGGGAAGCTTTCGATCTTTGGAACCCACCTAACTTCTTGGCTGGATATCCAAACGATGGTAACGGACACGTTACTCTCCAGAACGGAAAATATGTTTACGAAGATAACTTTGCTGATGCAAATGCTCACAGATGGTTCAAACTTGCTAACGGATATTTCCAGAGAGGCTTGATTGACCCAGCTTCTTTCACAGACAACCGTGACCAGTACTATGCTAAGATTGCTCAGGGCCGTGTACTCGGTATGTTCATCCAGGGATGGCAGTTCATGGGCGAACCAGAACAGACACTTTGGACAGCAGGAAAAGATGAAAGAACTTATGCTCCATTGGCAATCACATTTGATGAGACAATTAAACCTCACTATCGTGATCAGTCACTTCCTAACCTCCAGAGAGGATATGGTATTTCTGTAAAATGTTCTGAAGACAAAGCTATTAAGATCCTTCAGTTCATGGATGAAATGATCAAAGAAGAAAACCAGAAAGTTCTTTACTGGGGATTTGAAGGTGAAGATTACCTCATCGATACAGATGGTTCAAAGACAGGTACAAAGGGTGCTGCTTACAGAACAGACAAACAGCGTGCTGATCAGAGAGATCCACAGTGGATTCAGAAGAACCGCGCTACTCTCTGGACAGAAGAAGCTCCAAAACTGGAAGGAAGAATGCCTAGTGGTTATTCACGCTCAATGGATGACCTCGCTTGGGAATATGCTCTCTCACAGAAACAGGTTGATATCGACCTCTGGAAGGCTTACGGTGTAGGTTCATATGCTGAATTCGTAGATCCTAACCCTCCAAAGAATGCTGGTTGGTATCCAATGTGGCAGTGTAACCCATCTGCTGAAAAGGGCGGATTCGAGGAAGAAGCAGCAGTTGCTATGACTGGATTCGAAACAATTCAGAGAAAATATCTTCCTATGATGATCATGGGTAAACCAGAAGACTTCGAAAAGACATGGAATGAATATGCTGCCCTCCTCAAGCCTCTTACAGCTACTTACAACAAGTTCATGCAGCAGCAGCTTGACAACCGTGTTGAAAACTTCGGTGGTTTTCAGGACTAATTAAGTTTTGACACTTTTGTCAGCTTAATGACAGCGGAAGAATACAGCTTGTGTTCTTCCGTTCAATAAAAAGTCCACGGCTAACACTGTGGACTTTTTTTAATTATTTTAAAACGGGTGTTTTTTATGAAAAATAAAAAAACTACAGAGAAAGCTGTTGATAAAGAAACAGTCTTAGTAAACAGAAAGAGTAAATGGAAGCTGCTCGGTAAGCAGAAAATGCTTATTGCGATGTCTGTTCCGTTTGTTCTTTATATTATTTTGTTCAGATATATCCCTCTTTGGGGATGGACCATGGCTTTTCAGCGATATAAGCCTAATTTGAAATTTTCTCAGCAGGAATGGGTTGGTTTTAAATGGTTTGTAGAATTGTTTGGTTCTAGAAATGCAGAAACTAATCAGTTTGTATGGAATGCAGAATTCCTACGTTCTTTAAGAAATACAGTTGGAATGAGCCTTATTTCTACGGCTCTCGGATATATTACTGCCATTATTCTTGCAGTGTTTATGAACGAAGTTCGTGTACTTGGTGTAAAACGTTTCGTTCAGACAGTATCTTATCTCCCGCACTTCCTTTCTTGGGTTATTGTTACGGGTTTGGTTGCGAATGTTCTTTCCGTTGAAGACGGAATCTTAAATGACATATTATTGGGTCTTCATCTTGTAAAAGCCCCTATTCAGTGGCTTGCCGTTCCTAAGTATTTCTGGCACATCATAGGTTGGACTTATGTATGGAAGGAAGTTGGTTGGAATACAATCGTATATCTTGGTGCAATGACAGCTATTGACCCTTGTTTGTATGAAGCCGCACAGATTGATGGTTGTGGCCGACTTAGAAAAATCTGGCACATCACTTTGCCTGGAATCAAACCTACAATCATTATTATGATGATTATGTCTGCAGGTCATATTCTTGATGCTAACTTTGAAATGCCGTTCTTCTTACAGAATGGACTTATTATTGACTACGCAACAACAATCGATATTTATGTATTGAAGTTTGGTTTCAAATTGTTTAACTTCTCTCTTGCAACAGCAGCAGGTATATTTAAGAATGTTGTTAATATCCTTCTTCTTGTACTTGCAAATACTATAGCTAAGAAGAGTGGTGAGGAGAGGTTGATATAATGGACAAGAAAAATATTTATTACGCTGCAAAAAAGCAGACACAGCTGGCCAATCTTATTTTTGATATTATAATTTATCTTACACTTGCCTTTGTTGTAGTTGCAACAGTTTATCCTTTCTGGAATACAGTTGCTATTTCCTTCAATGATGGTCTCGATTCCCTTACTGGTGGAATTAAACTTTGGCCTCGTAAGTTTACATGGCAGAACTATAAAAACCTGTTTACTACAGACCGAATCTTCCATGCAGGAATCATTTCTGTAACAAGAACAATTTTACAGACAGTATTAAGTGTTTTCTGTACTTCAATGCTTGCTTATTCTTTAAGCCGCAAAGAGTTTGTAATCAGAAAGCCTCTTACTACAATTCTTGTTATTTCTATGTATATAAACGCTGGTATTATTCCTGGATACATGCTGATTAAAAAGCTTGGTCTTTTGAATAAATACGCAGTTTATATCATTCCTTGCCTTGTTGATATTTTCAACTTCATTCTTGTAAGAACATACATTAACGGACTTCCAGACAGCTTTGTTGAATCGGCACGTATCGACGGTGCAAATGAGTTCAAAATCTTCATGCGAATCATTATGCCGCTCATCGTTCCTTCAATTGCTATGATTTCTTTGTTCACAGCTGTAGGTGCCTGGAACGCCTGGTTTGATACATATTTGTATTGTTCACCTAAGACGAAGCTACACTCACTGCAATACGTATTGATGTCCTTCCTGCAGGCGAGCCAGAACCAGAGTGCTTCGGCGGCAGATGCTAACTCAATGGCGGTTGCTGCTTCATCTGGTGCTTCTACCACAATGGTAACACCAATCAGTATCCGTTCTTCAATTACGGTTGTTGCTACGGTACCTATTCTGGTTGTTTATCCATTCGTACAGAAATACTTCGTAGTAGGTATGACAATCGGTGGTGTAAAAGAGTAACGAATATCCAGCTGATATTTGGAAAAGATGCTTTTGGGGCAAAATCTCCGGGAGCATCTTTTTTTATTGTGTCATTGTCGTACTTGATACGACAATCAAAAAAAGTGGAATAAAATGATTAAAAGAATAAAATTATATGGATTACTTTTGTGTGCCGTAACCTTACTTTCCTGCGCAAGTACAAATGCAGGCTCAAGTAACGCTTCAGACACAACAAAAGATAAAAACACAGAAACGGAAACTGATATGGAAACAAAAAAAGACTTTATTACAAACGGTTATGCCGGAGACTGCCCGAGTGAATATGCGGATTTTAGACTAGATGGTGTGGAATATGGCAAAATCGACCACGTTATTTATCATTCAAACACCTGCAAAATGGACAGACCTTTTTCTATCCTTCTTCCTGCAAGCTATGACGGTGTAAAAAAATATCCTGTTGTTTATTTTCAGCACGGTATTTTTGGTGATGAAAACTGCATCATCCGAGATGAAAACAACAGAATCCGTCAGATTACAGCAAATCTTGCTGCAGACGGAAAAGCCCCGGAAATGATTTTTGTATTTGGCCATATGTTTGCAACCGATGATCCTAAGCAGAAGCCAGGCTTTAATGCAAAGGATGTTCTGCCATACGATAACTTTATAAATGAGCTTGTAAACGATTTAATGCCTTATGTAGAGTCTCACTATTCGGTTTTAACTGGCAGAGAAAATACAGCTGTATGCGGTTTTTCAATGGGTGGACGTGAATCTCTCTATATTGGCTTACAGAGACCAGACTTATTTGCTTACATTGGTGCAATTGCTCCAGCTCCAGGCCTTGTTCCTAGTCGTGATGGTTTTATGGCTCATGAAGGTCAGTTTGCCAGCGAAGAGGAAATGAAGTTCCCTGAAGAAATGCCGCTTCCAGAGCTTTTGATGGTATGCTGTGGTACAATAGATGGTACAGTTGGCCAGTTCCCAAAATCTTATCATAAGATTTTTGAGAAAAATGGAGTAGAACATGTCTGGTTTGAAGTGCTTTCTGCAAATCACGACAGTATGGCAATCCGCAGCGGCTTGTATTATTTTGTAAGCCACATCTTCAAAAAATAAACAAATAATTCATAAAATAACCGAATAATATTGTATTATTACTAGTTAAACTGCTTTATCATCTCCTTGAAGCTAAAAATGCAACCTTATGCCTTTTCAGCTTCAAGGAGTATTTTTTTTATGAAAAAATTGAATCGAAAAATTACAGCTTGTATTGCAATATTGATGATGGTTGCTACAGCAAGTTCTTTTGCTGCACCAAAAAAGAAGTCAAAGAAGGGCGATCCTTACAAAAATGTTGTAAAACAGAAGGATAAGAACGGTAAAGTTTACAACTTCGGCGGTATGCACGTTGATTTGCTGGACTGGTGGGCTGGCGATGACTGGGAAGCAAGACCTGCTGCATCAAAGGCAGAAGAAGATACAAGAGCTTACCACAACTGGCTTAAAGAAACTTATAACTTTACTTATACACAAAAGCAGATTAGCGGATGGGACAGCCACCCTCAGACAGTAGCAAACTTCTGTATTACAGGCGGTCCAGAAAACTATGTATTCACAATCGATAACCGTTCAGCTTTAACAGGCTATCGTGCTGATTTGTTCTATGATTTGTCAAAGCTTGATTGTATTGACTGGTCTAATCCAAAATGGGCATCTGGTTCAGAAAAAATGCTTGTTCGCGGAAAATCATTCTATGCAATGAGACCTTTAGTTCCAGAGCCACGTGGTGGTGTATTCTTTAACAAGAGACTTTTGACAGAAGCTGGTATTGATCCGGAAGAACCATACAATCTTCAGAAGGCAAACAAATGGACTTGGGAAACCTTTGAACAGCTTGTTGCAAAATGTACTTATGATACAGACAATGATGGTGTAAATGATAAATGGGGTATGGCAAACAGTTCTACAGAGTTTGTTCCATTAGCTTGTATGTCTAACGGTATGCCAATGATTGGAAAAGATGCTAACGGAAAGTTTATAAACAATGTAGGAAAAGATCAGTGTCTTGAAGCTTTGGCCTGGTGTTCTCACATGGCTACAACTTACGAAATGCCACAGCCAGAAGGTTCAGAATGGAACTGGATGTATCCTGCATTCCTTGAAGGTAAAGTAGCTTTCCTTGCAGATCAGGAATATCATGCACAGGACAACGGTACTTTTTCAAAAATGGATGATGATTGGGGCTTTGTTTGCTTCCCACTCGGACCTCATGGAGACGGAAAATACAAAACTCTTCATAACGATAACCTTTATATTATTCCTAACTGCTATGATGATGAACGTGCCAACAAAATTGCAAAAATCTTTGACCTTATGACAGATCCTACACCAGGTTGGGATGGCCCGGATGCTTGGAAAGAAGGCTATTACATCTGTTTCCGTGATTCACGCGCAGTTGATGAAACACTTGAACTTATGAAGGCAACTCCAAATCCACGCTGGGATACTCTTATTCCTGGCATTAACTATATGGGCGATGTAATTTGGGTAACTTATCCTGGATATGTAACACCTCAGCAGGCTTATGAAGATACTAAGAACACTTGGCAGGGCTTGCTTGATGATGCTAACAGAGGACTTTAATTTTAGTTCTTTGGAAAGACTCTAACTAATATTGGCTTCGCGCTCAAAATACTTCTGATAATGCAGCTTGCGGTACTCATTGGGCGTGATGCCAGTATGTTTTTTAAAAATATTAATAAAATGACTATGTGAAGCAAAGGCAAAATAATTGCTTATATCTGAAGGTGAATAATCTGTATAAACGAGCATTTTTTCTGCAGCTTCAATCTTAAGCTTCATGGCATATTGAAAAATCGTAATTCCCGTTTCCTTTTTAAATAATTCACACAAATAAGATTTATTGATTTTGAACTCGCTGCAAATATTATCCAGACTGATTTTTTCGTTAAGATGATTGTAAACATATTCTGAAGTTTTAATTACAACCCGCGACAGCCCAACGTTTTTACGGATTTTGCTCATTCTTTCTGTAAAATCGTAGACGACTTCCTGATGGAGTGTATCAATTTCTTCAATTTCCTTGCATTTATCAAGCTGCTGGATATAAATATCACTCAAAGTATAGGCAGCTTCGGCAGGCATACCACCTTCAATACAAAAGCGTGTAATCATTGCGATTGTGATTATCAGATGGTAGCGCATATTACGCAGCGGATTATCAGAAAGTTTTCCAAGACCTGTACTTGTAAGAGGATTCATATTCTTTTTGACTACTTCAAAATCTCCGTTGCGGACTGCATTATAAAAGAGCATCTCTTTATCATAGGGAAGATGATAATTTGCATATTCCTGCTGAAGAAATAATTTGTAAGAAAGAATATTTTCTTTTGATTCCATTACAGCTATAAATCTTTTCCGTTTGTTTCTATTATATTTTTATACCAAAAGGCCGAATCCTTCAAGCTTCTTTTCTGTGTCTTATAATCAACGTAAACAATTCCAAAACGAGGATTATAACCTTTAGCCCATTCAAAATTGTCCATAAAGGACCACTGGAAATAACCGCGTACATCACAACCTTCTTCTGCAGCTTCCTTTAAGCCTTTTAAATAACGATGGAGAAAATCTATTCTGTTAGGGTCGTGAACTTTTCCATCAAGGCTTACCCAGTCGTGTGTAGAAATACCGTTTTCTGTAATATAAATAGGAAGACCATAACGCTTATAATTGAGCTTTACGCCCCATTTAAGCGCTTCCGGAGAAATATCCCAGCCAAGTTCATTATGTGCAGTTCCATCAGCGCGGATATAATTGCCCTGGTATTGTGCCTGGTAAATGTTTAAGCCCAAAAAGTCAATTTTCTGATTAATGATTTTCATATCGTCATCAGTAACAAAATTGAGCAAGTCAGCTGCTTCCTGTACAAAGCTTTCAGGATATTTTCCTTTTGTGATTGGGTCCATCCAGTAGTTTATTGTCCAGAAAAAGTAAGGAAGTCCGCAGGCAAAATAAGAATTGTAGGCATTTTCTTCATCGGCAGGGGTAAGCGGGATTTTTGGCTGGGTAGCAAGAGTAATTCCAATGTTTGAGTTTGGAACAAGTTTGCGCAGCACCTTTACAGACTTTCCGTGAGAAACCAGAATATTGTGGCCAATGTGTAATAAATCGCGGGTACCAAGCTTTAAACCAGGTGCATGGTCGCCAAGTACATAACCGCAGCCCATAAAAACAGAAGTTTCGTTAAAGGTTATAAAGTTTTTTACTCGGTCGCCAAAGTTTTCTGCAACAACACGTGTATATTCTTCAAAATAGTTTGAGATTTCAGGATTAAGCCAGCCGCCTTTGAGATGGAGTGTATACGGTAAATCCCAGTGATAAAGAGTTACAAAGGGTGTGATATTATTTGCCAGAAGCTCGTCAATAAGTGCATTGTAAAAATCAATTCCTTTCTGATTTACCTTGCCTGTTCCTTCCGGAAGAATGCGTGCCCAGGAAATGGAAAAGCGGTAAGCCTTTAAGCCGCATTCAACCATCAGTTTTACATCTTCCTTAAAGCGGTGATAATGGTCGCAGGCAAGGTCTCCCGTAGCTCCATATTCAATTTTCCCCGGCTGATGAGTAAAATCATCCCAAATATTCAGTCCTTTTCCGTCTTCGTTCCAAGCCCCTTCAATCTGATACGCAGCCGTTGCCGCTCCCCACAAAAAATCCTTACAAAATGCCATAACCAATCCTCTGGTAAAAAAGTGTTTAAATTATAATAACACATAATGATTTTTACGTGAACAAAAAGAGTTTGTTTTATTAGTCTTTTCTATCGCGTTGAAAATTATAGTTCATTTTATTATAATTCCAACCTATGGAAATAAAACTGAATAATTTGGCAAAAACATATATTTCGGCTGATGGAATTACAGAAGTAAAAGCTGTCGACGGCATCTCCCTTACAATTCCATCTAATCAGATTTTTGGAATTATTGGTAGAAGTGGTGCCGGAAAATCCTCTCTTGTCCGTTTAATCAGTATGATGGAAAAACCGGATTCCGGCGAAGTTTACTATGATAGTCAGCGTGTAGACAATCTTCCAGAAAAAGAACTTGTTCTCCGCCGTCGCCGAATCGGTATGATTTTCCAAAACTTCAATTTGTTCAGTTCACGTTCAGCTGGTCAGAATATTGCTTATCCAATGGAGATTTGTGGTGTTCCTAAAGATAAAATCAATGCTCGTGTAGACGAGCTTCTTGAAATTGTTGAGCTTTCAGATCGAAAGGATGCACGAATCAGTACACTTTCCGGCGGACAAAAGCAGCGAATTGCAATTGCAAGGGCTTTGGCAAATAATCCTGATATTCTTTTTTGCGATGAAGCCACTTCCGCCCTGGACCCGCAGACAACAAAATCAATCTTAAACCTTATTCGAAAAATCCAGAGCAAAATGAACCTTACTGTTGTAATGATTACCCACCAGATGGAGGTTGTCCGCGATGCCTGCAGTCAGGTTGCAGTAATTAGTGAAGGGCAGGTTGTAGAGCAGGGGTCTGTAAACGATATTTTCTTAAATCCACAGAATCAGGTTACGCGCGAGTTTATTTCTAACATCGGTTCAAATCAGGAGCTTGCACAGAATCAGGCTCAAAACGGTGTTAAGAATGATGATGGTTCTATAATCCGCTGGTCAAATGAAGGTGGAGAGTATGAGCTTGGTTTCCCTTCTGATTTGCAGGGTGCGCCGGTACTTAGTCAGCTGGCAAAAAGCTATAACATTGAGTTTAATATTCGGGCAGCTGGAGTTCAGCAGCTTACAGATAATTCTATAGGTAAAATGATTGTTGACTTGATTGGTTCTGAGGAAGAAGTTGCAAAAGCAATTGATTATTTAAAAGAGCGTGGTTTGTACGTGAACAAGCTTTCGTAAGTGCAGGCTTTCAAGCAGTGTTTTTCTTGTAAGGAATTGGAGTAAAAGATTATGAGTACAGAAGTTGCAAAATATTTTTCGGTAATAGGAATTGCCACCTGGCAAACCTTTGTAATGGTGTTTTTCTCTACAGTTTTCAGCCTTGTGCTGGGCTTGCCGCTCGGAATCCTTTTGTGTACAAGCGATAAAGCTACCGGTTTACGACCTCATAAGGTTTTGAATCAGATTCTGTCTGTTATCATCAATATTTTGAGGGCAATCCCTTTTGTAATTCTTGTGATTTTGCTTTTTCCTGTAACAAGAGCGATTGTTCATACTGCAATTGGTACAAAAGCTTCTATTGTACCGCTCACTATTGCAGCAGCACCTTTTGTTGCGCGTGTTATAGAATCAGCTCTTAAGGAAGTTGACCCCGGTGTTGTTCAGGCAGCCCGTTCTATGGGTTCTACAGACCGCCAGATTATTTTTAAGGTTCTTTTACCGGAAGCTCTTCCTTCAATTGTAAACGGTATTACTCTTACAATAATCAACTTAATCGGCTATTCAGCAATGGCTGGTACTGTTGGTGGCGGTGGTCTTGGTGACGTTGCAATTCGTTATGGTTACCAGCGATATAGAGTTGAGTATATGCTTGGCTCGGTTGCAATCATCCTTATTCTTGTTGAGGTGATTCAGTTGATTGGTACACACGTAGCGAATAAAATGCAGAAGAACCGCTAGGGCGAAAGCAAAACTGCACATTTGTTGTTTTTCTAATTGTTTAAATACTGCTGCATCAATTGTACGAACAGGTAAATCTTTTTGTAGATTCCTACGCTGAAATCCTTCATTGGGGCATCAATATATTTTTCAAGCTCGTGCCAGTTTGCAACAAGTGTAGGCTTTTTCTTCATATAATCTTCTATAAGCTGCTTGATTGTTCTGCCCAGGGTAATAAGATTCTGAGTAGAGGTAAGCATATAAGTTCTGGCTTCTTCATTTGAATCATTTATAAGGCGGTTGATAATATTTTCAGCACCTGAATCGTGGGCGGTTTTTGGTAAAAGTGTTTTAATCTTAATGCCAATTGTTCCATTTTCGGCGAGTGAATTATCAAGCTTTGTAATGCCATCAGAAGTAGTAATTAATTCTTCGTAGGCGTTGGAGAAAGGTGCAGAAAGTTCTGTGTCCCACTGGCCGCGAATTACAACTACATCGTAATATTCTCGTAAATCTGTTTTTACAAACTCAATAAGGAAGGCTTTAAGATAATTAAGTGGTTCGGCGTACTTAAAGGTTTCAAGATTTTTCTTTACGAAGGTTTCATTCATTGCAGAATCATAATGCTTTAATACTTTTATTTCTTTTGGACCAAAAACCTGCTGTGCAAGCGAAGTTGCCATAGATTTTTTAATCTGGCTGCTTATTTTAGATAAGGTTGCATTTGTATCCTTTTTGATTTTTTCAAGATACGCTTCCGTAAGCTCTGCAAGGTCATCGCGAATGAGTGTCTGGTAGTTAGGTTTGCGAGTGATGTGACGAATCATAAGCTCAAATGCCTGCGAAGCCTGAATTGAACGTATTTTTGCAACAATTTTTTTCCAGTTATTTAAGCCAACAATTTCGTTCGGGTGTTTTGATTTAAGGAAGTCAAACAAATCTGACCACACAAGCTTGTCATCGGTAATCATATATGCAACAGTGCAGAAATCCTGGAGATATTCTACTATATATTCTGCATTTACTTTGTCAAAAGGTGGAACAGTTGTAAAAAGATTTTCCTGAAGTGAAGGGTTAAATCTTTTTAGAACAACATAGTAATCATAAGAACAGAAATCCTTAAAGTACACAAAGGTTTTATAAAGGTTTTCAATTTTAGCAACCTTTTTATCATCAAACTCAGCTATAAAGGAGTTCAAATCGTTTTCCAGCTGCACTTTGAGCTTATCCATAGGAATTGACTGTGCCATTTCAGTTATCTTTTTTTCATCAAAGTGGCTCAGCAATTCAACCTGTCTTTCAGAAAGCGAATAGTTCAGAATCTGATGTTTATAAACATTCATGTTCTGATCTGAATGGAACAAAAGCTGTGCCGGAGAAATAAGCTTGTAAATATCGTAAAAAAGCTTTGCAAGAGCTGGCGTTGCTTCCAGAGATGCCGGTTTGTAATAAACATGGTACTTAGTTTTAGAAAACTCTTTTGCAATATTCTTCAGCTTTCGTTTAAGTTCTGCTTCCGGACTTGATGAGCCAAATAAACTTGCAATCAGATTCTGAAAAAATCCATGTTTTTCTTCTGATGAGTTACTTTTTTGCGATTTACTGTTTTTCTGTTCCATAAGTATAATTTTAAGTCAATTTTAGCGATTTATCAACCTTTATAATCTTTGTGTTACATTAGAACGTCATAATATGTTTTATTTATACACAAAATGGAAAACCGAACTCTTGTAAACAATGTACTAAAACTAATCGTTCTCATATCTTTTATGATTTTTTTGATGTGCTTTGGATTTATGTCCTGCAAAAGTACAGATGCTGTTGTTGAAGCTTCAAATCAGAATGAAGTTGTCAGCCCCAGTGAACAGGAAGATATTGTACAGAATGATGTAGTACAGGACGATGCAACACAGGAAGATATTGTGCAGGAAAGTGTCGCACAGGAAGAGCAGTCAATGGAAAATCAGGAAGTAACCGTCGTTGCTCAGAGTGATGAAACAGAAAATACAGGTGAAACAGAAAAAGAAGAAAGAACCTTTGATTTTAAGGACCAGGATGTTTTTTATCACTTAAAATATACTTATGATTATGAGGTTGTAGGCGACGACCTTGATTTTAAGATTATTGTAAATAATGAAGATAAAGAAATCATCCTTCAATACGAAGAAACAGATAGTGAGCAAGATTGGAAAAACAATTATCGTTTTCTTATCTGGCCGTTAAATCTTGATGGTAAAATAATCTGGACAACTCACGGTTATGCAAGAGTTTATAAGTCTGCTCAGAATATACCAATAGATACATTTTGCAGATTTATTGACTTTTATCCTGATTATAAAATCATAATCAGAGGCTGGAGCTTTGGAAGTGCCATGGCAAAAATCACTGCAAGGCACTTTGTAATAAGAACTGGCGGCGAAGTTTTAATTGACGAACTGACAACCTTTGGCGATGTAAGATGCTGGCTTAATCCTTTTTTCAGCTTAAAAAAGTACTGCAAGCGAATCCGCGAATATGTTACCAGTAACGATATGATTACCTGGTGCGTTCCTTTCTACAGCCGCGATGTTACCTGCAAAGTTGGCGACAAATTCAGCTTAAAGCGCCTGAAAAACAGTGAAAATTATCATACTCATTATGAAGATTACGATTATTCTAAGTGGGAATAAAACGAAAACCACCAGAAAACACCAGAAATCATCCCAAATCAAAAAATCATCAATTTTCTAGCAAAAACTCTCAGTATTAGGTATAATAGTATTCATAAACATATTGTTATTGACATATTATAGTTTTATAACTAATAATAAGAATTACAAATTATCAAAAAGTGTCATTATAAGAAGTTAGATAATAAGAAAAGTTATAGTATTGAGTTTTTGGTTTAAACAAGCTGTTGTAAAAAAGTATTCAATTTTTTAATTTTTTAGGAGTAGAAAATGAAACGATTTTTAGTTGCAGTAGCTGCCCTGAGTGTTATAGCTTTTTCGGCTTCTGCATATAATCCTCCAGTAAATGGAGATGTCTTTTACGAGCTTTCAAGTCCACGACAGTTAACAAATGCTTCTTCTGTAACAGGTGGAGCTTTATTTTATGCAGGACCTGAATCTTTAATTACAAACCCTGCATTAACAGCAAGCGAGCAGCGTGTTGATCTTAATCTTGCTTATACAGCTCTTTTAGGTCACGATGCAGCCGGTGATTCAAGCTACGGACAGGCTTTCCAGGCTGGAATCCTTATGCCATTCAAATGGTCTGTTATGAGCGTTTATGCTAACGGAACCTTTATTCCGGTAGACAAAATGCCTCCACTGAATCTTGGAAACAGTGTTAATATAAAGTACGGTCTTGCAAAAGAAATTACCGACAAGCTTAACGTTGGTATGAACATCAATTTTGGTGCTTTCTGGGGTGCAGACACAGACTTTGCTTTCTCCGGTAACCTTGGCTTCCTTTACAACTGGGGTAACCTTGGTTTTATGAAAGATTTCCGTTATGGTGCTTCAATCTTAAATCTTGGAAAGAACTACAATCATTCAACATTGCCAAAGCTTAAGGATGGTAATATTGATGGTGCCTTCCCTACAGTTGCAACACTTAAAATTGGTGCTGCTGGAAGCCTTATTTCAAATGATACAGTTAAGCTTGGTGCATCTATTGATTTAACAACTCCAATGTTTATGAACGTTATTGCAGATTTGGGTATTCAGTTCTCAATTAAAGATATGTTCTATATTAATATTGCAGATGAGTTCAATTTCCGCGAGCTTTATAACGGTTATATCAATATTGTTCCTTCAGTTGGTATTTCCTTCAGATTTACCTTTGATGTTAAGAACAGTGAATATCTTACAAAGAACGGCTGGAATCAGAGCGAAATGTCTATTTCTGCAGCCTGGAAACAGCTTTATAAATCAATCAATGCAATTTCTGCCGGTGTAGATATTAATGCAGGTCTTAAAGACAAAACACCTCCTACTATAAAGATTATGCTTGACGACGAGGATGAGGAGTAGCCCTATGAAAAAGCAGTCTATTATTTCTATTCTTTTAGTTTTGATTATGACCTCGGGTTTTGTTTTTGCAAAGCCAAGGTATATTTCTCCTAACAATGACGGTATTCAGGATGAAATTGTTATTCCAATTTCTATTTCCGACAGGCGTTATGTTCAGGGCTGGAGCCTTGTTGTTCTTGATGAAAACAAAAATGTTGTAAGAACAATCGAAAACAAAATTGCCCTGCCTCAGAAGCTTGGATTTAAAATGTTCTTCAAGCAGCTTATTGCAGTTAAGCAGGGTGTTCCTGTTCCTGAGAGCATTACCTGGAATGGTGTAATGAACAATGGAGAAACTGCTCCAGACGGACGCTATTTCTGGTATGTTACAGCAACCGATGATAACGGCAACATTGGCCAGACAAAAGAGCACGAAATCATTATTGATACTGTAGCACCGGAAATTGAACTTACACAGCCTTCAGACAAGATTTTTGGTGAAGGTGCAAAAGCTACTTTAAAGATTCAGCAGGAAGGTTCTGCCGAAGATGAATGGATTGGAGTTTTCAAATCTGCTGATGGTAATGTTGTAAAAACTTACAAATGGACAAATGCAGAACCGGAAACCTTTGTATGGAAAGGTACAGATGATGAAGATGTACAGATTGCAGATGGTGTTTATTCTTACGAAATTACTGCTACAGACCGTGCCGGTAACACAGCCCCACGAACAGTTGTTTCTAACATCATCTATTCTGCAGAAAAACCTGCTACAAACATCTTTATTGACGGTTCACGCTATTTTTCTCCAAAAACCGAAAGCGATTTAAGCGAAATCACCTTTAACCTTACAATTCCTGTTCCGGAAGAAAAATCTGGTAACAAGCTTACAGAATGGGCAGTTACAATTGAAGATAAGAACGGAAAGGCAGTAAGAACATATAATCAGAGTAACTATGGTGAACTTCCACCTGCAAAGCTTGCATTCCGTGGTTTGGATGATAACGAAAAGCTCCTTCCAGACGGTGAGTATCAGGCATTTGTTACAGCAAAATATTTGAACGGTTATGTTCCTGCTAAGCTTTCTTCTCCGGTATTTGTTCTTGATACAGAAAAGCCGGCTGCACAGGTTAGACCTTCAGATAAGGTTTTTGGTGCCGGTTCAAAGGCTGACGTTAAGTTTTCTATTATGATTACACCATCAGTTGGTGCTCCTGTTCCAAGCTGGCGTGGTGAAATTAGAACTTCTGATGAAAAGAAGGTTATCAGAACTTATGATTTTGGTGAGTATCCACCAGAAAGTGTAGTATGGAACGGACTTAATCAGAGTGGAAAGATTTCTGATAAGGGTGATTATATCTTTATGCTTTTTGCAAAAGACCTTGCCGGTAACGAAGGACTTGCAGAGTCTCAGGCAGTTACCTTTGATACAACAGAAACACAGCTTTTGCTTGCTGTAAACGATATTGCCTTCTCTCCAAACAGCGACAAGGTAAAAGATACACTTGTATTTAATCCTGTAACCCAGACAAACGATGTTGTTGCCTATGAGTTTGTAATTAAAGATAAGGATGGAAAAACTGTTTATTCAAAGAAAGAAAACAAAAAGCTTCCATCATCTTTCACCTGGAACGGAAAAGACAACGACAACACTCTTGCAGAAGATGGAACTTATTCCGCTCAGCTTTCTGTAACAGCTGCAAACGGTTCAACAGCCGCTGCTGCAACACAGACCTTTGAGCTTGATACAAAAGCTCCGTCTTTGACAGCAGAAATCCCTTGGAGCTATTTCTCTCCTGATAACGATGGAAGCCAGGATAATATTCCAATTACAATCAGTGATTGTACAAATGAAAAGCTTTGGAATGTAGAAGTTCGCAATGCAAAGAATAACGTTGTAAAGAAGCTTTCCTGGAACGGTGCTAAAAAGGCTTTGGATTGGGACGGAACTGACGAAGCTGGAAATATTGCTGCTGATGGAAAATACAATATTGTAATTTCTTCTACTGATGATGCAGGAAACAGCTTTAGTACTTCATTAAAAGAAATTGTACTCGATAATCGTGAAACTAAGATTTATCTTACAGCTGAATACGAAGGAATCTCTCCAAATGATGATAATTATCTTGATCAGCAGATTTTCGCTATAAGAACAAGTGTAGCAGAAGATTTGCAGAGCTGGAACTTTGATGTTCGCAAAGAAGACGGAACTTCTGTATTCTCACTGGACGAAAAAGACAGCCTGACTCTCCCTGCAGAAATCAAGTGGAATGGTGCAGATAAGAGCGGAATTGCCTGCGAAGGAACCTTTACCGGTACACTCAATGTAGTTTACAAAAAAGGTAACAGAGTAAGTTCTGTTTCTTCTCCATTCATTTGTACAGCTACAGCTCCTGAGCTTAAGGTTCAAACAGCACCAGCTTTCTTTAGTCCTGATAATGACGGTATTGATGATGATTTGTTCATCAAGCTTACAGGTACTACAAAGGCTAAAATTAAGAACTGGTCATTCGTAATCAGAGATCCTAAAAAGAAGGTATTCTGGAAGACTGAAGGTAAATCACACATTACCGAAAGAATTATCTGGGATGGTTTGAGTAACGTACAGAAGGATGTAAACGGCAACGCTGAGCGTGTTCAGTCTGCTATGGATTATTCTTATGCATTCACAGTAACAGATAATCTTGGAATGACTTCTGTTGCAGAAGGTATAATTCCTGTAGATGTTCTTGTTATTCGCGAAGGCAATGTTCTTAAGATGGCTGTTCCTTCAATCATCTTTGAATCTGATGCCGCTAACTTCCAGACTGCAAACGAAAAGCTTACAGCAGAGCAGGTTCAGAAGAATGTTGAAATCCTTGGACGAATTGCAGAAATCCTTAAGAAGTTCCCTGACTATCAGGTAACAATCCAGGGCCATGCAAACAGACTTTCTGATAATGCTGATGAAGAGACTGTTGATAATCCTAAGGTTTGGGGACGCGCTTTAATGCCTCTTTCTAAGGAACGTGCAGATTCTATTAAGGCTTACCTTGTAAAGAAGGGGGTTAGTGCAGGCAATATCACAACAGAAGGTATGGGTGGTACAAAACCTGTTGCCGATCCTAAGGATGCCGATAACAACTGGAAGAACCGACGAGTTGAGTTCATTCTTGTAAAATAAAGTATTATTCACAATTTTTATAAATAATAGTAAAATGGAGTCATGAAGTTTCGCTTTTTGATTTCCATTTTACTATTTTTTTTATGCACTTCGCTTTATTCACAATCTCAAAATGATGAAGACTCCAAAAAAACTGAATATAGAGATTTTCCGCTTTATACAAATTACAATTTATCGGCCGGTTATAATATAGATCCAAAGTTTAATTCCAGGTATTTGCAGGGAAAAATAGTTGTAGATTTAGCAGAAGGCTGGATTAAACGTTTTGGTTTTTCTTCTGCAATAGGTGGTGAAATTGGATTAAAACAAAACGATTCATCTTCATCATCATTTATAGCAACTTTATATGCTCCAGGACTTGGTTTTTCATTCTGCATTTTTCCAAAGCTTATAACATCTGTTGATGTTTTTTTTACTCAAACCTGGTATCAAACAAAAGAAATAAACGAAATTAATACAGTTAATTCTATGGTATATTCTAATGGACTGGCTGTTCCGGTAAAAATACGTTTTTATTTCACTGATTTTATTGCTGTTTCAGCTTCAGTTAATTGTATGTTACATCCCTGGATTCCAATTCAAAATGAAAACGGAAAAGACACAACTGTTTATGATTTTGTTACACAGGTTAATGTTGGTGTAACAATTTCTGTTCCGTCAAAGCAGTTTTAATGAGGGAGACTTGAAATATGGAAAAAAGAAAAAATGTTTTATCAATACTTTTTATAAATCTGGCTCTTTTATTTGCTGTTTCCTGCAGTTATATGAAAACAGATTTAGGCAATGAAACTATAGATGTTTCAATTACACAGATAAAAACTTCTTCTGGTGATACGGGTGTTATTTTATCTTTTAATACGGTTTCTTCTGATCTTGAAATACCTGATATTGTACAGGGATTACCAGTATTAAAACTGTCATTTGCAAAAACCTCAAACATAAGCTCTCTTTATTCTATTACTATTCCTTCTTCAGTTATTGAAATTGATACTTTTAAGGGAGCCTCATCTCTTTCTACAGTTACATTGCCAGAAAAGTTGACTTCTTTACCTATTTTTACTGGTTGTACAAAGCTTAAAAATATTATTATTCCGGGAAATATTACTCAAATACCAGAAAGCTGTTTTGAAGGCTGTAAGGCATTAACTGTCATAACGCTTCCAGATACAATACAATTGGTCGGTTCCGAAGCTTTTAGCGGATGCACAGCCTTAGATTCTTTTATTATTCCTAAAAATGTTACAAAAATTGATGATTCAGCTTTTGCCGGGACTGCATTGAAAGAATTATATTGTTATCCTACTGAACCTCCAGTGATTCTTAAGACGAGTTTTCCTAAAATGGAGCTTGAGGAAAAAACAAGTGAAAGTAACACGGAATCACAGACTGAAGAAACTGAAACAGAAGAAGGTACAGAATCAGAGAAAGAAAAAGTATACAAGAAAGTATTTACATTATATATTCCGGCGGGAAGTGAAACTCTTTATAAAGAAAAATGGAATGATTTTGTTGATTGGCGGGTAATAGATATTCAAACGCTTTAGCATAAAAAAAGCCTTCTCAGAAGAGAAGGCTTTAGCGGCTCCTGCTGGGCTTGAACCAGCGACACTCGGATTAACAGTCCGATGCTCTACCGGCTGAGCTAAGGAACCACACGCATTTGATAGCGTGAATATAATATTAGTGAAAAAGACAGATTATGTCAATAGATTTGAAATGTTTTATTGTAGAATAAAACTGTTTTTCATATAATTATTTTATGGACAAGAATGAATTACGGAAATATATAAAAGCGAAGATTGAAGATAATAAAGCTAGTTTTAAGAGTGAATCACAGTTTGTTTGCGAAAAACTGCTTTCAGATAAGGCTTTTCTGGAAGCATCTGTTCTTTTAGCTTATATGCCGTTGATAGATGAGGTAGACGTTTTGCCGGTAATAAACGCTGCAATGGCAGAAGGGAAAAAAGTTGCCATACCGCGTGTTGAAGTGCAAAATCAAATGCATTTTTATTATCTTGATGACGAAGTTGAATTGAATGCGCAGGTAGAAGCCGGGTATTACGGAATAAATGAGCCTAAAACAAGCGGTAAGAAGTTTTGTTCTGGTGATGATTTTGATAGTGTACTTGTGCTTGTACCGGGCAGGGCGTTTGCAGAAAATGGTGCAAGGCTCGGACGAGGAAAAGGCTTTTATGATGTGTTTCTGAAACAGTTGATGGCAGAGTGTGATGCTGCCGGGAAAAAAGTATATACAATAGGTGTTTGCTTTTCCTGCCAGGTTGTAGATTCAGTTCCTACCGAGCAGAATGATGTTTCTGTAGATAAAGTGATTACATTGAAAAATTAAGTGCTGAGACAACCGCTGCAATACCGGCGCGGCCAATGTTTGAACTTGTGCCGGCACCCCAAAGCTCCGTTCCATCTTCCATAGTAAGCTGAACATAAGCCATAGCCTTTGTGTTTGAACCTTCGCCGATTGAGTGTTCGTTGAAGTGTGTTACGTTGAATGCAGGCACCGGTGTCTGGCGTAAAGCGGAAACAAATGCATCGAGAGGTCCGTTACCGGTAGCGGCAATAGAGTATTCTTCGCCTTTGTAAGAAATTGTAGCCATACCCAAAACCTGGTCTGGAGTATCAGTTCCGCGTTCACCTTCGTTATGATGCTCGGAAACATTCAATACGTTTAACGGAGATTTTGTCTTGAGCCATTTTTCTGCAAAAAGGTCGTAAACTTCCTGTGGAGTAAGCTCGCGCTGTAATCTGTCGGCTTTTGCTTTTACTACGGCACCAATAACAGGATGCATACCCTTTGGCGCAATAATTCCAAAGTTGCTTTCCAGAATATAAGCTGC
>JAEEGJ010008945.1_pt1 | contig 27229 bp, 23 predicted proteins | sample 8958761 | NCBI WGS metagenome assembly JAEEGJ01 (sample SAMN16246546, study PRJNA631951) | gut metagenome | biome: gut microbiome; feature: rumen; material: RS-attached | host: Bos | place: Iran: Karaj | collected 2018-10 | reverse complement strand
TGCGGCTTTCAAAACCGGCGCAAAGGTATCTCTTTTTATGATATTATCCAATAATTCCCCGATTTTTATTTTGAAGATTTCTTAATCTCCTTAATCTTTGCTTTTACGGGAGCCTTTTTACCGGGGTCGTTTATGATTGTAGGCAGCAGCATGAAGCTCTCCAGAGGCTTTGCCTCGGTAAATCCCATGGGTACGGTATGGCCGTTCTCATTGTACTCAAAGCCAACAAAATACCTTGCATATGGATGCAGTCTCTCGGTTGAGAACACGGTTGTTATGGAGTAGGTCTGACCGGGTTTGATCTTGATCTTCTTGGCGGCCAGCACCTGTGCGCTTGACTCGCGCTCTACGATTCTCAGGAATATGGGACCTACATATGTGCTGTCTCCCTCATTGATCACCTCAAAGGTTACATAACCCTCATCACCTACATGGAGTCCTTCCAGGCCCAGGACAGGGTCGCTGCACATCTTAAGGTTTTTGCCGAAACTTGGGAAACTGATAAACTGGGCATTGGCTGAGACCGCAATCATAGCGGTCAGCAGAAGTGAAAACAACTTCTTCATAAGCATTATGGATAGATAGTTCTTACCCAAAGATATTGCAAAGAATTGCAATTGTCAAGAATTCGGATGATTTTAACCTTCGCGGCAGAAATCAAGCATCTCCAGAAAGAGATCTGAGCTGACGCGGCATTCACAAAGTGTGCCGTCCGGGCCGGGTAGCAGGGCATCGGCCTCATCCTTTCCGTTCAGGCACTCGGCCTTGAGAGCGTCATACCACTTGCAGTCCAGGATGACGGGCCCGAACTGATCGCGTGCGGAATACTGGACCTTGCGCAGCTCTGCCGGGCTCAATCCGCAAAGGGCAAAGCCAAGGTAAGAGGCACCTGTAAGGCCCCATGCTGCTGCGGCACCGTCAAGATACTGCTGACCGTGGGCCGATGCCTGCGTGCTGAAAGCCTGCTCGAGTATTGATGAAAACTGAGTCCTGTCCATTGACTGCAAAAATAATATAAATGGCGTGAGTATGTGCAACTTCCGATTAAACCATTTGATAACTGCTGTGTCAAAAAAACAGACTTCGCGCTTATGAGGAAAGCATTTCTGTTACTGACAGTTTTCTCACTGCTCATACCTTCGGTGTGTGCCGCTCAAAAGGATTCCAAGGAGAAATCCAAGCTGGACGGCAAGGTGTCAGTCAATGCCCATATCATTGACGGCTCCACCACAGAGAATATGCCTCAGGTAACAGTCCAGCTGTTCGAATTACCCGATACCACTTTCATTTACGGAACCGTGACCGACAACGAGGGCTGGTTCAATATAAAGAAGGTGCCGGTAGGAGAGTTCCTGCTGCGCTATTCATTCATGGGCTATTCCACCCAGGAGTTCAGTTTCAAGACCGTCAAGGAGGACCGCGAGCGTGCCCTGGGCGTATTCAGGATGTATGAAAAGAGCATCATGCTCACCGAGGCCGTGATTGAGGATGCGCTTCCGCCCACCCAGGTAGTGGATGACACCCTGATGTTCAACGTCAGCGCATTCCGTGTGCCGGAGGGATCGGTCCTGGAGGAACTTATCAAGCGTCTTCCCGGTGTCGAGGTTGATGAGAACGGAGGCATTACCGTGAACGGCCGCCGCGTTTCAAGAATCCTGGTTGACGGACAGGAGTATTTTGGCAATGACCAGCAGATGGCCACCAAGAACCTGCCCGTAAATATCATACGCCGAATCAAAACATACCAGCGTCAGAGTGACCTGTCGCGTATAACCGGAATCGATGACGGTGAGGATGAGACGGTCATGGACCTGGAGATAAAGCCCAACATGCGAAACGGCTGGCTGCACAATATTGACGGCGGCATAGGAAAGCCCGTGGGCAAGAATGACTACGGCGAGTGGGTCAAATATCTCTATTCGGGCCGATACACGCTCAACCGTTTCCAGGCCAACACCCAGTTCTCGGTCAATGCCAACACCCAAAACTCGGGACGCGGCAACGGCGTGGGCTATAACCACCAGGTTGGTGTGAACTTCTCAAAGAACATAGGTGAGCCCTATCCGCGCCGCCGTAATGAGTTCCCGCTGGTAATAGGCGGTAATATAAGGTATAACGGTTCCACCTCACGTTCGCTCAGCGAGTCGGAGTCAGAGACCTTTACCACCCAGTATCAGTCAGCATCGTTCCGCAATAACCGCTCCAACAGCAGCAGCGGCAACGGCAGCGTAAACGGTGAGTTTAGAATGGAGTGGATGCCCGATTCATCACTCAACATCATATTCCGCCCCAGCTTCCAGATAAGCCGTAACCACAGCGACTCCAACAGCGACCAGGTTACGTTCAACGAGGATCCCTATCTGGCAACCGATATGACCGATATCCTTGAGCAGTACGGCTTCCTGCCCGACACCCTGATGGAAAGGATAGGCGTCAACTCGCAGAGAAGCTACAACCACAGCAAGACCGGAAACAACCAGATAAACGGAGAGTTCCAGTTCAACAAGCGTTTCAATGACCTGGGCCGAAACTTCACCGTACGTTTCACGTTCGGCGCCACAAAGGGTACCAATGACAGCTACTCCTATTCGGACCAGAAGTATTATCAGCCCGAGACCAAGTCACGCAGCCGAGTCCAGAAACGTTATAATGCCAGTCCTACCGACAACAGCAACTGGTCGGGCCGTGTAATGTGGAGCGAGCCTATCGACTCCGGACGCGGTAACCTGCAGTTCAGTTACCAGATACAGGTCAACAACCGTAACCAGAACAGGGAGACCTATGATTTCACCAAGATGGACAATGACTACTGGTACAGGGACTGGGCACTGCCTGACAACTGGCTTGATTACAGGAGTGACAGTCTGAGCCGCAAGGCAACCAACGTCTCCCGCAACCACACCTTTACGCTGCAGTTCCGCTACAACTTTGTAAACTCAAATATCAATATAGGCATCAACTTCATGCCGCAGTATACCGGAATGGACAACTTCCAGTATATGGGTAAGGTAATAGGCGATACGTCACGAGTGGTCTACAACTGGAGCCCTTCAATCAACTACCGTTACAGGTTTGACCGTCAGAAGAGCCTGCAGTTCACCCTTCGTACCAACACCAGCCAGCCCAGCATGGAGGATATGATGGATATTACCGATGACAGCAACCCGCTGAATGTACGCAAGGGTAATCCCGGACTGCTGCCCACACTGCGCAATACGGCCGAGGTCAATTACCAGAACTATATTACCGAGACCCAGAAGACCATCAATATCAGGATATCATTGGAGAACTCCCTTAGGAATGTAACCCAGAAAACCGATTATGATCCTACCACAGGCGTATCGGTTACTCAGCCTATCAATATGGAGGGATTCTGGACCAACTGGAGCACATCGGGTAACCTGACATACAACCAGACCATACCCAACACCAAATGGCGCTACAACGCCAGTGCCAACGGCTCATACCGTCATCAGGAGAGTTATATGAGTACGGGTAGGATAGGTCAGTACAATCCAGGCGCAGGTACAGGCGGCGCAGCCGTACTGAGTGCTACCAACACCATATCAGCCGGTGAGAACGCATCGGTCACCTACCGTAACCAGTGGCTTGAGGTAACGGCAAACGGCCGATTCACCTACAACCACTCTGAGAACAACCAGCGTCAGAACCAGAACATGGATACCTATACATTCAGTTACGGAGGCCGTGCCAATGCACGTCTGCCATGGCGTAACCTGAATCTGGGCACTGACCTTACCATGCAGAGCCGTCGCGGTTACAGCGGCTCCTACAACCGCAATGACCTTATCTGGAATGCCAATGCATCATTCAGTTTCCTCAAGGGTAACGCCGGAACGCTCCAGATACAGTATTATGATATTCTGAATGATGAATCAAACGTAACCCGTTCAGTCTCTACAACGGGCCGAACCGATACCAAGAACAACAGCATACACAGTTACATCATGGTACACTTCATACTGCGTGCCAATGTATTCGGAACACGTGCCGCACGTCAGCAGATGCGTGCTGAGAACAGAGCCATGATGGGTCGTGGCGGCTTCGGCGGCGGAATGCCCGGCGGCGGAATGCGTGGCGGAAGGCCTTGATTATTTGAAGAAAGAGAAGTGTACTGAACCGTACACTTTCATATCGGTGAAGCGAGGATGATCCTTAAAGTCGTTCTTGCTTCCGTGTTCTAATACGAATATGCCGTCGGGAGCAAGTATGTTTGCTTCAAAAACCAGATCGGGGATATCGGCCAGATTCTCCAACTGATAGGGAGGATCGGCAAAGATGAAATCGAATTGTGTGCTGCAGCCGGCTATGTATTTGAACACGTCACCTTTTACGGGAAGACATTTGTCTGTCTGGACGGTATCCATAACCTTGCAAATGAATGCGTGGTGGGCGGGATCCTTCTCAACACTAACCACGTGGGCGCATCCTCTTGATACGAGTTCGATGCTTATGCTGCCCGTGCCGGAAAAGAGGTCGAGTGCCGTAGCGTCCTCAAGGTCTATCCGGTTTGCCAGGATGTTGAAGAGACTCTCCTTGGCAAAATCAGTGGTGGGACGTGCACTGAATGTTCTAGGCACGTCCCACCTCCTGTGTTTGTATATACCGCTTATTACTCGCAAAGTATTACTCCCAGTTACCTGAGTTGTTATCAACCTTCATGCCACGATAGCGGCCGCGGTCGTCGCAGTCCTCCAGGAGGTTGATGATTTCCTGCTTGTCAAGACCACCGTCCTCGCTCTCAGGACCAAGATAGGTTACGAACAATGTCTTAGCCTCAAATGAGTGGTTAACGACACCGGTCTTTGCAGTATCGGTAGCAACTGTCAACTCAAACTCCTTACCGTTGCTGAAGGGTACATAACGGAGTGAATCCGGATTGATGCGTCCCTTGTAGAGAGAATCGTAAAGGCTTACGAACTCAGTCTCACGGCTGAAGAGGAAATTCTTTGTTCCGTCCTCGAGGATCTCGATGAAGCCCTCGGTAGCAGCTCTCTGCCAGAGAGTGTCAGCCTCATACTGCTTCTGGGCAGCGCGGCGGCCTGTCAGTTTTGCAGCCTCCTGCTCAGCGCTTCTGGCCTTTGCATAGAGAGTCAGAACCTTGGTCTCGGTCCAGTTGTTCTCCAGCTGGTCATCTGTGAGCTCACCGATCTTCTTGGTGATGGGCAGCTGACCTGTTTTGATGAACTCTGCCAGTGAATCAAAGTTGTCGCAGTAACTGTCATGCTGATACTTGTATTCAGTCTGCGCAGCCTTGATATCCATAAGTGTCTGTATCACAGCCTTGTCACGGAACTTCTTCTCATTCTCAAATCTGATAGGATTCATGATACTACCATAAACAATGTAGATGAGTGCTACAATGCAGATTGCAAGAAGAATGTTGACGAATTTTTTCATATTGGGATGTTTTTTTATTTTCGCATCGCAAAAATAGAACATTTATCCGTATAAAATAATAAAACAACATTTTTTTGCTTTTCGGAGCAATGATTGACCCTCTATTTCAGGATATTGCCGCCCATTTCCCCTTTGAACCCACGTCTGAGCAGACTGTGGCCATGAATCGTTTGGCAATATTCGTTAATAATCCGGCTCCCCGCCAGCTCTTTCTGCTCAAGGGTTACGCCGGTACCGGAAAGACGGTCATAATAAGTTCATTGGTACGGACACTTGTAAGCCATCATCGCCGGGTTGTGCTTATGGCTCCCACCGGAAGGGCCGCCAAGGTCTTCTCCAACACATCGGGTTTCCCGGCCTGCACCATACACAAAAAGATATACCGCCAGAAGTCCATACTGGATGCGGGCAGTTTCCAGCTGGACCGCAACCTGCACGAGCACACCCTTTTCCTGGTCGATGAGGCCTCCATGATATCAAATGAGGGACTTTCCGGTTCCATGTTCGGCACCGGACGTCTGCTGGATGACCTTGTCAGCTACGTCTACTCGGGTGTTGACTGCCGCCTGCTCATGATGGGTGACCAGGCTCAGCTGCCGCCGGTAGGTGAGCACGAGAGTCCGGGCTTATCGGCCCAGGTCATGTCAACTTACGGACTCAACGTGTCGGAGTTCTGCCTGGCGAACGTAATGCGCCAGGAGCAGGAGTCGGGCATACTCTACAACGCAACGCTGCTGCGAGATTTCACGATGGATTCGGTCAATATGGGCGGCTTCCGATTCAAGCTGGACGGCTTCAGGGATGTGGTCAAGATATCGGGCAGTGAGCTGATTGAGACGCTTAGCGGATGCTACAGTCGCGACGGCATCGATGAGACCATGGTGCTGTGCCGCTCCAACAAACGCGCTATTATCTACAACAACGGAATACGCAGTCAGATCCTGGACCGCGAGGATGAACTCAACCGCGGTGACAGCATCATGATTGTAAAGAACAATTACTATTGGACTGAGAAACTCCTGGCCGATGAGGGGGCCGATTCGTACGCCAACCTTCCTTCATTCATCGCCAACGGTGACATTGCCGTGATACGCCGCGTGCGCCGCATGCGTGAGCTTTACGGGTTCCGCTTTGAGGATGCCGTCCTCTCATTTCCTGACTATGATGACCTGGAGATGGATGTCACGCTGCTGATGGATACTCTGCACAGCGAATCTCCGTCGCTTACCCGTGAGGAGAGTGACAAGCTCTTTGCCGCCGTAATGGAGGATTATGCCGATATTCCCGATAAAAAGGAGAAAATGAAGAAGCTTCGTGAGAATCCTCACTTCAACGCTCTCCAGATCAAATACGCCTACGCCGTTACCTGTCACAAGGCTCAGGGAGGTCAGTGGAAGAACATCTTTATAGATCAGGGCTACATCCCTGAGGACGGCCGCGACGAGGACTATTACCGCTGGCTTTACACCGCTCTCACCCGCGCCACCCAGACCGTCTATCTGGTCAACTGGCCCGAATAAAAAAGCCCCGCTGTCAGCGAGGCTTTGTTATTACTTGATAGTGCTCAAAATTGCGTCAACTGCCTGATGAAGACCGTCGGGGCTTTTACCGCCGGCAGTTGCGAAGTGGGGCTGACCGCCGCCACCGCCCTGGATGAGCTTGGCTGCCTCGCGAACCATCTGACCGGCGTTGAAGCGTGAGGTCAGATCCTCGCTGACACTTACGGTGAGCATGGGCTTGCCGGCTTCTTCACTGCCTATTACAACTATGGTTGAGGTGGGCAGTTCAGCGCGGATGCCGAATACCAGATCCTTGACCATTGCGGCCGATGCAGGCATGACATTGCTGATGACCTTGATGCCGTTTACGTCCTTGGCCTGGCTTATAAGCTTGCTCTTATACTGTGCTGTCTTCTCCTTGACAAACTCCTCAATCTGTTTCTTGAGAGCTGAGTTCTCCTCAAGTGCTTTCTTGGCGGCAACCTCAACTGAAGAACCGGGAAGTATAGCCTTGAGAGTTGTCATGGCATCCTGCAGAGAGTAAATCATCTCTTCGACAGCCTGACCGGTGATAGCCTCGATACGGCGTACGCCGGCTGCGATTGAACTTTCTGACAGAATCTTGAACATACCGATGCGACCGGTTGAAGAGGCGTGTACACCGCCGCAGAACTCGATCGAGTTACCGAACTGTACTACACGTACCTTATCACCGTACTTCTCGCCGAACAGGGCGATTGCACCCAGCTTCTTGGCCTCCTCGATGGGAAGGTCGCGATGTTCCTGCAGGGGCAGGTCCATGCGGATCTTCTCATTGACCAGACGCTCAACCTGGCGCAGTTCCTCATCAGTAACCTTCTGGAAGTGTGAGAAGTCAAAGCGCAGGCCGTCGGGGCTTACGAGTGAACCCTTCTGCTCAACATGTGTACCCAGAACCTCACGCAGAGCCTCGTCAACCAGGTGGGTTGCGGTGTGGTTGGCCTCGCAGGCACGACGCTTGTCAGTATCAACGCAAGCCATCATGGGAGCCTCGGGGTGCTCGGGCAGTTTCTTGCAGATATGCACGGGCAGACCGTTCTCCTTCTTGGTGTCAATTATCTCGATTGTCTCGAATTCGCTTACTATAACGCCGGTGTCACCTACCTGACCACCCATCTCGGCATAGAACGGAGTCTTGTCAAGCACAATCTGGTAGATAACGCCGCTCTTCTGCTTAACCTCGCGGTAGCGCAGGATAGAGGTCTCATACTCGGTGAAGTCATAACCTACGAACTCGGTTTCGCCCTCCTTGAGTACAACCCAGTCACCGTTCTCAACGGCGGCGGCGTTGCGGGCGCGTGCCTTCTGCTTGCCCATCTCCTCATTGAACTCCTCAATGTTCACGGTCATGCCGTTCTCACGAAGGATAAGTTCGGTAAGGTCAAGCGGGAATCCGTAAGTATCGTAGAGTGTGAATGCGTTCACACCGCTTATCTCTGTGCTGCCGGCTGCCTTGGTATCGGCCATAACCTTGTCAAGCAGTTTGATACCGGTCTCAAGGGTACGCAGGAATGATTCCTCCTCCTCGATGATAACCTTCTCGATGAGTGTCTTCTGCTGGCCAAGCTCGGGATATGCGTCACCCATGTTGTCTATGAGCACGGGCAGAAGCTTGTAGAGGAATGCCTCCTTCTGGCCCAGGAATGTGTATGCGTAACGTACTGCGCGGCGCAGGATACGACGGATAACATAACCGGCCTTGGCGTTTGAGGGCAGCTGGCCATCGGTGATTGAGAAGGCGATGGTGCGGATGTGGTCAGCCACAACGCGCATTGCAATGTCAACCTTCTCATCCTTGCCGTACTGCTTGCCTGTCAGTGCGCCAATCTCCTTGATGATGGGCTGGAATACGTCGGTGTCATAGTTTGACTGCTTGCCCTGCAGGGTGCGTACCAGACGCTCAAAACCCATACCGGTGTCAATAACCTTGGCGGGCAGGGGCTCCAGTGAGTGGTCAGCCTTGCGGTTGAACTGCATGAACACCAGGTTCCATATCTCGATTACCTGGGGATGATCCTTGTTTACCAGGTCGCGGCCGGGTACCTTGGCCTTCTCCTCATCGGAGCGTGAATCCATATGGATCTCACTGCAGGGACCGCAGGGACCGGTGTCGCCCATCTCCCAGAAGTTGTCGTGCTTGTTACCGTTAAGGATATGATCCTTGGGGAGGAACTGCTCCCAGATGGCCGCGGCCTCATTGTCGCGCTCCAGACCCTCCTCCTTGCTGCCCTCGAATACGGTGGCGTAGAGGTTCTTGGGATCCAGTTTGAGAACATCGACCAGATACTCCCATGCCCAGCTGATGGCCTCCTTCTTGAAGTAGTCACCGAATGACCAGTTGCCCAGCATCTCGAACATGGTGTGGTGGTAGGTATCGTGTCCTACCTCCTCCAGGTCATTGTGCTTACCGCTTACGCGAAGGCACTTCTGTGAGTCGGCCACGCGGCGGCTCTTGGGGGTGCGGTTACCCAGAATGATATCCTTGAACTGGTTCATTCCGGCATTGGTAAACATCAGGGTGGGGTCATCCTTAACGACCATGGGTGCAGAGGGAACTATCAGGTGCCCTTTGCTTTCAAAGAAACGCTTGTATGATTCGCGTATTTCCTTTGCTGTCATCATATCTTATAGTGTGTTATATTTCTTTTTGGAGTTGCAAAGGTACTACTTTTTCGCTATTTTTGCGTGTTGTAATAAGATTATGAGGAAGATTTACTATCAGTACGATCCCAACCGCAGGGTTTACCGCAGGGTGTTCCCCACCTTGGGCCAGAGACTTTTCTCCTGGCTGTGGCGTTTCCTGCTCTCCGTGCTGCTGGGTGGAGTCTTCTTTATCATCTACTGGTTCGTTATCAGCACTCCTCAGGTAGAGGACCTTCTTGTTGAGAACAGCCGCCTTCAGTCACAGTACCGCGTGCTCTCCCGTAAGGTCGATGACGCCCTGCTGGTGCTCCATGACATTGAGGAGCGTGACGACAACCTGTACCGTGTCCTTCTGGAGGCCGATCCGGTTCCGGAGGTGGCACGCCAGTCAGGCTTCAACGGCACCAACCGTTATGCCGAGCTCAACGATATGTCCAACGCTGACCTGGTGGTGAACACATCACAGAAGGTGGACATGCTCAGCCGCAAGCTTTACATGCAGACCCGCTCCTTCAATGAGGTGGTGGAACTGTCACGTGAGCAGGAGAACCGCCTGGCCTGCCTGCCCGCCATCCAGCCTGTATCAAACAAGGACCTCAAACGTACTGCATCCGGTTACGGATACCGTAATGACCCCATATATCATGTGCGCCGATTCCACCACGGAATGGACTTTGCGTGTGATACCGGCACCCCGGTTTACGCAACTGCAAACGGCAAGGTGGTATATGCCAAGTGGAAATCAGGTTACGGAAACCTGATTGAGATAGATCACGGTTACGGCTACAAGACCCGTTACGCCCACCTGAGCAAGATCCTGGTAAAGGAGGGACAGAAGGTGGTACGCAGTGAGGAGATCGCAAAGGCCGGTTCAACAGGTAAGAGTACCGGACCTCATGTCCATTATGAGGTTTGGGTGGGTAACAAGGACGTGAACCCCATCAACTACTACTTCATGGACCTGGATGCCGATCAGTATGAGGAGATGGTAAATCTGGCTGAGAACCACGGTAAGGTATTTGACTAAACAATACGGACTATGGCACTGAACACCAACAAGGTCTTAAAGAAATATTACTCCATAAAGGAGGTGTCCGATATGCTCGAGATTCCCGAGAGCACACTGCGCTATTGGGAGAAGGAGTTCAAGGAGATTGCTCCCAAGAAGAACGCCAAAGGTATAAGACATTATACCATGGCCGATATCGAACAGATAAAGAAGGTGAATTTCCTGGTCAAGGAGAAATCACTGACCATCAAGGGTGCCAAGACCCGTATGAAAGAGAATCCGCAGAAGACCACCGATACACACGATGTCGTGCAGCGTCTTAAGAATATCCGCGATGAGCTCAAAGCTATACTGAGTGAGCTTGACGCTACTCCTCCTTGCGGACAACCGTTGTAATATTCTTGATTTTCTTAAGTTCCTTCTGAATCTTATCCACGTCCTTCAGACTGTGGACCTCTACGCTTATGGTGCCTTCAAACAGGCCCTCCTTGGATTCGATAACCAGCTTGTTCATGTTCACGTTCATCTTCTTTGAGATGATCTCGGTTATCTTGGCCATTGTGCCGATGCTGTCCAGACCCTTCATGTAGATGGTAACGGGGAACAGGCTGTTCTCAATCTGCCACTCAACGGTAAGTATGCGGTTACCCTTGGCTGCCTTGAGTTTGTTGGCCACCTCACACTTGCGCTTGTGGATGGTAATATGGCCTTTCTCATCGACAAATCCCAGGACGGCATCACCCGGAACGGGATTGCAACAGTCAGCAAAGGTGTACTTGTGCATATCCATGTCGTTGATAATAAGCGTACGCTTTACATCAACTCCGTCATGTGTCTGCTCATCGGCCTGTTTCTTGTCCTTGTCCTTTGATGAGGATGATGATGAGAATGTTGACCAGAATCTCTTGTACCAGCTGTCACTCTCACCTTTTATGATATTGCGTTCGGCATCACCCAGAATGATCTTCTTCTGACCCAGGGCAATCATCAGCTCGTCGCGGCTGCTCATACCGTGCAGACGGCATATGCGCTCCATCTTTGCGGAATCAACCTCCATATCCTCTTTTTCAAGGAACTCATGGAAGATGGCCTCACCGAACTTCTGGTTGGCGCGCTCCTCCTTGCGAAGCACCTGTTTGATCTTACCGCGGGCCTTGGCTGTGGTGGCAAAGTCCAGCCACTCGGGGCTTACCTTCTGGCTCTTTGAGGTAAGAATCTCCACCTGGTCACCGCTCTTGAGCTCATAGTTGATGGCCTCAAGCTTATGGTTGACCTTGGCGCCTATGCAGTTGGTACCCATGTAGGTGTGGATGGTGAACGCAAAGTCCAGCACCGTACTTCCCTGCGGCATGGTACGCAGCTCGCCCTTGGGGGTGAATATGAATATCTCTGATGAATAGAGGTTCAACTTGATGGTATCCAGGAAGTCCATCGAATCCGGCTGCGGATCCTCCAGGATCTCCTTGATGGTCTCCAGCCAGTGGGTGAGTTCGGTCTCATCCTCCTCATAGGTGGAGCCGTCCTTGTATTTCCAGTGAGCGGCGATACCCTGCTCTGCAATATCATTCATACGGCGGCTGCGTATCTGTACCTCGACCCACTGGCCCGAGTTACTCATCAGGGTCACATGAAGTGCCTGATATCCGTTGGCCTTGGGGTTGGTAATCCAGTCACGCAGACGGTCGGGATGTGACTTGTAGATCTTGGTGAGCGCCAGATAGATGTCAAAGCACTCACTTTTCTCCTTCTCAGGTGACGTGGGGTCAAAAACAATTCTTACGGCGAGGATGTCATAAACCTCGTCAAAGGTAAGATTGTTCTTGTTCATCTTCTTCCATATGGAGTAGGGTGACTTGATACGGCCGAACATGTTGTATTTCACGCCCAGCTGGTCCAGCTTCTCTTCAATGGGAGATGTGAAATCGTTGTATATGTTGTTGAGTTCCTCACGTGAGAAATTCAGTTTCTCCTGGATGTCCTTGTACTCTGCCGGGTGCTCGTACTTGAAACTCAGGTCCTCAAGTTCAGACTTGATCTTGTTGAGTCCCAGACGGTAGGCCAGGGGAGCGTAGATGTAAAGGGTCTCACCGGCAATCTTGTACTGCTTGCGCGGCTGCATGCTGTCCAGGGTGCGCATGTTGTGCAGACGGTCGGCAATCTTGATCAGGATGACGCGGATATCATCATTCATGGTCAGCAGCAGTTTCTTGAAGTTCTCTGCCTGGGCCGATGCCTTATCACCGAAAATACCGCCGGCAATCTTGGTCAGACCGTCAACGATCTGTGCAATCTTGGGACCGAACACGTTCTTGATGTCATCGGTCGTATAGTCAGTATCCTCAACTACGTCATGGAGCAGTGCGGAGCAGATTGATGTTGAGCCCAGCCCGATTTCTGAGCATACAATCTGTGCAACGGCAAGAGGGTGCATTATGTACGGCTCACCTGAATGACGGCGCACACCCTTATGGGCCTGGCGCGCAAACTGGAACGCCTTGGTAATTATCTCCACCTTCTTGCGGTGCTTGGTCTGGAGATATGAGTCAATAAGATGCTGGAAGGCCTCGTCTATGAGTCTCTCTTCATCGGGCGAAAAAAGATTATCTTCACTCATCTTGCTGTCCTTTTAACGGTTATATATTCTCAGAGTCTTACCGGCCCTGATGTTGTCACTCTTCAGGTTGTTCCAGTTCTTTATGTTCTTGACCGATGTGTGATACTTCAGAGCGATGTGTCCCAAAGTCTCACCCTCCTTGATCTTGTGCGTTACGTAGGTGACGCGGTTCTTCATGTCGTCATCTATGTACGCCAGTTTGGCTTTGCTGAAGTACTTCTCCTTGTCGTATTCGTAGAGGGAGTCACCTGCCTCAACTAATGGCTTAATATACTGCTGCGGCAGAGTCACCACACAAGTGCGGTAAGCACCCGGAATGACCTCGGTCAGATACTGCGGGTTAAGCGCCTTGAACTCGTCCTGACTTATGCCGCTGTAGTGGACAAGCTGGCCAATGTGCAGGTTCTTCTCTATGTGCAGGGTATCGGTCTGTGCAGGACGGGCCGATGTCATGGGGCATATGCCGTGCTCCTTGTAGAAACTCATGGCATAGTTCACTGCAATGAATGCGGGCAGGTAGCCGCGGGTCTCACGGGGCAGGTAGGGGTAGATGTCCCAGAAGTCACGCTTGCCGCCCGAACGGGTGATGGCTTTGGTCACGTTACCCGGACCGCAGTTGTAGGCCGATATCGCCAGTGACCAGTCGCCAAACATATCGTACAGGTCACGCAGATGGCGTGCGGCGGCATCCGATGCCTTTGCAATGTCATATCGGTCATCGACCAGACTGTTCACCTGAAGGCCGTATTTGTTACCGGTGCTGTATATGAACTGCCACATTCCGGCCGCTCCCATGCGTGAGTAGGCCTTGGGCTTGAGTGCCGATTCCACTATGGGAAGGTACTTGAGTTCAACGGGAACGTCATATTTGATGAGCGCCTCCACGAACTTGTCCTCATAGATGGGCATCATGCCCAGAGCGTATGATATCACTTTGCGGTTGCGTCCCATGTAGGCGTCTATTGAACTGCGGGTAACGTAGTTGTAAGGCATCTCCACTATAGTGGGAAGACTGCTCAGACGTTCTGCATAGACGGTGTCGCTGAACTTGGGGTTGACTGAACTCTCCAGACACTCCTCGTCATATGAGAGATACTGTTTGGACAGCCACAGGTTCATCAGACTGTCCACGTCAAACTCCATGCTCTCAGGGAATTCAACGGTCAGTGAGTCAGTGCATACGGCTGTGGTGCTGTCAGGGATAACCTCCTGCGCTCCCGCCTTGGAGACAGGAACCAGAGCCAACGCCAGTATATATATCTTGAATTTCAGGTTCATCAGAAATTTATGGCTAATGAGAATCCCGCTGTCGGGGTTCCTCTATGGTCCATCATGAAATTGGGTTCCACTCTCATGCTCAGGTCGGGCGATATGTCAAAGTGTGACAGCTCGGCATCGACATAAGCGTCAATCGCTGCGACTATGTACATTCCGGCGAATGCGAAAATACTCAGGTCGCGGTATCTGCGGTATTTGTTCTTGCGCTGCTTGAACACATCCTTGAGCCAATCCTCCATGCTGGTGTCAATCTCATAGTGAGGCGGAAGGAAATCTTCGTAACTTCTGGTGTTGTCATCATTGTCCATGATGTCCACATAGGCATTCTGGTAGTCCGTGTAGGTGGACTGGTTCCATGTGAGGGCGTAGATACATCCTACGTAGCCTCCGTAGACAATGGGCAGTTTCCAAAGCTTGCGGTTGTATATCTGTCCGCCTCCGGGGAACAGGAGTGAGAGCCATACGGCAACGCGGGGCTCGGGTTCCCATCCGGTGGAGTTTCTCTTATACTGGTCTATGCGGTTCTGCTCATATTCCTTCCATGTGGTGCGCTTGTGACGGCTCTCCGGCTCCTCCTGGACGGTTTTTACCAGGTCCGAGTCCTGCAGTTGGTCAAAACTCAGGTTCTTGGCAAAGTCCATCTCGCGCTGCCAGGCGGCAGTGTCGTTAAGCGAATGATAGATGCTGTCCACACGGGCAAAGCGTATGGAGTCTTCATACATGTATACACTTGCGGGGCGGACGGCCTGTGACCGGACCGGTAGGGCGGTCATCACTGCCAGTAGGGTGAGCAGTACGGTTCTTATGAATCCTGATCGGACGGTCATTTCTTAAGACGGTCAAACAGTTGCATCAGACGGGCCAGGTCATCATCATCCTTGAACGATATGCTGATACTACCTGCACCCTTGGCATTGCTCTTAACCTTAACCGGAGCGCCCAGGAACTTGGAGAGTTGGCGTCCCAGAGGGGCAAGGGAATCATCGGCCGCACTCTTGCGGGCCTTGGGCTGGTTCTCATTCATCTGGCGTGCCTTGTCCTCGACCATACGTACCGAATAACCGTACCTGGTGAGTTCATGGAACAGTTGGAGCTGTTTCATGGGATCGTCAATGGCCAGCAGAGCACGGGCATGTCCCATGTCAATCTGCTTGTTCTTGAGTGCCACCTGAATCTCGGCGGGCAGTTTGAGCAGACGTATGTAGTTGGCTATTGTAGCACGTTTCTTGCCTATGCGTGAACTGAGCTGCTCCTGTGTCATGTTGTAAACCTCAAGCAGATTCTGGCAGGCCAGGGCAACTTCCATTGAGTTCAGGTCCTCACGCTGTATGTTCTCAATCAGCGCCATGGCCATGACGTTCTCGTCATCGGCCGTACGGATATAGGCGGGGATGGTCTTGAGACCTGCTATGCCTGCGGCACGGAAACGGCGCTCACCGGCTATGATCTGATAGTCGCCCTCGGCAATCTTGCGCAGGGTGATGGGCTGTATGATGCCTATCTCGCGCAGTGATTCGGCCAATTCTTCAAGGCTCTCCTGGTCAAAGTCGCGGCGTGGCTGGTCAGGGTTGGCATGTATCTGGTTCAGGGGCACCTCGTTGATTGATGAGGAACCCTGTGTCTTTACGAAATCGGTTGATATGAGGGCATCAAGGCCGCGGCCAAGTGCCATTTTCTTGGGAGGTGTCATGCGTTATTCTTTTTCAGTATTTCCTGTGCAAGGGCAAGGTAGTTCTTGGCACCCTTGGAATCTGCGTCATAAAGTATTGCGGGCAGGCCGTAACTGGGTGCCTCGCTCAGTTTGACGTTACGGGCTATTATCGTGTCAAATACAAGTTCCTGGAAATGCTTCCTGATCTCATCGTAGATCTGGTTGCTCAGTCTGAGACGTGAGTCATACATTGTCAGCAGGAATCCTTCAATGTCAAGTGAGGGGTTAAGCTTTGTCTTGATGATGCGGATGGTATTGAGCAGTTTGCTGATACCCTCCAGGGCAAAGTACTCGCACTGCACGGGAATGATGATGGAGTCTGCTGCGGTCAGTGAGTTCACTGTGATGAGACCCAGTGAGGGTGAGCAGTCTATCAGGATATAGTCATAGTCATCCTTGACCTTTGCGAGCATCTTCTTCATGACGGTCTCACGGCTCTCCATGTTCATGAGTTCCAGTTCGGCTCCTACCAGGTCTATGTGTGACGGCAGTACGTCAAGTCCGTCAATGCACGCCTTGAGGATGGCGTCTTTTGGGTTGTCACCATTGACCAGACACTCATACACGGTGCACTTGAGTGACTGGATGTCAATACCCAGTCCGGATGATGCGTTTGCCTGAGGATCAGCATCCACTACAAGGACTTTCTTCTCAAGAGTGGCAAGTGATGCAGCCAGATTGATGGTGGTTGTGGTTTTACCTACGCCACCCTTCTGATTTGCCAAAGCTATGATTTTTCCCATGCGTTTTTAATTTTAGGGTGTGAAGTTAGTGTAAAAAACCGATATATGGGAAAATTATAGTAATTTTGACATCTGCAAAACGTCAGGAATGAAATACTATCTTGTGGCCGGAGAGGCGTCGGGTGACCTGCATGCCTCAAATCTGATGAGATCGTTGGCGCAGAAAGACAAGTCTGCGCAGTTCCGCTGTTTCGGAGGCGACATGATGGAGGCAGCCGGCGGAAAACTGGTAAAACACTACCGTGAACTTGCCTACATGGGCTTCTGGCCGGTCCTGACACACCTTGGAACCATACTTGGAGGTGCCAACCTCTGCTTCAAGGATATCTGCGAATGGAAACCTGACGTAGTGATTCTGGTTGACTATCCCGGATTCAATCTTTCAATTGCGAAAAAAGTACACAAACTAGGGATCCCCGTATATTACTATATCTCACCCAAGATCTGGGCCTGGAAAAGCTGGAGAATCAAGAACATCCGTCGTGATGTGGATGAACTCTTCTCCATCCTTCCGTTTGAGGTTGAATACTTCCACCGTCACAGCTACAACATCAACTACGTGGGGAATCCCACAGTTGATGAGATTGAGGCGTACAAGTCTGACAAGAGTCGCAAACCGGCCCTTGAGGATGACGGCCGACGCGTGATCGCACTGCTGGCAGGCAGCCGCCGCCAGGAGATAAGCCGCAACCTGCCCATCATGCTTGAGGCGATAAAAAATATTGACTGCATCCGTCCCGTACTGGCATGCGCTCCCAGCATAGAGCCAGAGTTCTATGACAACATAATTGGAGGGGCCGATATAGAGAAGGTTTACGGAAATACATTCGGCGTGTTGGAATCGGCCTACGCGGCTTTGGTGACATCGGGTACCGCCACGCTAGAGACAGCCCTTTTTGACGTGCCTCAGGTGGTATGCTACAAGGTTCCCGTAAGCTGGGCTGCCAAACTGATAAAGAAGTTCCTTATAAAGGTGCAGTTCGTATCACTTGTCAATCTGGTCTCTTTCTCAGAGGTTGTGCCGGAACTTATAGGCGGTGAGATGAATGCCGATAACGTGCACAACCATCTTGTTCCGCTGCTGTCGGATTCCATTGAACGCCGCATGCAGTTGGAGGGCTACACTCAGATGAAAGCCATACTGGGCCCGGCCGGAGCACCCGACCGTGCAGCACAGAAGATTGTAAATCTCTTAGAAGTAGAAGCCGACCAGGCTTAAGTAGACTACCGTTGCGGGAATAGCCAGCAGCGCGCTGTCAAAACGGTCCAGCATACCGCCGTGTCCGGGCAGGATCTTACCTGAATCCTTTATTCCCATCTCACGTTTCATGAGTGACTCAATCAGGTCACCCCATGTACCGAAGAGCACTACCACAAGGGCCATGCCTATCCATACCCATACGGGCATGAAACTGTACCAGTCTGGCAGGAAATGATGCAGCAGGTATGCTGCCAGCATTGTGAATACGGCACCTCCTATGGAACCTTCCCATGTCTTCTTGGGTGATATCCTCTCAAACAGTTTGTGCTTGCCGATGGTGCAGCCCGTGCAGTATGCACCTACATCATTGCACCACAGGAATACGAACAGGGTGAGCGGCACTACGGGGCTGTATCCGGTTCCGAGGCCCTGGACATCGAAAGCCAGCATTGATGTCATGGCGTACGGAAGTGCTATATAGATGACAGGGAAGAGTGCCTGCGCCCAGTCATTGATGGGGCTCGGTTTCTTGAAATAAAGTTCGCGTACCATTATCACGATAAGTGTGAACATGAACGGCAGGAACAGAACGGCGCTGCTGGGCATGATTGACAGGCCTACAATTGCTGCGTAGAATGTAAATGCGGCAACGGTGGCCCAGAGACGGCTTACATCGGCACCTTTGTACTTGTTGACAAGTCCTGTATACTCAATTGTAGTCAGAATGGTGCATACACCGAACAAACCCACGAACCAGGGGCCTCCCTTGAGTATGCAGAACAGCATTACAGTGGCATACACCACAGCGGTAATAGTCCTAATCAGGAAATTCACGTTATCTAGGTTTTAGGGTTCAACTTTGTCTTTGTTCTCAACCACGGGAGTGTTCTGGGGAGCGGTTTTGTCTTCTCCCAGAATCTCTTCGCTGCGTGATGCCCATGGACGCTTGCCGAATATCTTCTCTACATCCTCGGCCATGATGACCTCGCGCTCAATAAGCAGCTGGGCCAACTGGTGGTGACCCTCCTGGTGCTCCATCAGTATCTTCTTGCCACGCTCGTACTGCTGGGCAATGAGAGCCTTGACCTCACCGTCTATAAGTTCGGCAGTCTTGTCGGAGTAGGGCTTCTGGAAGGCGTACTCATCGGTGCTGCTGTAGTAGCAGAGATTGGCCAGTTTGTCACTCATGCCGGCGTATGCAATCATGCCGTAAGCCTGCTTGGTTACACGCTCCAGGTCATTCATTGCTCCGGTTGATATGTGACCGGTAAAGAGTTCCTCGGCTGCACGTCCGCCAAGTGTGGCGCACATCTCGTCAAGCATCTGCTCCTTTGTGGTTATCTGACGCTCCTCGGGCAGGTACCATGCTGCGCCCAGAGCACGTCCGCGCGGTACGATGGTGACCTTGATGAGCGGGTTGGCATACTCCAGGAACCATGACAGTGTTGCGTGTCCGGCCTCGTGCAGGGCAATGGTGCGCTTCTCATCGGCGGTAAGCACCTTGGTCTTCTTTTCAAGACCTCCAACAATGCGGTCTACCGCTGCCAGGAAATCTTCTTTCTCAACTTTCTTCTTATTGTGACGGGCTGCTATCAGGGCGGCCTCGTTGCATACGTTGGCGATATCGGCTCCTGAGAATCCGGGAGTCTGACGGGCCAGAAGATCCACATCCACATCAGGGCTCAGCTTGATGTTGCGCAGGTGTACGCCGAACACCTCCTTACGCTCGTTCAGGTCGGGCAGATCCAGGTGTATCTGACGGTCAAAACGTCCTGCACGCAGCAGGGCCTTGTCCAGAATGTCCACACGGTTGGTGGCAGCCAGGATTATGACACCGCTGTTGGTGCCGAATCCGTCCATCTCGGTGAGCAACTGGTTAAGGGTGTTCTCACGCTCGTCGTTGCCGCCCATTGCGGGGTTCTTGCCGCGGGCACGTCCTACGGCGTCAATCTCATCGATGAATATGATGCAGGGTGATTTCTCCTTTGCCTGACGGAACAGGTCACGTACGCGTGAAGCGCCTACGCCCACAAACATCTCAACAAAGTCAGAACCTGACAGTGAGAAGAAGGGGACATCGGCCTCACCTGCAACAGCCTTGGCCAGAAGGGTCTTACCGGTTCCCGGAGGGCCTACCAGCAGAGCGCCTTTTGGAATCTTACCGCCCAGGTCGGTATATTTCTTGGGGTTCTTGAGGAACTCCACAATCTCCTCGACCTCGGTCTTGGCCTCGGCCTGTCCGGCTACGTCCTTGAATGTGACGCGGTCAGACTGTCCCTTCTCATAGACGCGAGCCTTAGACTTGCCTACGTTGAATACTCCGCCTCCGTTTCCGGCACCTCCTCCCATACGTCGGGTAATGAGAATCCAGAACACAATGATAAGAACGAACGGAAGTATGCTGATAAGTATCTCAGTGAAAGTGTGTGAACGTTTGCGGTACTCAACCTTACCGGTGAATGTTCCGGACTGCTCGGCCTCGTCAATGAAGGTCTGCAGGTTGTCAAGTGAGCCTACACCTACAGACAGCATGGGTTTTACCAGGGGCTGGGCCGATGCACGGTCGCCGAATACGTACCTGGCCGAATCGGGCTTGATGTACATTTCCAATGAGTTCAGATTGGAGTATATCACCAGATTGCTCACATACCCTTTCTGCATGTACTCCTTGAACTCGGTGTATGTGGCTTCGCCGCTCAGGTCGGAACCGTCATCCTTGAGCAGGATGTAACCGAATAATATAAACAGGAATATGTACAGTATGGATGTTATTCTGAATCCTGTGCCGGGTTTGTTGTCTTTATTTTCTGCCATATGGATTGTCGGTAATGTCAGTTAATAATATGTCAAGGTGTCATGCAAGATCGGGAATCTCTTCAGTGACGGCATCGGCCCAAAGGTGTTCCAGGTCGTAGAACCTGCGCAGTTCGGGAATGAAGATGTGTACCATCACGTCACCGTAGTCCATGGCTATCCAGTGGGCGTAGCGTGTGCCTTCCACGTAGTCGGGCTTGCGTCCCTCTTTTACTCTTACGGTCTCCCGGATGGAATCCTCAATGGCGAGTGTCTGGTTGGGTGTTCCTCCCTGGCAGATTACGAAATATCTGCATACGGTATCTTCTATGCCGGTCAGATCAACTACTGTGATGCTCTCTCCCTTGCGCTCCTGAATTCCTTCAATGATGCTCTCAACAATACTTTCTCTTTTTTTCTTTTTAGCCATTCAGATGACTTTGTTTAATTCTTAATCTGCAAATTTAATAAACTGGGTCGTTTTCTGTTGTACTATGACAAAAATTATGCCAAAAAGTTTGCGTTAAACAAAAAAGCAGTATCTTTGCACCGCTTTTGAGCAAAATACTGGGCTATGGTGTAATGGTAACACTGCAGATTCTGGTCCTGCCTTTCCTGGTTCGAGTCCGGGTAGCCCAGCAAGATAACAAGGCGTCCTTAAAACGGATGCCTTTTTAGTCTCAGGACAATGAATCCAACTCTGTCAATTATTGTTCCCTGTTATAATCAGGCTGCTTTCCTCTCTGAAACACTTGATTCAATTCTCAAACAGACGTTTCGGGATTGGGAGTGCATTGTAGTAAATGACGGTTCTCCCGACAATACCTCCCAGGTGGCCGGCCGATATGTGGAACTTGATCCCCGTTTCAGCCTTATCGAAACTGAGAACAGAGGCGTAAGTGCCGCCCGAAACACGGGCATCAGGGCCTCTCACGGAGAATTCATACTCCCCCTTGACGGTGATGACCTGATCATGCCGGATTATGCCCGGCTGGCTATAGAAAGGTTCCGCCGGTTCCCGGAAACCAAGGTGGTATATTGTGAGGCACGTCTGTTCGGCCAAAAGAACGGGTATTGGGAATTGCCCGAATACCAATGGAAAAAGTTCATATTCAGGAACTCCATATTCAATCCGTGCATATTCCGCCGCAGTGATTATGACAAGACTTCAGGTTATAACGAGGATATGAGAGTGGGGCTGGAGGACTGGGATTTCCTTTTGAGCCTGATTAATAAGGACGATGTCGTTTACCGTATTCCCAAAGTTCTGCTTCAGTACCGCATCAAACAGGCTTCAAAGTCTGTATCGGAAGTACCGGCAAACAGGGATGCTCTTACCTGGCAGATTATAAACAATCATCCGGACATCTATCGTGATTTCCTGTTTGACAGTATCACCCACAATGAAAGATACAACAGCACCGAAAAACTGGAAAGGTCTATAGGGCACGCAGTTACCAAACCCGTCCGCCTGTTGAGGAAACTCATTCACGGGATAAAATCGTTTGCTGCGGATCTCAAATACAAACGTTCCATCTGACTAAACCCCGGTAGGATTATGGGCAGGCTGTTGGTTCATTTGCACTTACACTATCAGGATCAGACAGATTTCTTTTTGGGTCTGTTATCCAATATTACCATACCTTATGAGCTGGTTGTCACGCTCACTGATGACAAACCGGAGGTATGCGACAAGATTCTGTCCCTAAAGCCCGATGCAAGGATTTTGCATACTCATAATTGCGGATATGATGTCTACCCGTTTTTTCAGGCTATGAAAGAGTATGACCTTTCCCGGTTTGACTACATACTGAAATTACATACCAAGAACAGAAACGGGAATCTGACGGTAAACCATCTTCATTATCAGGGTTACGGATTCCGGAATAATCTGGTATGGCCGTTGTTGGGCTCCCCAAAGAATTTCAGCAGGGCTCTGGATACCATCGCTGCGTCACCTCAAGTGGGAATGGTATGTTCCAGATACTTCCTTTTAAAGAAAGAGGCTCATCAGAACTGTAAGAACACCATGAAACTGTGTGGTGAATATGGAATTCCCTATCAGGATGACGTGCCTTTCTGTGCAGGCACCATGTTCCTGTGCCGCAGTGAGATAGTGCGGTTCCTGCTTAAGAACGATTATACGCCAAATGATTACGGTAATCAGACCCATACGGGAAATACAGGTACACTGGCCCATTCCATGGAAACTATGTTCGGCATCGTGTGCCGTCATCTGGGTTATGAAATAAAAGGAGTCAAAGGCTCCCGCACGAATTACTCCCGGGTTTTCTTCTGGAAACTGTTATTCCACAAGGATATCCGCTGGATAAGGAGTCACTGAAGCATTTCCCTGTATATACGAAGGTATTCATCCATATGGCGCCGGTAGGTGAAAGACCTGGCGTATTCAGTGTTTTGGGCAACCAGGGCCGGGTCTTTTGAATAGGTGTCAATGGCTTGGGTTATCTTGCCGGCTATATGGTCTGCTTCAAAGTTCTCAAGAATGAAAGCGTGTCCCGAGCAGATCTCCTTAAGTGAAGTCATATCGGATGATACAACAGGCTTTCCGAATGACATGGCTTCAATTACCGGCAGGCCGAACCCTTCAAACATTGAAGGGAATACAAATGCTTCACAATGGTTGTAGAGCCATATTTTCTCGGAATTGTGAACTGTTCCTATCAGAAAGACGTTGTCTATGCCTTCGGCCTTGATCCTCTCTTCTATCATATCGGCGTAGGCGGATCCTTTCTCACCTGCAATCACCAGTTTGTACTGCGGAAGCAGTTTCATGGCGTCCAGAAGTACATGGAAGTTTTTCTTCTGTCTTATCTGACCTATGGTAAATAAATATTTGCTGTTTTCGTCAAATGGCAGGACGGGTCTCCTTTCCTGTTGCGGATCTCCGAACTCCACTCCGTTGTAAATTATCTCCTGCGGCGTGTCGGTGGGAAAATGATTCAATATGTCATTTCTGGTAAAGTCCGATATGTAAACGATCCTGTCGGCACGTTTCAGCCTCTTCAGGAATTTGCCGGTCTGTCTTTCCAATGATTTGCCGCTTTTTTCATAAATGAAGTTGATGTCGTGTATTGTAAGGAGAAAAGGGGTGGATTTACGCGACGGCATGTATCTGCACAGTTGGTGTATGGAATGCCAGACATCAAACTTGGGAATGAAACGGTCAGACAGGTCATAAAGCCATGATGATGCGTGGTAATGAACGTCGTTGCCGAACGCTCCCACGTATTGCTTGGGAAGCAGGAAATGGACTTCAAACTCCAGATTTCCGGCGTTTTCACCATAGAATCGGGCGTAATTGTAGGCAATCTGGCCCAGTCCGCAGTTGATATGCTTCAGTATGGTTAGGTCAATAAGGACTTTCTTCATTTGAGGTTTGAATAGTAGAAGTCAATCAGTTTCTGGGCAGCCGAGAAAGAAGTCTGTTCTCCGCCCAGTACCTGCCGTTCGGCTTCGGCCAGTCTTGATGCTATCTCAGGATTGTTGTAGAAACCGTTTTTGAGGGATTCGTTAATACTCTCGTACATCCAGTATTTGGCCTGCTCGTTGCGGCGGTACTGGAAATATCCGTTTTTCTTTACAAAGTCTATGTAACTCCATACCATGTCCCAGACCTCCTTGATCTTGTACTCATAGAATCCGGAGTAGGTCAGGACCTGGGGCGTCCAGCCGCTTTCCGATGGGGGAAAGAGATGCAGGGCGTTGCGGAATGAGTTTGCTGCCAGTTCGGCTTTGGGCGCATTGTCACCGTCGGCCTTGTTGATGATGATGCCATCGGCCATCTCCATGATGCCGCGCTTTATGCCCTGCAGTTCATCGCCTGTGCCGGCCAGCTGTATGAGCAGGAAGAAATCAACCATTGAGTGGACGGCTGTCTCACTCTGACCTACGCCTACGGTCTCAACGAAAATCTTGTCAAAACCGGCTGCCTCACAGAGTACAATGGTCTCACGGGTCTTTCGTGCCACACCGCCCAGTGATCCGGCCGACGGGCTGGGGCGTATGAATGCCTTGGGGTGTACTGCCAGACGCTCCATGCGTGTCTTGTCACCCAATATGCTGCCTTTGGTGCGTTCTGAACTGGGGTCGATGGCCAATACGGCAAGCTTTCCGCCGTCTTTAAGCACGTGCAGGCCGAAAGCATCGATACTGGTGCTCTTTCCGGCTCCCGGAACGCCACTTATGCCAATGCGTACGGAGTTGCCTGAGTAGGGAAGACATTTTTCAATGACCTCCTGGGCTATGGCCTGATGCTCGGGCTTGAGACTCTCCACCAGTGTGACGGCCTGGCTCAGGACCGTTACGTTGCCTTTTACTATTCCGTCAACATAGTCCTGCACCGAAAGGGTGGGACGGGTTATGCGTCGGCCCTTGAGGTAGGGGTTTACAGACCCGGGGCTTACCACTCCGCTGTTTACGGTCAGTCCTTTATACTCGTCACTGTTCTCGGGATGTTCCATTGCGGTGAATTATCTTGAGTGCTATCCAGGCTATCAATCCGCAGAGCAGATAGATCATAGTCTGGCAGAAATGGAGTACGAATGACATTATCTGGGCCTCGTTGGTCTTGGCTCCGTAAATGCCCAGCATCTTGACAATGGCCAGATTCCACGGACCTGCGCCGTTGGGTGTGGGCACCAGTACGGCCACGCTGCTGGCGGCAAAGCAGGCCAGTCCGCCTATGGGACCGACTGTGGCTGTTGACGGCAGGCAGTAGAACGCCAGATAGAGTTCAAAGTAGTAGCATACCCATATGCCGATAGAGTATGCAAGGAACAGCGGCAGTTGCCTTATCTGTTTGAGGGACATGAATCCCTCCCAGAATCCGCGAACAAAACTCTTTACCTTATCCCACAGGCGGAACTTCACGCATGCCCACCAGCATACTGCGATGAACAGTATGATTCCGGCCGTCCATATCCAGAAGCGGGTGTTCTGCAGGAGCGGGACGCTCTCTGCTACGGGTGCGGAAGCATTGGCATCAGGGGTAAGCAGAAGGGTGAATTCATTCCATGAAACCAGTATTCCGGCCACGACGATCAGTCCCAGCAGTACGGCATCGACCACGCGTTCGGCAACCAGCGTGCCCAGGCCCTTGCTGAAAGGAACATTGGCGTTCTGCTCAAGCATTCCGCAGCGGCAGATCTCGCCTACACGGGGTATGATGATGTTGGCTGCATAGCCGGTGAAAACGGTCAGAACGGTATCTTTCCTGGGAACGTCATATCCTATTGGCTCAAGCAGCAGGTTCCATCTCAGACCGCGGAACAGGGGACCCAGTGCACTGAATGAGAGTGCGGCTAGGAGCCAGCCCCAGCGGATACTGTGCATATCGGTCCAGAACTGCGAGAAATCGTAGTCGCGGTATGTGAAATAGAGAACCACGGCCGATATGAGCAGAGGTATGGCTATTTTGAGTGTGGTTGACGCTATCTTTTTCATTATAAAGTGTTCATCCTTTGGATGATTTTGCCTACCTTTGCTGCCGTGAATGCGGCAGGAGGTCAGCATTCTGATGTGCGAAGATAGTAAATTTTCGCGAGTTGATAACCAAACATATTCTATATGGACATTGATGCGGACAGTAAGACCCAAAAAGGCTTTAGGCCAACATTTCCTGAGGGATATGGATATCGCTCAACGTATAGCCGGCACAGTTGATGCACGCGCCGACCTCCCGATTCTTGAGATAGGACCCGGTACAGGGGTTCTTACACAATTCCTAAGTCAGAAAAACCGTGAACTCAAGGTTGTTGAGATAGACAACGAGTCTGTCGTATACCTGCATGAGAACTTCCCCGCACTGAATGTCATTGAGGGGGATTTCCTGCAACTGGACCTGAACACCCTGTTTGACGGCCGCCAGTTTGTACTTACAGGAAACTATCCGTACAACATATCCAGCCAGATATTCTTCAAGATGCTGGACTACAAGGAACTCATACCCTGCTGCACGGGAATGCTGCAGCGTGAGGTGGCACAGCGCATTTGCTCCGGTCCCGGAAACAAGGACTACGGCATACTGAGCGTGTTCATCCAGTTGTGGTATGATACCGAATATCTGTTTACCGTAAATGAAAATGTTTTTGACCCGCCTCCAAAGGTCAAGAGCGGTGTGATACGCCTGCAGCGTAACAGCCGCCGCTCACTGGAGTGCAGCGAGGCACTTTTCCGCAAGATTGTGAAATCCACCTTCGGAATGCGCCGCAAGATGTTGCGCAACTCCTTGCGACAGGTTTATGATAAAGACTCCC
>JAEEGJ010008944.1_pt1 | contig 27230 bp, 22 predicted proteins | sample 8958761 | NCBI WGS metagenome assembly JAEEGJ01 (sample SAMN16246546, study PRJNA631951) | gut metagenome | biome: gut microbiome; feature: rumen; material: RS-attached | host: Bos | place: Iran: Karaj | collected 2018-10 | reverse complement strand
GGAATGAGCCCCATCCTGTTCGCAGTTACAGTAATGGTAATGTTCCTGATCCTCGGATTCTTCATCGCTTCCACATCAGGACTTGCTATCCTTTCCATTCCTATCATTGCTCCTCTTGCGGACACGGTAGGACTTCCGAGAGAGCTGGTCATCTCAGCTTACCTCTATGGACAGGGACTCATCAACCTGGTAACACCCACCAACATCATCCTTCCCGTACTTCAGATGACAAACATCACTTACGACAAGTATCTGAAGTGGGTCGGACCGCTGTTCGGACTCTACGCTTTACTGGGCGTAGTAATGCTCATCGTGGAGCTTCAGTTCTGCTAATTGAGCACAGCTTGAATCGAACAAAAAACCCGGATCGCATGATCCGGGTTTTTTAGTGCAAAATATGTAAGCCTTATTTTTTCTTCCTGTTGGCCACTCCCTGGAGTATTCCCGCCAGGATGCCGCAGCCTACGCCGGCGATGGGCCATACGATCCAGCTTCTGTCCCAGGAATCGGTGGTGAAGCTGATGAGAAGGAAGATGGCCACGGCTGCCAGCCAGTATATGCCGTAGATGTAGCCGTAGTGTCTGGACGCCTGCTTCTTTTGCCTGGTGTAATCGCCTTCCTCCAGCAGGGCGTCGTAGGTGTCCTGGACCATGGAGGTGCTGACGATCATGAACACTCCTATGGCGATCATGATCAGCAGTATGCATACTGAAAGCACTGTGAGAAGATCGCTGGTGGCCACGATCATGGAGATGAAGATGGGCACGCAGGACAGCACGCATAGAACGATACCTACGGTCAGCATCATGGTATGACGCTCACGGTAGTTCTCTTTGCGGTCTCTGGCCAGGCCGCTTACGCCGTAAGCGGTATCCAGAGCATCCTCCTGGATGTAACTGAACCTTCCCAGTTTCATTCCGTTGATGATGAAGAGGGCAACTGCCGCTCCCACCAGACACATGAGGACCAGAACACCGATGCCGGCAGCCTGGCCTTCGGAGAGGCTTATCCTGCCGAGCTCCTGCAGGCTTGAGAGTGCTATGAGGAGCACGGGGGAGAGGATGCAGAGCATGACTCCCAGAGCGATCTTCGGTGCGGCTGCCAGGCGTACGCTTATATAATCGTTGGCTTCCGACAGGCTCACCTTTCTGAGGGGTTCGTCTGTGTCATTCACTTCCGTGGGTACTTCCCCGGGACCGAAGTCCGGGCCCAGGTCATCCTTCAATAATATATCTGTGCTCACTCCGAAAAGTCTGGACATGTCCAGGATGCGGTTCAGGTCGGGCACCGACTGTGCGCTTTCCCACTTGGAGATGGCCTGGCGGCTCACTCCTAATTTATCTGCAAGTTCTTCCTGGGACCAGCCCGCCTGTTTTCTGAGCTGAACTATGGTTTCTGCTAAGATCATTTCGTTACCTCCGTTGGTGCGTGTTTCTTTTTACGGTCTCAGTTTAGCGAATTATGCGGTTGCGCGCCACCAAACAGAGCTTACAATCTGCCAACTGCCGGTTGCAAAAGAGATTTTTTGCGCAAAAAACACGTGCCGAAACTGATTATACCACTATTTATGTATTTATGATATAATCATTTCGAGGGGAGGAGGTGAAACTCATGAAAGACGACAAGGTCATAACCAGCGCAGTCCTCAAGGAGGAGACTGAGAGGGAGTTCGGCATCAAGATCAAGGAGGTCAATCCCAAGGCAGGTGGAGCCAGCAACTATGCGGCCCAGGACAAGTCCTACTCCAACGCTTTCGACGCGCTGATCAAAGCCATAAGAGGCAAGGATAAAAAAGACAAATAAACTAAAAAGACCCTTGGATCTCCAAGGGTCTTTTGCTACTTGTTGATCTCCCGCACGGAGTATGCTATGAAGAGGTCCCGGAACAGCTGGTGATCTGTCTGATCAGGATCACCTGTAAGTTCCTTGATGCGTGCCAGACGATAGCGCACCGTGTTGGCGTGGACTTTAAGGTCGATGGAGGAGGCCAGTATATCGCCTCCGTTTCTGATGTAGGATGCGATGGTGTCTTCATACCCCTCAAGCCCGGAAAGGATAGTGCGGCTGAAACTGAGGAGATGAGGATCTTCGGAAAGAGGTATCAGGAACCGGTATATGTCGGAATCCGTGTAGTTCCGGATGATCCTTCCGGAGGCAGCTCCAGCCAGCCAGGTGTGATAGCTTTCCCTGAATATCGATCCGAAGTCTTTGGACTGATGAACGTCGCTCATTGGGCAGGTCTCCGGATCAGTGTCCATAGCCAGGACTCTGACTGCTTCCGAAACGATCAGACGGTGGCTGGATGGATCAGCTTTATCAGATGTCGTGATCACGAAGATGCCGCCGTCATAAGGAAGACCGCGTCCAGCGTGTGCCGGACGTGGCGCCGGTGCTGCCTGACGAGAGGCTGAACGCTTTCCTCACCGAACTGATCCACAAGGCTTATGAAATAACGGACAGCGACTTCGATCAGGCGTACGTGGGCAAGGTGCAGACCATGGTTGATGCCTGCAAGAAGGCTGAAGAGGTGAACCTGAACGATCCTTACGCGGTTCGCGATGCTGCCCGGGCCCTGGCTGTGGCCTACGACGACGTGGAGAAAGCCATAGGACCATTAAGCTGAGAAAATAATTGGTAATAAAAAAGCCGCGGATTAGGATCCGCGGCTTTGCTGCGTTTATAGGGGTTATTTGGAAACTCCGAGTATGTATTCAACTGCTTCGTCGGAGATGAGGCTTTCTCCGCCCAGGACTATGGCGAAATCGGCATCGAGACACTGAGCGGCATACGCCGCGGGCTCCTTGGCTGAAGTGGATGCCAGGAGCAGGGGAGCGTCTTCCCAGAAGCACATGGTGCATCCGCAGAGTCCGTCCGGGAAGTTATTGCCGTAGGTAAGGACCACGGTATCGCTTGAATCCCATCCGAAAAACGCCAATTCTCTGGAGGTCTCATAGCGGTCTTTTCCACCTACTCTATACAACCAACCGCCCTCACCCTGTACTGCGATTATAACGTCGGTAAGCTGATCATACACCTCTTGGCTAACGGCTCCGATTCCGCCTACGATGAGGAAGCGGTTAAAACCAAAGTCCACTAAAAACTTCTTTTGCGCATCCGTCAGGGTATCTCCCACGAGAAGTATGGGCGATCCCAAGGCTGACGCCGACAGAGCATCGGCATAATTCTTGCCGGAACAGACCACTATTCCATCGAAAACGCCGTGCCTGTAATCAAAATTCTTGAGCACCTTCAGGTTGGTCTCGTACCTGTCCCTGCCGGAAAATCTTTTGATCCTGCTTGATATTATGCCCGCTTTTACGAGTTCGGTTTCCATAGCGCTGGGAACTGCTCCGTTGCCGCCCATGATGTAAACGTATCCGCCTGAAGCCAAATTTGTTTTGACGTATTCGGCTATCCCTGTCAGGTTTTTATTGTCGACGAGGATTATGGGAGCAAAAGTCTCATTTGCAGGGCCGCTTGATCCGAGAGCATCAGGAAAATCCGTTCCGCTGGCTAGGATCACGTTGTCGAAAGAATAACCGCTGTTGTAATTCAACCATTCATGGGCTATGAACATGGATGTGTCATAGCGGTTTTTTCCTGCAATTCGAAGGAAATGTGAGCCGCCGCCTTTGGCCTGATCATCAGCGATTGCCGAAAGAGGCATCATGGCGGTCACCATCAGAACGCAAATAAACAATATGAAGAAACGCTTGAATTTCATGGGAAGACCTCCGTTTCTTTTGCCATAGTAACCGGTACATTAATTTTAACATCTGAAGGCATGATAGGCAACAAAAGGGATAAGAAAAAACGGCACCCTTCGGTATGGGTGCCGTTTATAGTTTTACAGTTTGAAGTACGTTTTAGGCAATTAGTCCTCAAATCCGAATATCGTACACATAGCCTCGTCGGAGATGAGACTGGTTCCGCCAAGAACAAAACCGCCCTCTATGTGGAGATTCTGGACACATTCCGCTGCGGCAGAAGTTGCTGTGCTGGTGGCAAGGATCATCGGACCACCCAGCCAGAAGCACAGGGTCGCACCGGATAGTCCGTCCGGGAAGTTGTTGCCGCAGGCAAACACTGCAGATTCAGAATCGTCTTCCCAGACAAATTCGGCGAATGCCTTGGATGTTTCGTAGCGATTCTTTCCGCTGACTCTATGCAGGAAACCGTTCGAACCGTAACTGTTCGCAATGGCTTGAAGCTGAGCCTCAACCTCTGAGCTGACTGCTCCGGTACCGCCAACGATAAGGAACTTTGAAGTGCCTTTATCCGCTATCAATGCCAGCTGCTCATCCGTCAGTGTGTCTCCCACAAGGAGGATGGGCTCTCCGATGGCGGAGGCAGAAAGAGCGTCCGCATAATCTTTGCCAGAGCACACCACAAGTGTATTGATCGAGGAATACCCATCGAGCACAGCCAGATTGGTCTGGTATCTGTCCTTACCTTTGAGTCTTACAATATTCTCTTTAGAAATGCCCGCCTTTACAAGTTCCGTTTCCATTTCCGCGGGAACTGCTCCGTTGCCGCCCATGATGTAAACAAATCCGTCTTCAGCCATATTTGTTTCTATATATTCGGCTAAATTCGTCATGTTATTCGGATCGGCGAGGATTATGGGGCCATACAAATCATAAGCCGGGCCGCTTGCTCCAAGAGCGTCGGGGAAATCCATTCCGCTGACCAGTATTACATTTTCGAAAGAATCTCCGTCAGCGAACCACAACCACTTATCAGCAATCAATAACGATGTCTCAAAACGGTTTTTTCCGGCAATTCGATCGAAAACGTATCCTGTACTCGCTTCGCGAGTCGTGGCGAACTGGGTGGAAGCAGGCGTCATTCCCGGCACCCACTCGGAAACGCCAAAGGGGTGGTCGGGATCAGCCTGATCCTCGGCAGCCGCCGTAAGGGGCATCATGGTCATGACCATCATGATGCAGATGAATAATACAAAGAAGCGTTTAAGTTTCATGATAAGTCCTCCGTTTCTTTTGTTATATTAATCGGTACATTAATTGTAGCATCTGAGGGCAGATGTGGCAACAAAAAACGGGGCACCGCAAGGTGTCCCGTTAACACGTTTTCGTTTAGATGGTCTTCAGGAAGTTAGCGAACAGATCAAGACCTTCTTTCAGCACCTTGGAGTCGAAGGCATATCCGATGCGGACGGAGCCTTCCATCTCAAAACACTCGCCCGGGGTGAACAACACTCCCGTCTCCTTGATGAGCCTGTCGCAAAGCTCACGAGAGGGCATGTCCTTCCTGTAGTAGACCAGAGCGGTGGTTCCCGCCACAGGTCTTTGATAGTAGACTTCCGGAGTGGCGTTTACCCAATCGTCGAGGATCTTTCGGTTGGTATTCAGTATTTTGCTGTTTCTCTCGATGATTTTATCCTTATTGGCCAGAGCCAGAGCGGAAAGCTTGTCGTCGATTACGGCGCAGCTGATGGTGTCGTAATCTCTGCGCTCGTGGCAGCGGTGGATCAGATCCATGTCTCTGGTCACGATCCAGCCCAGACGGACGCCTGCCATGGACCAGCACTTGGACATGCTGCCCACGGAGATGCCTTTTTCATAAAGGTCGGCAACGGAGTACATGTAGCTGCCGTCCTCTGAGATGCCTCTGTACACCTCATCGCAAAGCACGTAGGCATCCACGCTTCTCGCAACCTCGATGACCTGCTCCATGACCTCTCTGGGGATCAGGGAACCGGAGGGGTTGTTTGGGCTGTTCATGGTGATCATCTTGGTGTTTTCGTCAACCAGTTCCTTCAGCTTCTCGATGTCCGGCAGGAAGTGGTTTTCCAGATTCAGATTTAGGATCCTGACCTCTGCACCGATGGACTCGGGGATGGAGTAGTGCTGCTGATATGTGGGCATGACGGATACCATGTTGTCAGAGGGATCGATCAGTGCCATGATCACGTGGTGGTTTGCTCCGATGGCGCCGTGCATGGGGATGACATGCTCCGGCTTGACCAGGTCGCCGTAAAGGCTTGCGATGCCGTTCAGAAGATCGGGTGAACCGCCGATGTAGCTGTAGGTCAGCCTTGTGTCGGCCAATTCGTTCATATATTCCGCAACATCCAGCCCGGCCATTTCCACGAGTTCTCTGACGGTCAGAGAGTCGATGCATGTCTCAGCCAGATTGTATTTGCACTTTGTTTCATAATCGTCCATCCAACGCTCTACTTTGAATGTTTTGATATCCATGGTGTTCTCCTTCCTATGGGTACGTTTTAGAGTTCAACGACTGCGCCGAGGTTCTTTTCGGCTGCAAGGTCAAGGGCGACCTTGGCTGCTGCGATGTCCAGCAGAGCCATGCCTGCAGGATCGTAAACGGTTATATCTTCATCCGAGGTTCTGCCCTGGCAGTTCCCCATGATCAGATTTCCTATTTCATTGATGTTTTCGGGGCTGAGAATTCCCATCTTGACGGGAATCTCCACCTCACCGGCTTCGATGCAGTGGGTCATGTCGTCCACGAAGACTTTGGCGTTTCTGAAGATTTCAGGATCCAGCTCCTCTTTTCCTTCCATGTCGCTTCCCACGGTGGAGAAGTGCATTCCGGGACGAACCCATTCCTTCTTGATGACCGGCTTCCTTGAGGGGGTTACGGTGATCACGATGTCGCTCTGGGGCACGGTGACCTCGGGTTCGTTGGTTGCCTCGAAGGTGACTCCGGAGGCGTCGATGCCCAGCTCGTCCATAAGCCTAGCCTTGATGCCTGCTACGAATCTTTCCGCGTTCTCAGGGAACAAAAGATCTGCAACGTAGACTTTCTTAAGCCCGGGGAAGCAGCAGATGGTGGCTGCGATCTGGTAGGCGGCCTGGTTGCCTGCGCCGAGAACGAAAAGGGTCTCGGAGTCTTTGCGAGCCAGATATTTTGCTCCGATGGCTCCTGCAGCGCCGGTTCGGATGCCTGTTATATATGCGCCTTCAAGGATTCCAATGGGGGCGCCTGTGAATTCGTCGAATACACAGATGGTAGCCATCAGGTTGGGAAGACCTCTCTCCACGTTTCCTGCGAAGAATCCGATGGTCTTGTGACCGAAGATGTGGTTTGCCGGCAGGTAACCGGAGCGGATGTCAAGGTCACGCTGACCTTCCTCAAAGATGTGGAAGACGGTGGGCCAGGCCACAGCTTCGCCTGCTGATTTCATTGTGTATACGTTCTCTACGGCCTTGATGGCGGGAGCCATCTCGATGACCTGCATGATCTCTTTTTTGCTCAAAACTCTGGTGGACATGTTGTACCTCACTTTCTGTGCTTTTCTGGTTTTAGTATAGCAAAAGATTCGCGGCGGATTTTCATAGAAAATAAAAAGATATGACCGATTGTTTGTAATTTTTATAAAAACAGGGTATAATGATGGTGTTCCCTATAATAATAAGGAGGTTTCCCATGGCACTTACAGTTAAAGATGTTATGGAATTACCCTGCGGGCATAAAATGGCCCTGCTGGCAGGTACAAAAGGTCTTGACCGTCCGGTGGTGACGGTGGAAATAGCGGATTATGAATTTGATCCGGATGTGGAGTACGATGCCGCTCTTGAAATGGAAGCCAGTGGCTTTATAATAACCAGCTTTCTGTTCGCGAAGAACGACCCGTCCCTGATCCTGAAATCTATAAAGCAGATGTACGACATCGGTATGTCATGCGTGGCATATAAAAGGATAATATATGATGAGCTTCCTCCCGAGGTGATTGCCTTTGCGGAAGAAAAGGGGTTTCCCATCCTGACCATGGACAACGACCTTTGGTTCGAGAACATCATCTTCGACATAATGTACGCCGTGCAGTTCGATGACAAGGTCTACCTGTCAGAGGAAAACATCGACGCCATGCTGTCCGGCAGCATGAACCGTTCCGAACTGGATATAATACTGAAGGGCGTCTCCCTCAAACTGAGGCCCTATGTGGCAGTGGTTTATATCACTGGGGAGACAATGGACGCAGGAAGGATACTTAGGAGTTTCTATCTTTTGAAGGGCTTCCACTCAAAGGGCCTCGTGGTTCGCTATGGTGATGGGGTTTTCCTGATCACAACCTCCGCAAGAGACGATCACAGGATCCACGACCTGATCCGGCAGGAGGCATTCGAGCTTCTGGGAATAGGTGAGGGCATCCACATGGGCATGAGCGACGTCCACGAGAAGACCGACATGGACAAAGCCTTCCGCGAGAGCTGGCAATGCCTGGTCGCGTCTCTGGTGGAAGGGAAGCAGTTTGCATGCTTCGGCGATACCGGCATCTGCCGTGTGCTTCTCCCGACCATCGGCAGTGAGGAGTCACGGGCCTTCGCAAAAGACATGCTTGAGCCTTTCCGCGACAACGCAGATCTTTTGGAAACGGCCGGCGAGTACATAGCTGCCGGCGGGGATATTTTGAAGACCGCCGCTAAACTGCATTGCCATCAGAACACCATCCGTTACCGCCTGGGGAGGATCCGCGAGCTGACTGGGCTTGAGGATGTTACGGATGGAGAACTTTACCTGCAGCTGAAAGCCGCACTTCTGATAGACGGAGCGATGGCTATTTCCGGCCCCAAAGACCAGAATCCGGGCCAGTGACTGGCGATTGTAAAAATAACAATTATTTGATACGAGTTTTTTGATAATTACAAAAACCGCTCTTTTGAGATCCGATATAATGGAATCAAAGAAAGAGAGGTTTGCCATGAAGCACAGATTCGTTTCAAAGAGATACTGGAAAGATCAGTCAACCGCCATGGGTCAGTCGGACGTGATGGCCAAGATGTTCGATGACGTCATCGATCTGAGCCTGGGAGATCCGGATCTGATAACTGACGATCTGATCATCACCAAGGCCTTCGAGGACGCCAGAGCCGGTCACACCAAGTACACGGACTTCAGAGGCGATCCGGAACTGAGAGCCGAGATAGCCAAATACTATAAAGAGGAATATGGCATGGATGTGGCGGATGAAGAGATATTCATCTCAACATCTGCCTGTGAAGGTATGTTCCTTGCCCTGGAAGCCATTCTGGACGACGGAGACGAGGTGATCCTGCAGGCGCCGTATTTCACACCCTATCCGCAGCAGGTAGAACTGGCGAGAGGAATTCCTGTGGAACTTCCCACCTATGAAGATGAGGATTTTCAGATCAGTGTGGAGAGACTGGAGAGCCTGATCAACGAGAGGACCAAGGCTCTGGTGATCAATTCACCCAGCAATCCCACAGGCAGCTGCCTCAGCATGGATACCATGCTTAAGATCGCCGCAGTCTGTGAAAAGCATGATCTGCTGGTGATCGCAGACGACATCTATACGTCCTTCAGCTATGAGAACCCATTCGTTCCCTTCGCATCCCTTCCGGGCATGAGGGACAGGACAATAATACTGAATTCCTTCTCAAAAAACTTCACGATGACAGGATGGAGGGTAGGGAACATCATCGCTCACCCGGACATCATAAGGACCATTCAGCAGATCAATGAGAACGTGGTCTTCACCGCACCCTCTGTCTCACAGAGAGCCGCACTCCACGCCCTGAGGCACAGGGCTGAAGTACAGCCGCCCATGGTGGAGGAGTACAGGAAGCGTATGTTTTTCGCTGCAAAGGAGATCAACAGGATCCCTAAACTCAGCGTCATAGATCCTCCCAAGGGGACCTTCTATCTTTTCATAAACATCAAAAAAACCGGGCTGAGCTCGGTGGAGGCTGCGGACAGGATCCTTGAGGAAGCTCATGTGCTGGTACTTCCCGGAAACGCCTTCGGGCAATGCGGAGAGGGTTACGTGAGAGCAGCTCTCACCGTGGGCACGGACAAATTAAAAGAGGCCTTCGACAGGATCGCGGCCATGGAGATAATGCGGTGAGTGTCCGGAGCGTGCAGTTCAGGCTCTCGACAGTATGAATGAAAGAAATGCAATGAGGCATGTAAGAGCGGTCATCCACAGCAGGGTGGCCGTTTTGCTTTGCTGATGGACTCTAAAGAAGGGGTAGGGACCGTCCGCCTTGCCGATGTAGTTGAAATACAGCATGGATATGCCGTAGATGAAGGTGAGGACGGTGGGGACCGGCCAAAGAGAGGTGTGATCCTCGAAGAGTACGTAGGCGGTGATGGACGTCAGAGGGCAGAGCAGGTGGAAGTAAAGCCCGGTGCCCGAGAACAGGAGCCTCTTGACCTCGCCGTACATGGGGATCAGCACGAAGACCACGATGATGAAGGTCATGAACATGAAGCAGCAGGATGTGTATCTCAAAAGCACTGTCCACGGGTGGCTCCCGAAGACCAGTAGCAGTATGGAGGACAGGAATGTCAGAGCGTTGGAGATCTGGGTGTAGAACACGAAGGTCTTAAGGGAAAGCTTCATCTCGCTCCTGGTAGCTCCGATGATCTCCAGCACTATTATCACGATGTTAAGAATTATTGCTGCTGTGTTCATGCTTTTGTCTCCTCATGTTTCTAAAGCAAAAAATATCACCCGGCAGGGTGGGTGTCAAGAAGGAGATATATAATATCGGTTTTAGGCGTTTTTACTTGATTTTACTGGCCTTATAGGGTATAAAAGGCATGGAAGTAAATCATCGAAAGGATCAGACTATGAGCACAGACTATAAGTTGATATCGAAACAGATTGAACAGCTGGCGGCGGAGGAGTCATTCTACGTACCGCTCATGTCCAATGCGGCGGCTGTTTTATGGGAGGCGCTGGATGACATCAACTGGGTGGGCTTCTACTTCATGAAGGACGGAGGCCTGGTGCTGGGACCCTTCCAGGGCAAAGTGGCCTGCATCCACATAAGCGTGGGCAAGGGTGTCTGCGGCACCTGCGTGGCAGAGGACAGGGTCCAGAGGGTACCGGACGTTCACAGGTTCCCGGGGCACATCGCCTGCGACAGCGCCACAAACTCCGAGATCGTACTTCCCCTGCACCGTGACGGCAAGGTGGTCGCGGTACTTGACATAGACAGTAAGCAGTTTGATCGTTTCAGGGAAGAGGACGAGGAAGGCCTCAGACAGGTGGCCCTGTGCCTGGAACAGAATCTGACGTGGGAATAACTCCGGCTTATAACCGAAGGGCATGAGTAAAAAAACCAGACCATACAACAGTGGGGAAATCGGACTGACAGTGGTCTCGATCATTCTGATCGCGGCCATATTTGCCTTGTCCTTTTATTTTTTGCCCCTGGATAAAGGTGCCGGCGGAGGCGCGGAACACCCTGAAGAACCCACAGAGGTGAAGTTTACCTTCGCTTCGAAGTCTCTGGATGCGCTTTTCACCACCATAGATCTTCAGGATGCCACCATATCGGATCTTCAGTCTGAGATGGCTGCAGGCAATCTGACATCGGAGCAGCTGACTCAGATGTACATAGACAGGATATTGGCCTACGACGGGGCTCTGGACCTGAACTCGGTCATAGCCATAAATCCCGCTGCCCTGGAGGATGCCAGAAGACTGGACATTGAAAGGGCAGAGGGAAACGTGAGAGGACCCCTTCACGGCATTCCGGTCATAGTCAAGGCAAACATAGACGTAAGGGGCATGGCCACTTCGGCCGGGGCCAGAAGTCTGGCGGACATGATAGTGACGAAAGATGCGTTTGCAGTCAAACGGCTCCGCGATGCCGGAGCAGTCATAATCGGCCAGGCCAACATGTCTGAGTTCGCCTATGCCACAGTGTCCTCAAGATTAACTTTGGGCGGGATAGTTCACAATCCCTACGACACCACCAGGACTCCCGGCGGTTCCTCGGGAGGCACGGGAGTTGCGGTGACCTGCAATTTCGCGGCGGCCGGCCTGGGGACAGACACGGGAGGATCCATACGCAATCCTTCCTCACTCACCAATCTCTACGGCATGAGGCCGTCCAAGGGACTGACGTCCATCAGCGGCGTGTTCCCTCTCAAAGCCTACAAGGACGTGGTGGGCCCAATGACCAGAACGGCTGAGGACATGGCTGTTGTGCTGGGGGCTGTGGCATGCGCAGATAAAGAGGACGACTATACGGTAGAGGCCAGAGCCAGCGTTCTCCTGGGGGACGGGTATATGTCCGCCCTGACCGAAGACGGCCTGGAGGGAATGCGCATAGGTTATCTGACCTATTCCTTCAGCTATGGCCGCAGGTCACTGAATGACAACATAAATCAGCTGCTGGGAGAGGCTCTGGACTGCCTGGAAAGTGCGGGAGCAGAGCTTGTGGACGTGTCAGATGTTTTCACCCAGGAACTGATCTGGAGGCTGGCCAACGGCATGGATACGGACACCTTTGAGTATGATGTGAACACATATCTGTCTCAGAAAGGTGGTGACGCAGTGCACAAGACTCTGCGGGAGATCTACTACTCCAACTATGACGGTTCCATGTACATGTATCTGGATAACGTCACCGGAGGCCAGAGATATTTCGCGGGAAGCCTGGACAGCACCTATGATCCTTACACAGAGACCGTGGGCCCATACAAGAGGGTGCCCGGATGGAGCAAAATGCTGGAGGAGAGGGCGATGATCTCCGAGATGATGAAGGAAGCAGACATCGACGCGGTGGTCTACATGAACCTGTTCGACGTTGCCGAAAAAGAGCAGCCCCGTATAGTTGACCCCTACAACTGGGCTGGTTACGATATAGTCTTCGGACCGAAGCACGGCCTGCCGGAGATCTCCCTTCCCATGGGATTCTTGGGTACGGACCGGGCCCATGACACGGAGCTGCCGCTGGGACTTTCGGTATTCTCCGGCTTCGGACAGGAAAAGACCCTGATCAGGATCGCCTATGCCTATGAGAAACAGGCAGGCTCCGTCATCAGGAGGGTGCCTGCCAACGTACCGCCCCTGCCGGACGAAAGGCTGGTGGCTTTCCTCACTGAACTGATCCACAAAGCCTACGACATTACGGATACGGATTATGACCGCGCATACTCAGGGCTGGTCCAGACCATGACAGACGCCTGCAAGAAGGCTGAAGAGGTGGACAAAAAGGATCCCTACGCGGTCTACGCCGCTGCATCTGACCTGGCGGCAATTTACGACAAGGTGATAGCTGCACTGGGGCAGACCAATTGAAACAAAAGACCCGCCGCGAGGCGGGTCTTAATATGCCTTTGTTCAGTCCATAGTCCAGGCTATGGCCCTGATGGGTGAGCCGTCGGCCCCTTCAAGTCTCAGGGGAAAACAGCTGAACCAGAAGAGATCGTCACCGAGAAGGTCCAGATCCCTCAGGTTCTCTATGTTCACGATGTCCTTGTCCTTGAAAAGTTTTTTGTGACGGGTGAGGTTGAAGTCGGATATGGGGTCCAGACCTATGACGTCGAAGCCAATGCCCTTGTAGTCGCCGGCTATGATGTAGTCCAGAGCATCTTCGCTGAGACAGGCGTAGTCTCCGAAGTATGCTTCGGTTCCCCATCTTTTGTCCCAGCCCAGATTGAAGAGGAGAAAGTCTGCATCCGAAGCTTTCTGACCGTAGTTCAAGATGCGTTCCAGAGTGATCTCCGCTCCTTCGCCCAGGTCTCTGCAGTCGATGACCAGAGCCTTACCGATGAACTGGCTGGCAGGAAACTGATCCAGTGTGGTCCTTCCTGCGTACAGATGGGCAGGCGGGTCCATATGAGTCCCGGTATGGGTGGACATCTGAATGAGGGTCTCCTTGAAACCGTCGGTCTCGTAGGTGTTGGACGTGGTGAAACTGGGAGAGGCGGTGCCGGGATATACGGGCATGCCGTTTGCCAGATGGTGTGTTAAGTCGAATACTTTCATGTTTTTCCTCTTTCGGTCGATATTGATCCTATCTTTTACAGTATACCGCAATGAGCCAAAAAACGAAACATCCCCGGCGGACCGCAGGGGATGTTTTTGTCATAATTGATGAAAGGCCGTCTAGATGATATATACCGGAGTGCCGTCCTCCACGTTATTGTAGAGCTTTTCAGCCGCCCACAGGGGCAGGTTGACGCAGCCGTGGGACCCGTCATAGGTGTAGATGTAACCTCCGAAATAGCCTCTCCAGGTGGCGTCATGGAAACCGTAGGACGTCCCGTAGAAGGAGATCCAGTAGTTCACGTTCACGTCCCACTCCTCCTTCTTGGGTACCTGCTTGGTGGTGGGGACGCCTTCTTCGCTGCCGCCGTTGGCCTCTATGAGCTTAGCTCTCTCGGCCTCTGTCAGGGGCACTTCATCGTATTCGCCCTTCACGGTGACCTCTCCCTTGAGCTGGGTGTTCCTGGCCTTGTACTGGACCTGGAAGGTGCCGCGGGGAGTATCGAACTTGCCGCGCTTGCCGGAGACAATGGGGGCAGAGATCAGAAGCTCACCGTCCTTGACGAAAATCATGCTCTGGGAAGCGATGTCAGCTTTGATGTATGTGGCCTTGCCGTTATATATGTACTCGGACTGGGATATTTTGTACTCCTTCTCGGGGATGGCTCCGGTACTGGGGTCGGGCGTGATCTCGTAGCCGTTCTCCAGAGTGAAGGGCTCCTTGACGATGGCGCTGTCTTCGTTGATGAACAGATAGTGATCCTCGAAGGGAGTGAAGGTGTTCCTGATGAAAGCTCCGTCCGGGCCGGCGTAGTAGTTGTTGCCGCCGTGCTCTATGATCTGGTTCTTGAGGACTTTTCCGTCGGAGTCCGCGAAGAACTTGTTGTCGTTGAACTTGAATATGGTGTCTCTCTGAAGGATTCCTGAGGGATCCAGATAGTAGGTCTCCCCGTCCAGATCCATCATGTCAGCGGACACACATCTGCCGGTACCGGAGTTGTAGTAGGTGTTTCCGTCGTGATCCTCCCAGCCCTGGGCCTCGATGAGACTGCCGTCCGGCTCTGAGCTATAGATATCGTCGTGGAAACTGAATATCCCGCTGAAGAGGGTACCGTCTTCGGCGAAGCAGTAGGACTTCTCTTCGATCTTTTCCAGCTTGTCGGCGTAGAGTTTGCCGTCCTCGCCTGCATAGTAGCGGTTATCCTCAAAATCTATCCAGCAGGAGACCTTCTTCTCTCCGCGTCCGTCCAGGCAGTAGAGAGCACCGTCTTCGGTGATGATCTCCTTTGGTGCGTTCAGGACCACGTTGGCATAGGCGAAACCTGCGGCTCCCAGCAGAACGACTATGAGAGAAACGATGATGGGCACCTTGTTGAATCCCCCGGACTTCTTCTTGCCTTCGGCCTTCGGCGCGCTTGCTGCGGGAGCGTCAGCAGCCTTGGCTTTAGCGGTGGACTTCTTCTTGTCCTCGGCCTTTGGTGCGGTCTGAGCTGAATTTGCAGCGGCGTTCCTGGCCGCCCGTCTTCCGGTGCCGCCGGATACGCTCTTGCTGGCGGTCTTGGATGAGTGCTTGCCTGTATTCTTATTTACGCTTTTACTTCTGTTAGCTGTTTTTTTATCCTGGGACATCTAAGTCGTCCGTCCTTCTGAAACTAAAAATAATGCCTTCTCATCTACATTAGGATTATATATAATCCGCGGGCAAATAACAATATCGAAAGTGCCGGAAAACAGGGAAATATTCAATATTTTGCGGGGCCCGGAAGAACAAAAGACACCCGCCTGAGCGGATGTCTTTGGAGTCAAAGCGATTCGCGGGATCAAGCCTCTGCGGGATCTCCAACGATGGGAATATCCTCAAGGTCTTCTTCCTCATCTTCGTCAACGTAATCAAGTCCCGACGGTGGGATCGCAAAACAGTAGTGATCCTTGTCTTCTCCTTCGCCGTGCGGGGTCTTCCTGAGACCCCACAGCAAGCTGCGGATCTCCGTGACGCCGGTCTCTTCGTCTTTCTTGAACTGATACGGTGTAGCAGCCAGTAACAGCGCGCCGAATGCGGCACAGCCAATGAATGTTCCGATCTTCATGTAAATACCTCCTTTGTGGGTCTGTCTAATTATAGTATATATATGGCGCGGCCGTCAATGAGTGACAGCGGGCACCAGGAGGTGAGGCGTTTTTCGTTGGGAGTGGTTTTTTGTGCTGTAACAGACATGGAAGCACAAAAAATGCACTTCAACGGAATAGGTGGGGCATAGGGGGATCAGCAGCCTTGCCATAGGCAAGTCTGCCGTTCTGCGCCGCCTCGTTCAGGCGGCTTGAACCATCGGCTGCTCGACAGTCCACCGGACTGTCTCGCTTACGCCGATGCCCTTTCGGGTTCGATCCCCCTATGTATGATTCTATCTGTAACACAAAAGGGACGGAAAAACCGTCCCTTTTGCGTTAATGGTGGAGCATAGGGGGATCGAACCCCTGACCTCCAGATTGCGAACCTGGCGCTCTCCCAGCTGAGCTAATGCCCCTCGGATGTTTTGCGAGGCGGCGTGTCCACCCACAAAACTATATAAAAATAAATAAAAAAATGGTCGGAGCGACAAGACTTGAACTTGCGGCCTCTTGACCCCCAGTCAAGCGCGCTACCAAACTGCGCCACGCCCCGACGCACTAAAGGATTATATCACAACTTCTTTTGAAATGGAAGCATTATTTTAAAAAGATTTAAAGTTTTTGTGTTTTGCATGACCCTTCTTTCAAAAGAAACCCAAATTGACAGATCGGCGGCGTGACGATCAAAAAAACATATCCTTTTGATTTACAGTTTTACATTAGTGTGCTAAAATGAATAGCGGAGTTTTATGCCGTTTTTTTGGCATATGATAATTCGTTAAAACTATATTTTAAGGAAGGAAAAAGAGGAATGAAAGGTACCTTGAAACGACTGCTGATCGTCCTCATCGCAATTAGCATGGTAGTTATGCCGGGAACATTTGGTCTTGGCTACGCTTATGCCGATGAGACGACCGGCGAAGCTGTTTCTGAGGAAACAGCTGACGTTGCCGCTCCAGAAGACGGCGACGCGGTGGAAGGACCGGACCTGTCAAATCTGCAGGTTCCCAGACTTGGTGAGGTAGAAGATACCGACCGGGAAACTGAGGAATCTGAGCCTGTAGTTTCCGGAATCATTACTAAGGCGGAACTTGACCGCATGAATGATGCTGAACTCGACCAGACAGTTCGTGTTTCCATCGTATTATCAAAGGCTCCTGTTCTTGACAGGTATTCTGTAGAGAAGGTCAACAGCTTTGCTGCCAGAAACTACAGAAAGACTCTTAAGAATCAGCAGGCCGCTGTCGAAAAGGACATAAACAAGGCTCTTGGAAAGGACATAAATGTCAAATGGCATCTCACACTTTCCGTCAACGTTATGTCTGCAGAAGTGACCTACAGAGACATTAAGAGCATCCTTGAGGTAAAGGACGTACTGAGCGTTCAGCGCGAGAACCGCTACGAAGCTCTGACAGATGAGGGCGGCACAGCTGAGCCCAACACAGCACTGACCAGTGAACACATGGTAGGCGCTCAGGCTGCATGGGCTGACGGTTATACCGGAGCCGGACAGCGCGTTGCGATCATCGACACCGGTGCTGACATTGACCACCAGTCATTCAACAGCGCAGCATTCGATTATGCCATCCAGAAATATGAGGCAAAATTCGGCAAGACCGTAGACCTCATGGATGCTTCAGATATCGAAGCGGTAGCCGGAGATCTTAACGGAGCAGGCGTTTATCTCAACACCAAGATGCCCTACACCTACAACTATGTAGACGCAGACACGGATGTAACACATATCCATGACACAGAGGGTGAGCACGGTTCTCACGTTGCAGGTATCGCTGCTGCGAACCGTTACATCCCCGACGGAGATTCATTTGTGGATACTCTCGATGGTACATATGCCGTAGGTATGGCACCGGATGCACAGCTCCTTGTAATGAAGGTCTTCGGTAAGAACGGCGGTGCATATGACTCTGATTACATCGCTGCAATTGAGGACTCTATCGTTCTGGATTGCGATTCCTGCAACCTGTCACTGGGTTCTGCAAGCGCAGGCTTCACATATGACAACGTTTATCAGGATTCGATGAACAAGCTGATCAGCTCCAACACGGTGGCTGCAATCTCAGCAGGCAACTCATATCCATGGAACGCAACGAATGCGCCCTACGGTATGCTTTATGGTGAAAACACCATCTTCAACACCGTAGGATCACCGGGATCATACATCAATGCATTTACAGTAGCTGCCGCACAGAACGTAGGCGTTACCGGATCCCCCTTCTTATTCGGCGACGAGAAGGTCTATTATACAGAGACCGATTCCACCGGCGCTGCCATGGCCACTCTGGATAAGAGCGCAGATGGTACCGGCACAGAATACGATTTCGTATATATCGACGGAAAGGGATTCAAGGAAGAGTACGCCATAGTAGACAAACTTGATCCGAGCGGTTCAAAGTTCCTGAGGAACAAGATGGTCTTCGTCAACAGAGGTACTCTGAGCTTTGTTGAAAAAGGTAACAATGCCAAGACCTACAAGCCCAAGGGATTAGTTGTTGTCAACAACACCAACGGATCCATCTCCATGGCTCTCGATGATTACAGTGGAACGTTCCCGTTCGTATCCATCAACGGTGAAGACAGAGAGACTCTGCTTGGAATCGTCGAGTCAAGTCAGCAGGTATCATTTACGGCCTCCTATGACTTCGATGGTGACAATGCTATCTCTGATGACGAGAAGAACATTCCGATGACAACAACGGTATACACCGGAAAGATGGTGGTCACCAGCAAGATGGCCACTGAGGTCCTGAATGATCGTGAGGATGCATACATCACCGATTTCAGTTCCTGGGGCGTTCCTGAATCACTCCTTCTGAAACCGGAGATCACAGCTCCCGGAGGAGGCATCTACTCCGTATTCGGAAGCAATCTTAATGATAAGGGAGTTATCGTAGGCGGTACCGACAAGTATGAGCTCATGAGCGGTACATCAATGGCTGCTCCTCATATCGCAGGACTTTCCGCAGTCGTCAAGCAGTATCTCGAAGAGAACGATCTTGGAGAGTACAACAGCGAACTCACAGATAAGTATACCTTAAGAGCCATCGCTCAGAGCTTGATGATGTCCACTGCTACTCCGATGATCGTAGACGGAAACTATCTGCCGGTCATCCAGCAGGGCGCAGGTCTCGTTGAGATCAGCAAAGCCATCAATGCAACATCTGTTGTTATGATCGACAATGCTTTCCTCACAGTTCCCACAGGAGCTGCACAGGACGGCAAGGTCAAGGTTGAACTTGGCGACGATCCCAAGAAGCTTGGTGAATATTTCTATTCATTCACCATCTATAATACAACCAATGAGGACGAGTACTTCGAACTGGATTCAGATTTCTTCACCCAGTATCTGGAGAGCTATCCCGAAGACGGGATCTCGTTCCTCACAAATGACATCGATGACCTCGATGTTACCGTTAACTACACATGGAAGCCCACTCCTGAAGTAGAGGGACAGGACGCACATGACGTGGATAAGGACGGCGATACCGATAAGCTGGATGCTCAGGCGATCCTTGACTATCTGACCGGTGAGAGAAGCGAGGATGGACTCATCCTTGAAGCAGGTGAGATGGACGGAGACGGCAAGCTTACCACTTATGACGCACATCTTCTCCTTGACTACGCCATCGGCGATGGTGCAACAAACTATGTCCTTCCCGCAGGCGGCAAGGCTGAAGTTTACGTTACACTGAAACTTAACGAAGACTTAAGTGAGTATCCCGTAGGCGCATACATCGAAGGATTCACATACGCTAACTGTGTGAATGCGACAGATGAAGGACTTAGCCTTGAGACATCTCACTCCATCCCGGTGCTGGGATTCTACGGCAACTGGACAGATTCCTCCATGTTCGACTACACATCTCTGGTAGATGTGCTCAACTACGGAGAGGATAACGTCTGGCCGTCATATTCCGGCAACTACTCCAACTACTTCCAGCTGAAGCAGGGAACACATCAGTTCATTTTCACAGGAAACCCGTACGTTGCAGAGGAAGAATTCCCTGCTGACCGTCTCGCAATGACCAGCGATACGCTGATCAAGAAGGTTTCCTATAACCTTATCCGTAACGCTGCGACAACAGGATTTGCTGTCAGCAAACTGAATGAAGAGGGCAAGATCACAGAAGTGCTCAGCGCCACCATTCAGAACATCCTGATGTATGGTCTCTATACGGATACTCAGGGCACTCAGCAGAACACAGGATCCAAGAATTGCTTCGTTGGAAAGACTCCTGCGGACTACGGACTCCATGAGGGAGACCTGTTCCGTGCAGGCTTCTACGCCATTCCGGAATACAATGCAATGCTTTACACCGCCAAGACACATATGGCAGGTGAAGGACATATGTATTTCGCTGATAACGGCTATCTCGGCACCGATGAGGAATTTGCCGGAGCCATCATGGATGAAGACAGACCTCTGGGTGAGGGCGCATACGTCGGATACGACTTCGTCGTTGACGATACGCTTCCTGTCATCAAGTCAGTGAACTATGATGAGAATGAAGGAACAGTCACCATCAAGGCTTCTGATAACGAGCATCTTGCTATCGTAAGTCTCGTATCACTTGACGGAAGCGTTTACTATGCTTATGAAGTTCCTGAAGAAGCGGATGCGGAAGTAGTCCTTGACATCTCTGAGGTCGTGGATGACATCCCGATGTACGCTGCCGTATTCGTCGGCGACTATGCCGGAAACGAAGTGGTCCAGCTTCTCAAGGTCAACGATAATGATCCTGAGTTCGAAGATCCTACAGCCCCCGAATACATCGAGATGAGTTCAGAGGACCTGGCAATCTACAAGGGCAACACTGAAGAAGTTTCCGCAAAAGTCATTCCTATCACAGCGACCAACACCAACGTGACCTGGAAATCCACGAATGAAAGTGTGGCAACAGTTTCCAATGGCACTATCACAGCGGTAGCAGCCGGCGAGGCTGACATCATTGCGACATCTGAAGCAGACAGCACCGTAACAGGCACATGCCATGTGAAGGTCATAAGCGTCGAGGGAGAACTCAAGGCAATTGCCTGGGACTACAAGATCGAAGGCAATGAGAACGAGTACGTCATCAAGATGGATGTCTCAGATGCTGCAAATCTGAAGACATACGAGAAACTTGGCGATGCCAAGGGAATCTCTACTACTACAGCGTACTATGGACTTCCCGCCGGAACGAACATCATGCAAAACGACCCCAGTGAGCTCTATGTCGGAACATTCGACTACAGCACCGGTGACGGCGAGATCTACAAGACGGATGCAAACTATAACTTTGTGGACACCAACCCGGAGACACCTGAGATCGATTCCATCGGACCCGTATATCTGCCCGTAGTTGACTCCGCTTTAGGATATCCCGCTACCGGATCTGCAAGAGACATGGCATATGTATATGGACCATATCTCGTTCTTGGTAACAGTGATCCTTCAATAGAGATCGATGGCGCTGACCCGGGTAGTGTGGCAGTTCCCATCGATGTCACAACACATCCGAACTATCAGTCTGACGGCACATACTTCTGCGCACTTGCTCTTAAGGGCTATGACAATGAGTATACACCGGAATACTACGTACTGGATGATACCGGAATGCTTTGGGACGCCGTAGGTAAGTGGGGCAAGACCAATACAGGAGAAGATACTCTTCAGTTTGAGCTTACCGAGCTGTTCAACGTAGGGTTCGAACCCAACTGGCTGAGACAGAGCATGTTCTACGACGATGAACTGGATGCACTGTACATTGCTTACACCATAGCAGGAACAAGCACCACTCTCTATTATGTAGATGTAGAGGATGAACTCGTTCTGGAGATGGGAGAGTTCGGCGATGAGGTATGGCCCGTGACAGGTCTTTTCAACAAGCCCACGACCGGACTTGGTGGACCCGCTCCCGTAGTGGGCTCACACAACTTCGACATGGAAGCAGTCAAGGCCAACATGGCTGAGCTCAATGCTTTCCGTGACAAGGTACTTGCCGAGGGAGCCAACGGATCCACCAATTCCGTGTCTGTCTCAGACAGACAGAAGACAGGCAACTTAACTATCGTAGATCCTGTGACTGCAGAACCTCTCGTGTTCGATGATGGTGAAACTCATATGTGGGTCGAGGTGGATGAGCTGACCACAAACGGATTTGCGACGATCAAGTATGATCCGGAGGTCCTTACGTATGTTGGACCAAGATCATTTGTTTCAGAAACTGAGGATGGCCCCGTTCCTATTTCCTGGCTCACATCTATCCATGCTGACCAGGAGAATGGACTCATAACGATCGCCTATGCAGATAAGAATTTAATCGAGAGTTATGCCATCGCATGTCTGGAATTCAAAGCTGCCAATACATGTGAAGCAAGTGAAGTGGTCACCACTACCATTGAGAGAAACGATGAGTTTGATCTTAATGAAGTCTCCACAGCCTATCTTACATCACACGTCTGGGGCGAATGGGAATATGATGAGGAAAACGAGGCGTTCACCCGCGAATGCGAGAAATGCGGTGCTACCGAATCAGAACAGTTCCCCGTCAGAGTCAAGGGCAAGACAAGATATGCCACATCCATGGAAGTCGCCAACAAGTACAAGGAACTTGCAGGTATTGAGAAATTCGAGGCAATAGTCGTCGCCACCGGCGATGCATTCCCGGATGCTCTTACCGGAAGCTATGTTTCCATCGAGTACGGCGCACCGATGCTGCTTATCAACAAGCAGGAGAAGGTCATGAATGAGATCCTCGACTACATCTACGAGAACGCTGAAGACGGCGCTGAAGTATTCCTTCTCGGAGGAAAAGGCGCAGTCGATGAAAGCTTCGAGACAGCCCTGAAGAATAAGGGATACGATGTGACAAGACTGTCCGGTAAGGGCAGATATGACACCAACCTGGCTATCCTCGATGAGGTGGGAGTTGGCAGCGAGCTTCTCGTCTGCAGCGGTCTGGATTGGCCCGATGCTGCAACATCATCAGCAACAGGTCTTCCGATCCTGATCGTTGGAAAGGAACTCAACGCTGAGCAGAAGGCTTTCCTTGAGGCAAATGACTTTGAGGACATCTACGTAGTAGGCGGAAAGGCTGCCGTAAGCGAAGAAATGTTTACAGCACTTAAGCCCTACGCCAAGAACGTAACAAGAGTAGCCGGCAAGAACAGAGCAGCCACAGCCATAGCTGTTGCTGAGGAATTCTATTCTGAAGGCATTTCAACTCTGGTATTCGCATATCAGAACAACTTCCCCGACTGCATCTCCGGCGGACTCCTTGCATACGAGCTTGGCGCTCCGATCCTGTACGGACCCAGCTATCTGGATATCAATACAGAGTTCGTGGAGCAGTGCGGATCAATGAATGCCTATGCTCTCGGCGGAAAGAGTCTGGTAACCACAGAATTCTTCCTGGAGGCATATGCAGATATGCTCTTATGGCGTTTCGGATACGAGCAGTAAGCAAAAGATCAGGAGCTGAAAAGCTCTGACATCAAAAAAACATTTTCCGCCCGCGGCATTTGCTGCGGGCGGTTTTTTGTGAGGGAAACGGGCTGGCTGGCCGACAAAATGGTAAGAAGTCATCCGGAGGTGACAAAAGACATGAAAAAGAGCATTATCCTTTTACTGATAATACTGCTTTGCGTGACATGTTTCGCAGGCTGCAGAGAAAAAGAGGACCCGGCGTTTCACGCTGCGGATCCCATAACGGGGACGGATGAGGATGAGACTGGTTCCGGGCGGGTATATTTCGATACAGTCAAATATGATCCGGACAGCGGAATGCTGTATTATGTGATCATAAACGACTCGGATGAAACGGTGACCGCAGGCGGAGACGTGGTCCTGAAGAAAAAGACCATCGACGGGCTCTGGGCTGATGTGCTGCCGCTTACATGGAACGGCGGATCGGGGGTCGACCGGGTGATCACTGCCTTAAGGGAGATCGCGCCAGGAGGCGTCTTTGAAGAGGAGATCGATATCCAGGGCATCTTCGGAGAACTCAAGGAGGGCGAATACAGGATCGTCATCCAGATAGGCACCACAGAGGGCTCAGAGGCGATTACAGGCGGTTTTGCCCTGTACCCGAGGATCTGACCAATGATAAAAAACAGCCGTTATTTCGGCTGTTTTTTCTTTTCTTCTTTTTCTTTGGCCTTGATGGCGTACCACCTGTCACGGATGGCGTCCACTGATTCGAAGTGTTCTTCGGTGAACACGTGAGGGTGCCTGCGGATCATCTTGTCCGCCACGCCCTGGACCACGTCGTCAAAGGTGAACCAGCCGTATCTCTCGGCGAACTCGCTCTGGATCACCACCTGCAGCAGCACGTCCCCCAGCTCCTCGCAGAGATTCTCGTGGTCATCGTTGTCTATGGCTTCTATGACCTCGTTGGTCTCGTTGATGAGGCAGGGCTTCAGTGACTCTATGGACTGGGCGCTGTCCCAGGGGCAGCCCTCGTCCTTGTTGCAGAGGATGTGGACTATCTCACGGAATTCCTCCATGTCGTGACGGTCGTGCTCTATGTATGTTTTGCCTGTGCTTTTGATCTTGGGTTCCATGTTTTCTCCTGCGGTCAGATAAGATACATTTATTATAATTAAAGGCGGGCGGCAGGGCAAGAACAACCGATACAGTATTTTTTGGTTTTTTGAATAAAGAATGTTGACATTCTTTGTCCGAAGATATATAATCAACACATATTTCAGAAAGGAAGAAGCGTAATGGCGAATTATTCATCCAAGAATATCATGATGATGGATATGATGATGTGCATGGGCGCCATGTGCATGTTTGCTGATGCAAAGAATAGCTCGCCACGTTTCATATCCGACTGAGATCAATATCAGAACCGGACCGGGAAGCCAGGCGGGCTCCCCGGTTTTTTTTATTAAGGTCGCAAGGAGAAAACGATAGATGATAGAGATACGACATCTGGGCAAAACATTCAGGACCAAGGACAAGGAGATCACCGCTCTGGATGACATCAACCTGACCATCAGGGACGGCGAGATCTTCGGCATAATCGGTCTTTCGGGAGCAGGGAAGAGCACGCTGGTACGCTGCATCAATCTTCTGGAGAGACCCACCTCAGGCGAGGTCATAATCGACGGAAGGTCCATAGGGGAGCTTCCGGAGAAGGAACTGCTGAAGCTCAGACAGAGCATAGGGATGATCTTCCAGGACTTCGCTCTCCTGGAACAGAGAAACGTTCTGGACAATGTTTGCTTCCCCATGGAGATCGCAGGGAAGCCCAGGGCACAGGCCAGGGAGAGGGCAAAGGAACTGTTGGAAAGGGTTGGGCTGACTGAAAGGTCCTCCAGCTATCCTTCACAGCTCTCGGGAGGCCAGAAGCAGAGGGTGGCCATAGCCAGAGCGCTGGCCATGGACCCAAAGTACATCCTCTGTGACGAGGCCACCAGCGCGCTGGACCCGACGACCACCAGATCCATACTGGAACTTCTTAAGGACATAAACAGGGACCTGGGAGTCACGGTGGTGGTCATAACCCACGAGATGAAGGTAATAGACCAGATCTGCGACAGAGTCGCGATCATCGATAAAAGCAACATCGCCGAGGAGGGCAAGGTGAGCGACGTGTTCACCAACCCGCAGTCGGCCATAGGAAGAGAGCTCATCCTTCCCAGCGACAGGACAGACGCCCTGGAAGCTCTGGGAGGAGAAAAGATCAGGATCATCTTCGACGGTCAGGAAGCCGGAGAGCCCGTGATCGCCAGGATGGTTCTCGAAAGTCAGGTGCCCGTCAGCATCATCTATGCTGACACCAGAGAAGTCGGAGACGTGACCTACGGTCACATGGTGGTCGGACTTCCCAGAGACCCGCGCCAGGCCGCCAAGATCAAGGCATGGCTTGAGCAGAGCACCGTCGAATGGCGGGTCGAGAAAGAGGAGGTGATATAAATGTCTGATATGCTTAGACAATTGATGGACAACAATGTGATCCTCATGGGGATCTGGGAGACCATCTATATGACAGTTATATCATCGGCTTTCGCCTATCTGTTCGGTCTGCCGCTGGGTGTTTTGCTCCAGGTGACCTCCGATACGGGGATCAGACCCAAGAGAGCACTCAACAGAGTGGTGGGCTTCGTGGTCAACTTTTTCAGGAGCATCCCATTCATCATACTGATGGTGGCGATGCTGCCGGTGGCCAGGTTCGTGGTAGGAACCGCCCTGGGCAACAAGGCTGTGATTGTGATGCTGGTCATCGCAGCAGCTCCATACGTGGCCAGAATGGTGGAAAGCTCACTTAACGAGGTGGACGCAGGGGTCATTGAAGCCGCACAGGCCATGGGAGCCAACACCTTCCAGGTGATATGGAAGGTTCTCCTTCCGGAAGCGAGACCGTCGCTTCTGAACGGAGCCACCATCGCAATGGTGACCATCCTGGGTTACTCGGCGATGGCCGCCACCATAGGAGGCACGGGTCTCGGCCAGATAGCCATCACCTACGGACACCAGAGATCCAAGGACGACGTGATCTGGGTATGCGTGATCCTGATGGTGATCATAGTTCAGATCATCCAGGAGATCGGCACCCGCGCCGCGAAAGTATCCGACAGAAGGATACAGGAATAGCAAAAAACTCAACTTAAAGAATATTTCAGGAGGATATAGAAATGAAGAAGTCACTCATAATCACACTTATACTGGTAATCGCCCTCGTATGTTTCGCCGGCTGCGGCGGAAACTCCAATTCCGGCTCCGGCTCCGGTGAAGCAACGGAGAATGAGACCATCGTGGTAGGCGCAAGCTCAACGCCTCACGCTGAGATCCTTGAACAGGTCAAAGACACCCTGGCAGAACAGGGATATGACCTTGAGATCAGAGTTTTCGACGACTACGTACTTCCCAACCAGGCCCTGGCAGACGGTGAACTGGATGCCAACTACTTCCAGCACACACCCTATCTTCTGAGCTACAATGAAGCCAACGGCACTGACCTGGTATCCGCAGCTCTGATCCACTATGAACCCTTCGGACTTTACGGAAACGGAGTAACTTCCGTAGCTGACATCCCCGACGGAGCAACCATCATCATCCCCGCAGACGATTCCAACGAGACCAGGGCTCTGCTGCTGCTCCAGCAGGAGGGACTGATCCAGCTCAACGCTGACGCTTCCGCACTTACGGGAGTCACCACTCTTGACATCGTGGACAACGGCGGATACAACGTAACAGCAGTTCAGGCTGACACAGTCCCCGCTCAGCTGGCAAACTCCGATGAGGGAACAGTTGCCGTCATCAACGGAAACTATGCTCTGGCAGCAGGCCTCAAGATCGCCGACGCTCTGGCAGTTGAGGATGCGTCCGGAGACGCTGCCCAGACCTACGCCAACATCATCGCAGGACGCGCAGGCGACG